>Ga0233437_1004073_pt1 | contig 17907 bp, 21 predicted proteins | sample SI_122_August201_FD_182714 | JGI IMG/M metagenome (GOLD analysis project Ga0233437, IMG submission 182714) | Seawater microbial communities from Saanich Inlet, British Columbia, Canada - SI_122_August2016_200_MG | ecosystem: Environmental > Aquatic > Marine > Inlet | place: Canada: British...
GGGATCGAACAGGGGATCCAGCAGGGAATCCAGCGGGGGATCCAGCGGGGGATCCGGCAGGGGAAACGGGAAGGTCTGTTAGATGCCATAGAACTGGGATTAAGTATAAAATTCGGTTCAAAAGGTGTGCGTCTTATGCCTTTGATAGATGAAATACAAAATGTCAGGCGTTTAATAATTATCAAAGATAGTTTAAAAGTCGCTGAAAAACTTGAAGATATAAATGAGATGGTCGATAATTAAATGCAATACGATATATGAAAACGCATTCGCTAAAGCGAGTGCGTTCATGATAAACACTTAGCTGCGGCTTCAAATAAAATACAGACATCTTCAATCAGCCCTAAAATCGGCCTGTTTTTTGGGACACAATACGGTTGTTTTTTGGGAAAAATGACGTTTTTATTGTAACTTCTCAATAAGTAATGGTAAAAAATAAACTGTAAAATCAGTCTATTACAGCCAGGAAATTTTTACTGAAAACTATTCTTTTGAACAAAAACAAAAACCGCAAAAAACGAATATCAATTATATCAACACGTTACAGTTCTATCAGTTTTTGTTGAACCTGTTTCTTCAAGGTTTGAACACAAACATAACTATCTGTAACAATTCATCATTATGAGTTGCCCTGAGTTATTGAGAAGTTACTTGTTATTATCGTAATATGTTGGACTTGTTGCATATTTTGACAGAACAACTGGTTTCATCACTGAACAAAATGTACCCGGATATAAATATTTATGCCCGCGGGCATAGTCTGCGGCATTGCTCCGAATTGAGAAAACTGGGCGCATCCGGTGTTGTGTCTGAAAATATAGAAGCGAGTCTGGAATTGGCTCGTATGGTACTCATAAACATTCAGATAAACGAAAAAAAACAAAAAGCCATACTGGAAGATTTTCGACGAAAATATCATGCCGGGATAGAGGATCTAATCGGAAATGCATAATCAGTGAACCGTAATCCTTATAACCGCGTTTCCTTTAGAGAGTATTCTTCCTTCCGGGTATTATGCATTGAAAAGGGGCGGGATGGGATACAGGTGAAAGTGCAAAAAAAAGAGCTGCGCAATAAAACGCAACTCTGATTTGTGATCTTAACTGAGTGCCGAGGGACAGAATCGAACTGCCGACACGGGGATTTTCAGTCCCCTGCTCTACCGACTGAGCTACCTCGGCCCGGATGGTGGTGGAGAAAAGAAAGCGTTACCTATTAAAAGCCTTTATTTTTGTCAAGTTTTTTTTATAAACAAAACAGATAAACGCATGTAAAAAAATAATAGTTATCCCATCCTGATTCCGGACGTTTTGTTTTTAGGGAATTCGCAAGAAATAATATACCCGTATTGCGCAGAATTTTTGGTAACTTCTCAATAACGTGGAGGGTGAAATTATATATTATGAATACCTGCAAAGAGGCGGGATTCGTGAGTATGGCAATATGTTCAGCAGAGCATGCGATTTTTGTTGACGGGTCTGTTCTTTTTCCCTTTTTGGCATCCTAATATTAAACCAGCCTGACCGTAGATGCAAAGCAATTTATGATGCAATCAACAAGTATTGACAAGCTATTTTTCACAATATACAAATATGTATTTTGGCATCTTTTATTTGTTGGTTTACACTTTTTTAAGACTCATCCCTTAATCCCCTCTTTTTTTTGTTTTTTAAAAACAGGGGGTGAGTTTGAGCCTTTAAAAATGTAAACCAGTTTCGCAGCGTTATTAAAGATGCCTTTTTTTATAATTTTATCAGGAGATAAGGAAGAATGGCTAAAGATATTATCGGATCCGTAATGGTGGTTGGCGGCGGTATTGCCGGTATGCAATCGGCGCTGGATATGGCCGATTCAGGATATTATGTATATCTGGTTGAAAAAGGGCCTTCAATCGGCGGAGTCATGTCTCAGCTTGATAAGACATTTCCCACGAATGATTGTGCTATGTGAATTATTTCACCTAAACTGGTCGAGGTCGGCCGGCATTTGAATATTGAGCTTAGAACTCTTAGTGAAGTTAAAACAATTAAAGGTGAAGCTGGTAATTTTGAAGTAGAGCTTACAGAGCATCCCAGATATATTGATGAATCAAAATGTATTGGCTGCGGAACGTGCGCGGAAAAATGTCCTAAAAAGATTCCGGATACCTATAATATGGGACTTGTGAAGCGTAAAGCAGCGTATGTGGAGTATGCACAGGCAGTGCCTTTAAAGTATGCAATTGATCATGATACATGCATTTTTTTGCAAAAAGGAAAATGCGGTGCGTGTAAAAAGCTGTGTCCTGTTGATGCAGTTGACTTTGAGCAAAAAGAGCAGACAAAAATATTAAACGTCGGAGCAGTTATAATGGCTCCGGGTTTTACTCCGTTTGATCCCTCAAAACTTGATAATTACGGTTATGCAAGCCTGCCTAATGTTATTACCTCTATGGAGTTTGAAAGAATCCTGTCAGCATCAGGCCCCACAATGGGTCACATAACACGCCTTTCAAAAGACAAAAAAGAACCGAAAAAAATAGCATGGTTCCAATGCGTTGGTTCCAGAGATCTGAATAAATGCGATAATTCTTACTGTTCTTCTGTGTGCTGTATGTATGCAATTAAGGAAGCCGTGATTGCAAAGGAACATGGGGGGAATGATCTGGATTGTGCTGTATTTTTTATGGATATGCGTACACACGGGAAAGATTTTGAAAAGTTTTACGATACAGCGCGGGAGAAACATGGTGTCAGGTTTATCAGATCCAGGGTTCATACTGTTAATGAGATTTCAGGGACAAATGATCTGGAAGTCCGCTATGTTACTGAACAAGGAGAGGTAAAAACCGAAACGTTTGATATGGTCGTTCTTTCCGTCGGACTTGAAACATCTCCTGAAACCATTGAACTTGCCAATCGTCTTGATATTGAACTTACCCCTGGTAATTTTTGCAGTACGGGAACTTTTGAACCGGTTGAAACTTCAAGGAAAGGTATTTACGCTTGCGGGGCTGTTCAGGGGCCAAGGGATATCCCGCAGGCAGTGGTGGATGCAAGCGCTGCTGCTTCAAAAGCAGGTGAAATACTGACAGACGCGAGAAATACTCTTTCAAAGTCAAAAGAAATAGCGCCTGAAATTAATATTATCAATGAACGCCCCAGAGTCGGGGTGTTTGTCTGTCATTGCGGTATTAATATTGCAGGTGTTGTTGATGTTGAAGCTGTAAGAGATTATGCAAAAAACCTTCCTTATGTGGAGTACGTAACAAATAATCTCTATTCATGTTCTCAGGATACTCAGGAGAACATGACTCAGATTATCAGGGAGAATAACTTAAACCGTATTGTTGTTGCAGCATGCACTCCAAAAACCCATGAACCTCTGTTTCAGGAAACTCTGATCAACGCGGGCTTAAATAAATATCTTTTTGAAATGGCGAATATCAGGAACCAGAATTCATGGGTACATAAAAGCAATCCTGAACAGGCTACAGAAAAGGCAAAGGATCTGGTTAGGATGGCAGTGTCAAAAGTTGCCTTGACCCAGCCTCTTAAAGAAGCTGAACTTGAGGTGAATCAGGCTGCCATGGTACTTGGCGGAGGGATTTCCGGCATGGCAGCGGCAAAGAGCCTGGCGATACAGGGATATGAAACCCATATTGTTGAACGTGATTCTCAGCTCGGAGGACAGGCATTAAATATTTTCCGAACAGCAAAAGGTGAAGATGTTCAGGAAAAACTTTCGCATATGATTGACGAAATTAAAGGACTCAAAAATATTCATATCCACCTGAATACTGAACTGAAAAATGTTGATGGTTTTGTTGGAAATTTTAAATCCAAACTTTGTTCAGAAGGAAAAGAAGATATCCTTGAACACGGCGTTGCTTTGGTGGCTACCGGCGCTCATGCTCTGACGCCGGATGAATATGAGTTCGGTAAAGACAAAAGAATAATAACCAGCCTTGAACTTGATAAAAAATTGATTGAGAAAGATTCTTCTTTAAAAGAGATTAATACAGCGATATTTGTGCAGTGTGTTGGTTCAAGAGACACGGACAGACCTTACTGTTCAAGAGTATGCTGCACTCATTCAATTCATAATGCTTTGGAATTAAAGAAGATTAACCCTGATATGAATGTCTACATTTTATACAGAGATATCAGGGCATACGGCGAGCGTGAAATTATCTATAAAAAAGCGCGTGAGTCCGGGATTATTTTTATCCGGTATTCTCTTGATAAAAAACCTGAGATAAACCTGAAAAACGGCAAACTTCTGGTTACTGTTACAGATCATGTTCTTGGCCGGGCCATTGAAATTGAAACAGATGTTTTAACCTTAGCTTCCGCGATTCTGCCATACAGGGATGAAAAGATTGCACGGTTTTTCAAAGTTCCCATGAATGCTGATGGTTTTTTTGTTGAAAAACACGCAAAACTGGGGCCTTCGGAATTTGCGACAGATGGTGTGTTTCTGTGCGGAATGGCCCATTATCCAAAACCGATTGATGAGTCAATTGCTCAGGGTCAGGCTGCCGCTTCCCGTGCCGTTACTTTACTGGCACGAAAAAATATTTTTACAAGCGGAACAATAGCTGAAACAGAACCCGCTAATTGCAGCAGCTGCGGAATCTGCGTTTCTGTGTGTCCGTATTCAGCGCCTTCTTTTATTGAAGAAAATGCCCGTTTTTTTGCAGGTAAAGCTCAGATAAACCCGGTCCTGTGCAAAGGCTGTGGTCTGTGCGTTGCTTCGTGCCGTTCAGGAGCAATTCACCTGAAAGGGTTTGATAATGATCAGATTTTTGCTCAGATTTATGCGGTTGATGAGGCGGTGTAATCGGGAATGTTCTTTATGATAAGCAAGGCACAAAATATATACGGAGAAAGAGCCGTCGAATATAGTGAACATCCTTATATTGTAAAAGTAGAAGGAGTTGCAGGTGGAGAACCGGTTATTCCGGGAACCCGGATTATGGTTCGTAGTATTATCGAACAATATCAGCTTGGCTCTTCCATAGAAGAGTTACTTTGGGATTACCCACGGCTTTCACCTGCACAGATTTATGATGCACTGGCATATTATCACGATCACAGGGATGATATGAACAGGTTGCTTGATAAAGCCACTTATGAGCATTGGCAGCCGATTATAGAACAAATGAGACATGAGCAAAGCAAAAATTTATCTGAATGAAAATTCTTAGCTGGCGAATATCAAGGGCTTTAAAGGAATAATCTTGCCACTAAAGCCGACCTCGCAATGGAGTTTCAGGGTATGGGCTTTGAAAGTGTAAAAAAATAATATGGAAACAAAAGACCAAAACATTTCTCAAAGTGATGTAAGCCTCACATATAGAAATTTACTCGGAAATGTTACAAATGACGAGTATGTTTTAGTAAGGCTTATTAATGAACATCATGTACTTAAAGACGGGCATCTGAAAAAAGTTATAGATGTAATCATAAAAGCCAAAAAAGAGAAGGTGTCTCACTATTACTGGCGGGTTCCCCTGAGCAGTTCGAAATCCAAATTAACGGGTGTAAAGGTTCTTCCTAATCCAAAAGTTTCAAGCTTTAAAATTCTTGATGAAAGAGATAATCTAAAAACAATTGATATTCTTTTAGAAGACTTTAAGGCAGATCAGACCGTTCATTTGCAACTTGAATACTTCACAACTTTTTCATGTAATGTAAAAAAGAAAGGACCCTTTACATACGAACTTATTTACCCGTTTGCTTATAAGCCGGTTACAGAGACAGCGTCGTTTGAACTCCGGCTATACATGCCGAGCAATGCAAAATTTAATATTGATTCGAACTTACCGATACATGAATCTTTTGTGGTTGATAAAAACAGAATAATAATAGCAAGTGAAGAGATGTTTTCAACAGGCGATATATCCGGAACATTACATGTTGAGCATAAAAGTTCCGGTTATATCCCCTTTGTGTCAATTGAAATCAGTTTTCTGTTTGCAATTTTGATCGGTCTGGCTCAGTACAAAGAGAACTTTGGAAACTGGTATTTTATTTTGCTTCCAATTTTGCTTTTTATTATTCTTCTTTCATCAAAACAGTTTTTTACAGAATAAACTTATTATCGCTTTGGCAATGAAATAAGGAGATAAAATGGCACAAGAGGTTAAAGCAGTGAAAGGTAAAGGCTGGATGGTTGGAGGAGTAGCATGTGCTATAATAGGAATATTCATTTTACTTGCCGGAGATATAGAGCGGTAATTCTTTTTTGAGGATATTATGACTGATTCTATGTCAATTATTGGAAAAAGATGTGCCAGATTTGAAGAAATTATGTCGCAGGTTAAACAAATTGAAAACAACTTTAATCCTGAAAAAATAATATTATTTGGATCATATGTTAATGGTAAGCCTACTCTGGAAAGTGATGTAGATATGTTAGTTATTTTTGATATAGTCAAATCAACTAAATTATTAAGTTCTAAGATTTCATTATCTTTAAAACATACCTTTCCACTGGATATTATTGTTAAAACACAAGAGGAAATAGATAAACGTTTACAGATTGGCGATTATTTTATTGAAGATATTATTAATTCAGGAAGAATTGTTTATGAACGAAATAGTTAAAGAATGGATTAATAAGGCAGAAGGTGATTATCATAGCGCTATCAGAGAATATAGAGCACGCGAATTCCCTAAAAGCTGCTACCTTAATATTAAAAGGAATTTTACCCTGGATTACTGGATTGATGATGGTTTGTATGCAGGAACGCTACCTATACCGGATAATATAAATGGCGACAATAACAGAAGAAATTTTTAGACAGTTGCGTGAATTAAAGCCTCAGATCTTTCAAAAATTCCGGGCAAAAGAGATTCAATTATTTGGATCCAGTGTTCGGGGGGAGCAAAATGACGAAAGTGATATAGATATCCTTGTAGATTTTGAAAGTGAAGCGGATCTCTTTGACTTTACAGGTATGGCTATCTTTCTGGAAGATAAGTTCAGGCAAAAAATAGACATCGTTCCAAAGCGCTCTCTGAGGGAGGAACTCCGGGAATCAATTTTGAACGGGGCGGTTCCGGTATGAGAAGTTACAGGCTTTATCTGAAGGATATCCTGTCAGCAATTGATAGCATTCAAGCTTTTGTTGAAGGGATGTGCTTTGAAGAATTTAGGTCTGACGACAAGACATCAAGTGCTGTTATTCGAAAATTTGAAATTATTGGTGAAGCCACAAAAAATATCCCGGACGAAATTCGACAGCAATATCCTGAAATTCCCTGGAGAGAAATGGCAGGAATGAGGGACAGACTCATTCATTTTTATTTCGGTGTTGATTACAGGCTGGTTTGGATGACGATTAAAGAACGTTTATCTCGGGTTAAAACAGAAATTCAGTCTATTTATGACTCTGTTGATTTAGTCGATTCCTAACTACTCAGGTATACTAACAGATTGAAATTGCATATTATTCATGAATGACGATTTTGATTTAAATTACCTTTTTGAATCCATTTGCTGTAGATTTCCGTTATCCTGGTGAATCTGCTACAAAAGAAGATGCTCGCTTCGCAATACAGGCAATGAAAAAACTTAGAGCAATTTTAATAAAAATTTTAGGTAATACAGAAAAAAAGTTTTTTACAGAATGATTTTTACAATAATGTCACACAATTGAGGTTTACTTACGAAAACTAAATATCTATAAACGAAGATAATAAATATAAATAAGATGTATGATTTATAAAATTTAAGTAACGGAGATTTTTTAATATGTCAGATTGGGAACCAAAAATCGTCAGTTTTTTATGTAACTGGTGCAGTTATGGCGCTGCTGATCTTGCAGGCGTGAGCAGGATGGAATATCCGCCTAATATTCGGGTCATCAGAATACCATGCGCTGGCCGGATGAGTCCGAAATTTGCTTTAGCAGCGCTGCGGGAAGGGGCCGACGGAGTCTGGGTGTCAGGGTGACATCCCGGAGAATGCCATTACCTGGAAGGTAATTATTATGCTCGCCGAAAGTTTGCTCTTTTAAAAAATTTGTTGGAGTATATCGGACTAGAGCCGGATCGGATACACTTTTCGTGGATATCGTCTGCTGAATCAACCAAATTCGTTGATGTGGTAAATCAGGTAACAGAGAAAGTTAAAAAACTGGGGCCAAATAAATATATGGTCAAACATTAAGCCAAGGTAGCATAATATGTTAGAATACATAAATAAAATAAGGGAAATTGCAGAACGGGCTCTCAGAGAAAAAAAGGTTGATATGGTGATAGGTTTCCGTAAAGGAACCATGCCTATGATGAATGAGCCCTGTTTTATAAAAAATCCCGATCAAGTTGAGTCCTTAGTGTGGGACAGCAATTGCGGAATCAATTTAGCCAACTACCTGACGGACAGGACTGAAAAGATCGCTGTGATTGCAAAAGGATGCGATTCCCGCAGCATTGTTACTCATATAACTGAAAATAAAATTAAAAGGGATCAGCTTTTTATTATTGGCGTACCATGCAAGGGGATGATTGATAAGCGAAAGGTAGCGTCTGAAACAGCATTGAGGAACAAAGGAGAGATTGACAAGGTTACGGAAGTCTCCGGAAAAGTTATTGTAAATGTCGACGAAACCGAAACTAGCTTTGACAGGACTGATGTATTGCAACAAAATTGTGCTCTCTGCATACATCGTAATCCTGTAATATATGATGAACTGGCCGGGGACCTGGTGGAAGAACAAAAAGTTGCGGACAGATACGAAGATGTTCGGAAAATCGAAAGCATGTCTTTGGATGAAAAACAAAACTATTTTAAAGAGCTTCTGTCGTCGTGCATACGGTGCTATGCCTGTAAAAACGCGTGTCCGCTCTGTTACTGTCCCACTTGTTTTGTAGATGAAGCAAAACCCCAGTGGCTCGGCAAAGGTCAGGAACCTGTTGATATTCAAACTTTTCATTTTCTAAGAGCCTACCACTGTGCCGGCAGATGTACTGACTGCGGCGCATGTGAACGCGCTTGCCCGGTTGGTATCAACATGCGAATATTGACCAGAAAACTTGAAAAGGACTCTCTGGAACAATTCGGATGGGAATCCGGTTTATCCCTTGAAAAACGGCCTCCGCTTGATACGTGGAACAGTGAGGATCCGGATGACTTTATAAAATAATAATAATAAAGGCAAAAGCTATGAAAGTTATCAAAATTGATAAAGAAGAGTGGGCAAAAGGGGTCCTTGCTCTGGCTGATACCTGGCAGATATTTGGCCCGGCAAAGGAAAAGGATTACCACGAGTTTAAAATACTTGGCAAGGGTGAACTTCCTGATTTAAATTTTCAAAATACGCGGCTTTCACCCAAAAACATGGTGTTTCCTCAATCCGAAGATATGCTTGAATATACTCTGGATGAGACGAAACAAGACCATCATATAATGAAAGAAGTAAAAAAAGATTACCCTCGAGTTGCTGTTATCGGCATCAGACCGTGTGATGCAAGGGCAATATCCCTGGTTAAAATGAACTTTGACACACAAGAGTATAAAGAGCCATACTGGCTTAAAAAGTATGAGTCCGCCATATTTGTTGGGGTTGCGTGTGATAATCCACACAGCACATGTTTTTGTACTACAGCGGGATGCGGGCCGTATAATGAAGAGGGACTTGATGTTCTGCTTGTTGATGCGGATGCGGATTATCTGGTCAAACCATTAACAGAAAAAGGCGAAAAGCTTTTACAGGCAGCCGGATGGCAGAATGAGTCCGGTGATCAGTCAATAATTGAATCTAAGAAAAGCCTTGCGGAAGCAAAAATCGTAACACAAGTTGTTACAGACAAACTAAAAGACCGGAAGCTTCTTGACCTTCATGCCGCAGATTTTTGGGAAGATATTTCATTTGCCTGTATCAACTGCGGCGCCTGCGCATATATTTGTCCGACATGCTGGTGTTTTGACATTCAGGATGAAGTTCACTGGAAATCAGGAAAACGCATAAGAAACTGGGATAGCTGCATGTTCCCTTTATTTACCCTTCATACCACAGGGCATAACCCGCGGGGCACAAAGGTGCAAAGAGTCAGACAGAGATTTATGCACAAGCTGAAATATTTTGTTGACAAGTATGAAAAAGGAATCATGTGCGCGGGATGTGGACGATGTGTGCGCCAATGCCCTGTAAATATTGATATTCGTAAAGTTTGTAACCTCATGAACAACTGGGGATAAGAAAGGGAGGAACTCGTGCAAAATCCATATTTACCTTATCCGGTTCGCATTGATGATATAATCATTGAGACTGAGGATAAAAATCTTAAAACATTTAAATTCGTATTTTTAAACAAAGGTGATGAAGAAAAATTCTCATACAATCCCGGGCAATTTGCTGAACTTTCAATCCCCGGAAAAGGTGAAATTCCTATAGGTATTGCCTCTTCACCTGTGGAAAAAGGCTTTGTCAAATTTACGGTTTTTAAAGCCGGCGTTGTTACATCATATCTGCACACCATGAAAAAGGGCGATATAATGGGGATCAGAGGCCCTCTTGGCAACTCGTATCCATGGGATGTTATGGAGGGTAAAAATATTTTTATTATTGGTGGTGGTTTTGCTTTTACCACTTTGAGATCTTCCATTGTATATATGCTTGATCCGGCAAACCGGGATAAATTCGGAAATATTGATGTGGTGTACGGTGCAAGGACCCCTGGCATGCTTCTATATAAAGATGAACTTATTGCATGGGAAAAACGGGATGATATAAACATGCATCTCACAATTGACACAGAAGCGCCAAACTGGAATTATCACGTTGGTATGGGCCCGGGTATTGCGGAAAAAGTAGGTCCAAAAGGTGATAGCAATACTTATGCTATTGCATGCGGGCCGCCGATAATGATCAAATTCACCCTTCCTGTTTTGGAAAAGCTTGGTTTCTCTCCGGACAAAACAATTCTTTCACTTGAAAACCGTATGAAATGCGGTATAGGAATGTGTGGGAGATGCGGCATAGGAAAAGAACTGGTCTGCAAAGACGGTCCGGTATTCACGTTAAGTGAAATTCAAAGCACCCCCAGGGAATATTAGGCCGCTCTCTTTTTTTATTATAAAGTGAAGAGGAATTCAAAAATAGTTTGACATACAACAACCCATCATATAAAGATACTGTGTTTATACTAAAAGGATTTATAATCGGTCGCTGGCCGATAGAAATAAGAAAAAATTTTAATAAGGAGGAGTTTTAAATGGCAACAGTGGAATGTCAGGGAAAAACATTTGAAATAGATGAAGACGGATTTATTGATGATTATAAAAACTGGTCTGAAGAATGGGTACAGCATGTAAAGTCAACAGAGGGAATTGATGAGCTGAATGAAGAGCATAAGAAAGTTATTAAAGTTCTCAGAGAGTATTACGAGAAAAATGGTATAGCTCCTATGGTTCGGGTTCTTTCAAAAGTTACCGGATTCAAACTCAAACATATTTATGAACTTTTCCCATCAGGGCCTGGTAAGGGAGCATGCAAAATGGCTGGTCTTCCTAAACCTACCGGATGTGTCTAATACCAAGCTAAAGACAATTTTGTTTCAAAAAAGGCTCTGCTTATTAAGCAGGGCTTTTTTTTTGAAATCCAGTCCTGACAGACTCGTAAAAATTCAGATTTCAGCTATTTTGAATAGTGCAGCCTGTTACGACTTAAAAAAAAGCATGAATCTTAAAAAGGTAACCTAATGATTATTAATGTTAAAACAGATTCACAAACTCAGTTTATTGATATTACCGCAGATATTCAGCAGGCTGTCCAGGATTCAAAAGTTATTGATGGATGGTGTCTGATTTATGTGCCGCATACTACCGCGGCAGTTACTATTAATGAAAATGCGGACCCGACTGTTAAGGCCGATGTGCTCACGGTCTTAAACAGCATAGTTCCCGAGGATATGGACTACAGGCATATGGAAGGAAATTCGCCAGCCCATGTTAAATCAACACTAGTCGGTGTTTCAGAAACAATTGCCATAGAAAACAAAAGACTTGTTTTGGGAATTTGGCAGGGAATCTTTTTATGTGAATTTGACGGGCCAAGGCCAAGAAAAGTATATTTGCAGATTTTTAAGGCATGATTCACTACTTTTATACTAAACGAACATGAAAATCAATTTTCACCCCCAACAATGAAAATAGATTTTCTGAAATGAATCCGCACTCTCATAAAAAATGTGATATCCTTAGTTAACAAGGGATTTGGCGTGTGTTTTTCACGGTAAAAAAGGATCAGAGATGATCAGGTTAACATTTTGTTGATCCATAAGGATTATAACTCATGTCAGAACTTGACAACACAGATCGGCTTATTTTAAATCGCATACAGTCTGATTTTCCGATTACCTTACAGCCTTTTTTAACCATTGCTCAGGAACTGGAATTAGATGAAGAAGATGTTATCAACCGGGTCAGGAGGCTGAAAAAAATTGGATTCATAAGGCGGATCGGCGGGAATTTTGTACCTGAAAAACTCGGATTTGTAAGCACACTTTGCGCTGCAAAAGTTCCGGAATATATGATTGCCGATTTTTCTGATGTTGTGAATCTCTATTCAGGGGTAACACATAATTATCAGAGACACGGAGAATTTAATGTGTGGTTTACTTTTATTGCACAGTCCATGTCTGAAATAGAAGAAAACCTTGAAAAAATATCAAAACAAACAGGAATTGCAAATATAATAAACCTGCCTGCAACAAAAGTTTTTAAGATTAAAGCGCATTTTGATTTGTAAAACGCAGATACCGCGTCCCTCCTTTACGCTTTTTTCAGAATCCCCGCTCCAGCAATTCTCGGCGAACATCTTTACTCAATAAAAACAACTAATTGAAAGATTTAATGGAAATGTTTTTTGTGGATTTTTTACGCAAAACAGTCTGTTTTTGAACCTTATCAAGCTTGTAAAACTATCTTTATTATCAATAAGTTTTTGAGATTTTCATATAGGCTAAAATCAGTCTCATTACGTATCATTCACCGAGAATTGCTGGACGCCTGCCGCAATCACAGCTTCTGAATAACTGAGTAAATAATTGATTGCTTATTTAAATATCATGGATATCATCTATATGAATTGCATCAATCATTGTTAAAACCTCGCTCCAAGGTTATATACCAAACTTATAGAAAATTTTAACTCCTGGTTGGCATTATATGCGAAAAAATACAAAAGTTTTTATTCTTCTGTTTGTTGTAATTGCGGGTGTAGCAGTTGTGTTATTTTATCATGAGGTGGATAACTCGATCACAGCAGAAGACAAGATATATATAATAAAATACCTGAAAAATGAATACATGTCCGATGTTCAGAAAAAAAGAAGCTATGAGCAGGAACTTGAGTTAATTACCAGGGTTCAGAAAGCTGTTCTCAAAATAGCACGGGGCAGGTTCCCCATACCTTTTAACAGTGAAAGAGAACCAAAGGATCTGTATGTGTCAAAAACCGGGCTGTGTTATGACAAAAGCAGAGTAATTGAAAAAATCCTGAAATATTTAGGGTTTGAAACCAGGCACATATCAATCTTTTCTATACATAAAACAGGTTCCGGACTCAAATCGCTGCTTACCCCTCAGGTGCGTTCACATGCTGTTTCAGAAGTGCTGACTTCACGAGGCTGGCTGGTTGTTGAATCAAATAGCGTCTGGATAGCATTAGATAAAAAAAAAGAACCCGTTTCAATCCGTGAAATGCATACTGATGAGGGTAAATGCACGACTGTATGGAGGAACAACAAAATGTCAGATATTTATAAGAATCAATTCATATTTGTTTATGGCCTGTATTCAAGACATGGCAGGTTTTATCCTCCTTATAATTTTATACCGGATGTGAATTATAAAGAATTGATGCAGTCATTCAGATTGTATCTGATGCCGCGTTCCGGAGACATATGGTGATTTCTGTTGCTGTTAAGGAAGTCGAAAACATCCTTGTAATTTTGACAAAACCGTCTGGATAAACCTTGAAAAATTGACATTAAGGGCAAAAACAACCTTGAAAAATTGACATTAAGGGCAAAAACAACCTTGAAAAATTGACATTAAAGGCAAAAACAACCTTGAAAAATTGACATTTAGTTTTAATCTGTTTATGTTTCAGTCAGCTAAAGGAGGTTGTGATGGAACGGGATTTATCAGCATGGTTGAAAATATGGAAAGATGAAGAATCCAGGAAACCTTTAATTATCCGTGGGGCCCGTCAGGTGGGGAAAACATGGCTTGTAAATGATTTTGGGAAAAAATCATTTGATAACCATGTTGAAGTTAATTTTGAATATCAACCTGAAATAAAATCATGCTTTTTAACGCTCTCCCCTTATGAGATTCTTCAGCAACTGGAACTCTCATTAAATGTTGATATTGTTCCGGGGAAAACACTTCTTTTTCTTGACGAAATACAGGTATGTCCTCAGGCCATAAAAGCGCTTAGATACTTTTATGAAAAAATGCCGGACCTCCATGTTATCGCAGCCGGTTCTTTGCTGGAATTTGTCATGGAAACCCATGAAATATCAATGCCTGTGGGGCGGGTTCAGAACGTCCATTTATTTCCCATGTCATTTGGTGAATATCTGTCTGCATGCGGTGAAACAAAACTCAGAACATGGTTAAAGTCGATTTCTCTCAGGGACACCATTCCGGAAGCTATCCACGAAAAATCCTTAAAGCTGTTAAGAGACTATTTATATATCGGGGGTATGCCTGAAGCGGTTGCAAGCTGGTTGAAAACAGGGAAATTATCAAAAACTGATTTGATTCATCAGGCGCTCCTTCAGAATTATAAGCAGGATTTTGGGAAATATGGCAAGCGTGTCAATCTTGGCCTTCTCGAAAAAATATTTACAAAAATTCCGGGAACTGTAGGAAACAAATTCAAGTATTCCGCAATAGACCGTGACGTGAACTCCCGTGATATAAAAAACTCCCTTTCCAGGCTTGTAAAAGCCCATATTGTTCATAAGGTGAATTCGTCTTCGGGAACAGGCCTGCCACTTGCGGCACATAGTAATGAAAAAATTTTTAAAATTCTTTTTTTAGATATCGGTCTTCTTCAGAATGCAATGGGGATTTCCAGCGCAACATATATGGCTGAGAACCTGCTCGCATTTTACAAAGGGCTTGTTGCGGAACAGTTTGTTGGTCAACAGCTTCTGACACTGCGTGAGCATTTTGCGGAACCGGAACTGCATTACTGGCAGCGGGAAGCTAAGGGTAGTTCAGCGGAGATTGATTATTTATGGCAGAAAGAAGAATTAATTTTACCTGTTGAAGTTAAGGCAGGAAAGACCGGAACCCTGAAAAGTTTAAGACTCTTTATTTCAGAAAAAAATTCGCGGTTTGGGATACGGTTTTCTCTTCACCCTTTATCCTTTAACGACTCAGTTTTATCAATACCTCTCTATGCTATTGAAGCGCTTCCTGAGTTGACGGAACAGGTCGCACAATCTTTGCAACACCCTTTGCAAAAATAAAAGGAAAACCAGATGGAATTTAAAAAAGCATCCACACTGACTGAAACAATTCAAAATTTCAATGCACATGAGCCGCTTGATCCTGAAAATAAAGAAGAGTGGGAAGCTTTTTATGTTGACACAAAAAGGGATGAAATTGACAGGATTACAGAAAACTTCTGTGCTAACACACAGTATAAAATGCTCTTTGGAGGGCATTCAGGAAATGGCAAGTCAACAGAACTTAATAAACTCCCTGTTAATGACCGGACTAAAGAAAGGTATTCAATAATCAAATTTGACGTGCGGAATCTCCTTGATTTAAACGATATAGAAACAGCAGACCTTTTTATAGTCATTTTTCTTAAAATTGTAGAGTTTTCAGATAAAAACAAAATCCGGACAAATTCATATTTTAATAAAAAACTTAAGGAAATGGCGGAATTTTTCAGAGATGAGCTGGAAATCGAAGAAGATTCAGCGCTTGCAGTAAAAAGCACAGTAGGAATCGAAGCTGAGACATCAGCAAAAGCAAATATTCTCCTTATAAAACTTGCAGCCAAATTTTATGCAAAAATAAGGGGACAAAAAGAAACAAGAGAAAAAATAAGAAAAAAATATAATCCAAGACTTACAGATTTTACAAACCTGTTAAACGATTTTCTGGCAGATTTAAGAAAATATAATCAAAAAGAAATCTTAATCATAGTTGACGGACTTGATAAAACTTATCCTCCTGCTGCACAAAAACTGTTTGTAACAGGGGGACAATATTTCAATATGCTCAAAAATGCTTCCTTCCTTTCTTTTTACAATCCCTGTTTATTTAATACACTCAGTTTATGTAAATCAGATAGAATCAGATATCGGAGAAATAGAAACACTTAAAAACCTGAGACTGAAAGACAAAAACGGAAAAACAGATGACAGGGCAGAGCAAAACAGAAAAATAATAAAAGAATTTGCTCTGAGGCGGATGAACAAAGAGCTTATAGAAGAAAAAGCTTTAGACCATGCAACAGACTATTCAGGCGGAGTATTAAGAACCATGTCAAGACTCATATCAACATCAGCAGTTGAGTCTAAAATTTTAGGCGGGAAAAAAATAGGTCAATATGACATGGAAAAAGGAGTGAAACGGGAACAGATAAAAATGAGAAGAGGTCTGACCAGAACCCATTGGGAACTTCTTGTTGAAATTTATGACAACAAAGAGATTGTGTCAGACAGGCAGGAGGAAAAATTTGAGCTGTTACAGGGACTCTTTGCGCTTGAATATATAAATGGCGAAGAATGGTACAATATAAATCCCTTGCTTGAAAAAAGCATACAAAAACACAAAGAAAAATATATAAAATCCAAAACCCTTTAAACTAAACAGAAAATGATCTCAAAATCAGACACACTTAAACTCCCCCTTGCTTTTGCGCATATAAAAGAGAGACTGAACCAGAGCCTTCTTATATTCCTTACATGCACAGACAAAGATGTGCAAAACTATCTCATTGAAAAAACAGAAGAAAAATTTAAAGATATATTAAAAATAAAAAAAATTCCTTTTTCTGCAAATAACTATTCTCCATTAACCCACATATCCCTTTCCTTTCAAAATCATGATAAAAATCTCTATATATTATCAGACTTTCCTTTTGAAGAATTTTATAACAATCATGCACAGATAAAAGAGGATATAAAAATTCTTACAGGCTCTTTAAACATCACCAGAGACCTTTTGCCTCAATTTAACATCAAATGCATAATAATCTGCCCTGAACAGTTTGAAGATAGGATAAAATTAAAAGCAGGAGATTTTTACTCATTTACATACTTTTCAGAAAACTTTACAAATGAGGCTGCTTTTCACAAAAAAATTAAAAGCTTTAAAAGAAATACAAAAGAAAAAGAAAAAGAAGAAAGACTGGAACATCTGCTGAAAAGCTTTAAAACAGAACAGAATAAAACTTTAAAAGCCTATATGCTGCATGAAACTGCTGATATTTTCTATGGGTTTTCAGATTATCATAATTCATTAAAATATGCGGAACAGGCTCTGAAAATATATAAAAGCAGAGACGCAAAAAAAGAGGAGTCTGACATCCTGAATCATATTGGAAAGATTTATCAAAAACTGAGCATGTATGAAACAGGATTAAAATATTCCGGACAATCTCTGGAAACAGCAAAAAAACTGGAATATAAAAAAGGAGTATCCGGCAGTCTGGACACTATAGGGAGTATTCATATAAATATCGGAGATTACGAAACAGCGCTGAAATATCTTGATGAATCGCTCGAAATTTCAAAGGAAATCGGAAATAAATCAATAGAAGGAAGTACGCTTAATAATATTTCTCAGATTTTCAAAGCGCGCGGAGATTACGAAACAGCGCTCAAATATCTTAATGAATCGCTCGAAATTTCAAAGGAAATCGGAGATAAATCAGGTGAAGGA
>Ga0233437_1004075_pt1 | contig 17896 bp, 19 predicted proteins | sample SI_122_August201_FD_182714 | JGI IMG/M metagenome (GOLD analysis project Ga0233437, IMG submission 182714) | Seawater microbial communities from Saanich Inlet, British Columbia, Canada - SI_122_August2016_200_MG | ecosystem: Environmental > Aquatic > Marine > Inlet | place: Canada: British...
GTCAGAAGAATTATATCGGAAGCGGCACTCGCCCCACATTTTCAATCGATTTGCCCTGTACCAACGCAAAGGCCACAAAATTCTTTTGTAAGGATGCTATTGCGTATGGTTGCTTAATGGAAGTATCCTCTGAACAATAAAAATAATCAGGAAACTTCAGAAACCAAGTAGTTATTCTTAAATGCCATTTTTAAATCTTCATAGTGTATGGTCTTGATATCGATTCATGAATTCTTCGTGGTCTTCGGAAACAGTCTCTATTATTTTTATTTTTCCACCTTTTTTAATAAAATTTTGAACAGCATCTTCTAAATATTCATGGTTTGGATTAAAGGATACACCATTCATTTTCCTTCTTCTTCCACCTTTTTTGATAAAACATTGAGTCATGCCTGTCTCCTGTTTGGTAAATGATTGATATTATTTTTCTATAACCGTGTAAATCATTAATTTTTACTAGGTTAATTTGAGATAATTTTTATCAACTGCTTATTTGATGCCACCTATTTGAGTATCTTCGTTTTTTAAAAACTGGGAACTTTGGTTCTGGACTGTGCGGCCTGATCCCATCTTGCTTTTCTTCATATATTGCTCAAGTCTTTTTCAATTATGTGCCATCCCTGTGATTTTTTTTGATTGATAAAAATTTTGATTGGCTTTAAATATAGTTGTAACTACAACCAAATTCAAGATAACCAAGATATTCCAATAGGTTAATTAGAAGAAAGCGACCATCAAATGACACTTAAAATCGAAAAGCTAGATTCTTGGAAAGGTTGGTTGTCAGTCAGTTGCGCCTTTGCGGTGACATTTATCTGTTTTGGTATCATTTACAGTTTTGGCGCATTTTTCGATTCCATGTCTTTAGACTTCAAGGCTAGCAGGAGTGCTACTTCAGCTGTATTTGCTTTTACCACTTTTATTTTTTTTATGGGAGGGATTGTCAGTGGAAGTGCGACCGATCGATTTGGGCCTAAACCGGTACTTATCTTAGGCGGTTTGTCACTGGGATCAGGTCTCTATTTAACCTCACTGGTGAACTCAATCTGGGTCGGATACCTTACATTTGGGTTGGGTGTGGGTATCGGTATATCCTGTGGATATGTACCCATGCTTACCGTAGTCGGCAGCTGGTTTGAAAAGCATCGTGCCGCAGCCATCGGTTTAGCTGTTACTGGAGTTGGTTTCGGTACTCTTTTTATGGCACCGCTGGCCGCGAATCTGATAAATAAGTTCGGCTGGCGCCATACCTACGTAATTTTTGGAATTCTCAGCTTGGTCGTGCTAGTTTTGTGTGGAGTTATTATTCCGCAACCACCGAAGGTATCGGTTCAGGAACCGAAAAAAAGCATTGGCGAGCTGATTAAAATTCCTGTTTTTCGGTACATGTATCTTTCGATTTTTCTGAATACACTGACAGTCTATTTTCCCTTTGTTTTCTTAATCCCTTATGCCAGGACGCAGGGGGTGAACGAAATGGCGGCCGCTTCTCTGGTTGGGATCATAGGAATGAGTAGTATTGTCGGCAGGTTGGGGCTTGGAGCTTTAGGTGTTAAAATCAGCAGTATACGTCTGTTTCAAGTGACCTTTTTTATAATTGCCATTAGTTTTATCTTATGGTTACTAGCCTCAAGCTCTTATTACATGCTGGTGATATTTTCCATTATATTTGGGGCTGGTTACGGCGGTTTTATCGCACTAGCTCCAACGGTAACTGCAGAACTGTTTGGGCTGGTTGGTTTAGGCAATATACTGGGGACATTATATACCGCGGCCGGATTTGGAGGATTGCTAGGCCCGCCAATGATGGGATATTTGATTGATTTCACCGGTGGTTACTCCATCGCCATAATCGTAGCCATGACTTGCGGTGGTTTTCTGCCTGTCGCTTTGTTAATACCTGTGGAGCGGTTCATAAGGTGCCAATATGAAAATTGTTAAGGAACCAACGCATAAAAAATATATCACCGGAGAAACTGCACGATTTGATGTTAGAAAGACGGCTTTTTCGATCGGAGCGGTGGCAGGAATTTTGTATCTGCGGGGTTCTGGCCGCCGAAGAGGACATTGCATTGATTTTATAAACTGCTTTGCCCTCCTTTTTGGATTGTACTAACTCCCCAATACTTCAGGGTTTAGTAAGTTTTTAGGACGCGTACGTCAAACTCAAAACCGCTCATTTTTCTGGCCACCGCCTGGGCATTTCCACCAAAACCTTAAAAAACCAAGGGTTTTATTACACAACGAGTATATCGGTCGCAAAGGTTTATAGTCAAACTGATGTTTGGCCATGCGTTTGATACCCAGATTTATTTTTCTACTGAGTGACATCAATAAGGCAATGGTATGTTCAGCTACTTCGTCACGGCAATAATCCGGTACGTTGCAAACCACCACTCCCCGTTTAGTCGCTTCAGATTAGTATAGGAAAATCAAAACTCAGACTCCAAGGTAGTTGCTGGATTTAGGATGTAAAGAGTAATTTTTGAATGACACCCTCTTTGATCAGCACCTTGAGTAATCTAGCATCGTTACAATCCCAGTATCAGCCATTCTAAAAGTTTTTAAACCGATGTCCTTTAGATAAGTTTCGAATTTAGCAACTGTTCGGAACTCTTTGAAACCCAATTCGGGATACATATGAAAATCCCGTCTCAGGTCTATGATTTCTTGACTTAGTTGATGTATTCGTTTTTTGAGATCATCCATTTAATTCTTAATAAAAATCCTGGTTTTTTCACTATGGTTAAAATAGACATCTTCAATTGGATGCTCGGTCATCAATCTGATGTATATTTGCTTCAAAAAGGATATTTTAATCCCTGATAAACAGTTTCCTATCGAATTTAGCAAAAGTCTCAACACCATTTTCTGTTACATAAAAAGACTCGCTGCATTCAAAACCGTAGCTTTCCATCCACATACCAAGGATCATATGGAAGGTCATACCAGGCTGTAAAACTGTTTTGTCATTTGGTCTTAAACTAGCTGTATGCTCGCCCCAGTCAGGTGGATAGTTGAGTCCCATGGAATAGCCAATCCGTGATTTCTTTTCTAAACCATGTTTAGCCAGAAACTGACGCCAAATCATTTCTACGTCTTCACAGTGTAATCCTGGTTTGATGCCATCGAGTGTCAAATTAATTCCTTCGACAGTCACTTTTGCAATGTTTTCCAATTTCGCAGGTGGGTTTTTACCAATAAAAGCTGTTCTGGCGATTGGGCAATGGTAGCGGTTTCTGCAACCAGCTAATTCAAGGTTTACTGCTTGATCTGTTTTGTACGGTTCATCGGTCCATGTAAGATGCGGTGCTGAGGTTTTTTCCCCGGTTGGCATCATTGGTACAATGGCCGGGTAATCTCCACCAAATTCGCTTAAACCGGATACTTGAGCTTGAAAGACTGATGCAACAGCATCACATTCCCTAACACCTGAATGTATTTTATCCAGAGCGGTGTGCATGACTTTTTCAGCAATTTTACCTGCTTGTTTCATTAATAAGATTTCGCTTTCGGATTTTATTAATCTTACCCAATTTACCAATAAACTTGTATCAACAAACTTTGAGTTCTGAAGTTCTTTTTTCAATACATAAAAAGCCCTGGGAGAAAAATAATAGGTGTCCATGTCGATACCAATTACTTTTCTAGTCCAACCTTCTTTCTTAATAATATCCGCGACAAAATTCATGGGATGTTTTAGGGGCGTTTGCACGTAGTCATCAGGATATCCCCACAGGTTATTTTGGTTCAGGAATGCAGTACATTTGGCTCCATTGACATCCATCTCGCGACCAATCCAAATTGGTTCCTCTTTATCCAGAGAAATGATGACAACTTGAGGCACATAAAATGACCAACCATCGTACCCGGTAAGATAATTCATGTTTGCGGGATCAGATGTGATAACCATATCCACACCTTGCTCTGCCATAGAGTGCTTTGTATTATTAATTCTTTCTTGATATTCTGTTTTTTCAAAAACTGCCATTGTCCCTCTTGTTTTATGGTAACAATTCACCATCTTAATCGTTATCTTTTTTAAGGAGTCTATTGGTTCGTTATGTTTAATTGTAACGATTCAGCATTTTTTAAATATTAATGTTAAAATTACAGTTTGCTGAGCTTGGTTCTCCTGAGCCTGTTGAAGTGGTTGAAATATCTACCCACCCATTAATTCTAAGGGTCAGGGGCGTTCAACTCAGGGACCAAAACCTTTTGTACCAGCGCAAAAAAGAGTTAAAGCGATTGTTGGTTAAATTATTACATTTGATTTACAATTAAACAAATATTTTCAAAGCCTGATCCAAATCATCAATCAAATCCTGAACATCCTCAATTCCGGTTGAATATCGTATCAAACTTTCCGGAATGCCCATAGTAGCTCTTTCTTCAAGTGTACATTCAACATGACTGGTTGTGGCTGGTGGACCGACAATTGTTTCGACAGAGCCAAGGTTAGCGGCGGCATGGACATATCGTAATCTGGGAACAAATTGACGGACAGCCTCGAAGTTATCTTGGGTTAATTTGAAACTTAACATACCACCAAATCCTGTCATTTGACGATTTGCGATTTCAAAGCCTTTATTGGACTTCAATCCAGGGTAAAATACTTGTTCTATCGCTTTATGTGATTCTAAAAACTGTGCGATTTTCATGGCGCTCTCATTTTGACGTTTAATCCTTAAATCAAGTGTTTTCATTCCTCTCGCTAAGAAATAAGCAGCCATAGGATGCAAAGTCGCTCCATTAATTTCACGAAAATGATAGATTTGTTCAATCAGCTCTTTTTTGCCACAGATGACACCGCCAAGAGCATCCGCATGCCCTCCTAAAAATTTTGTAGCGCTATGAAGAACCAAATCTACCCCCAGTTCCAATGGGTTCTGATTAATGGGTGTCGCGAATGTATTATCAATGATAACAATTGCTCCTGCATCTTTTCCCGCTTTTGCGAGTCGTGCGATATCAACCACTTTAATGGTGGGATTGGTTGGGCTTTCTAAGTAAAGAACTTTGCACCCTTGAGCCACTTCTTTTTCTATTGACTCGTGATCGGTTGTATCGCAGAGTGTCACCTCAATATCGAAACGCGGCAAAAACTCACCAAATATTTTATTTGTTCCACCATAAGTATCTTTTACGGAAACAATCCGGTCTTTAGGTGAAAGAAAAGTGAATAATGTACTGCTAATAATCCCCATGCCAGTCGAAGCACTGGTAGCCGCTTCAGCACCTTCGAGCATACAAATCTTATCCTCGAATACTTGGACTGTCGGATTTGTATTTCTTCCATAGATGTATCCCGGTGTTTTTCCAAGTGCTACATCTAACCATTGATCAATGTCTTCATAACCAAATGAAACACTATGTACAACTGGCACTTGTGTTGCTCTGTCCATAAATGCTTTTTCTTCACCACCCCAAATACATTTTGTTCCTTTAGAAATCTCTTTTTTTACCATTTTTTCCTTTGTTATTGTCATATCTGTCACCATCGTAGCATAACGATTTGCTGGTAAAAATATGATATTGTTGATTGGATTTTGTAACGCTCAAATTCAATATGCTTTTTTACTTTATCATTTTTCATTAAAAACTGCTTTTAAATTTGATTGAATAATTTCATAATTTTTACTGAAAGTTAACATATATATTTAAAACGGGTAATATTTAGAAAAAATAAGACATTGTTATTAGTATAGTATAGGGAAATCAAAACTCAGACTCCAAGGTAGTTGCTGGTCATTGCATAGGATCGATCTCAAAAGCTTTCTTGAACAATCTGGCTCAGGAAGAACTTACCTTTCCATTTATCGGTTCCTTTTTCCCCTCTTCCTCGACCTGTTCAAGTTCTGCTTTTGTTTCCTCTTTTTTCTCCTTTCCTCGATATGAAGACGAGTAGATCCCGTAATAGTAGACCAAACTCTCATAAGTTGACGGAATATGACAGGCCAATAACGCCAGAAAATCCATGATGGGATAGCTCTCTGTTTCCGAAAAGGGTTGCTCCTGTTTCTCATGTACAGTAACTGTTTGATCGGCTGGATCAAAGTCGACTCTTTCAACGGAAATAGTTGCTCTGCTCATAGCATAGTTGGCACTTTACACCAGCAGTTTTAACAGTTTTCGATTTCTTCGAAAATAGGCCCTCAATATCTTGGGAATAGTGAAGGTAATATGTAAATGTGGAATGGGTTTGGCGATTTCTGCAAAGCTCCCAAACTGACCTGAGACTGCTTGCCTTTAAGCATCATATCCTTACAGTTTTGATTAAATTTTGATTCGCAATCAAAGATATAATGAGGTGCAACAGCAATTGAGTCATCGACCACTATTTAATATTGGTAGTCGATGACTCCTTACCTTGAATTCCAAGATGGCTCACAGTGTATGCTTCAAACACTGCAGTATTTCAATGCGGACCGAACATGCAGCTCAACACCGACTTTTAAAGCGTCTTCATCAATGTTAAAGCATGGGTGGTGGTGAGGATAGGAAGCATCCTTATCTTTATTGCCTGCACCGATAAAGCATAACATCCCCGGGGCGCGTGACGCAAATTCAGCAAAATCTTCGCCAGCCATGGTGACATAACTGACGATTTTGTTTTGATCTCCCAAAATGTCCGTAGCAACTTCTCTAACGAAATCCGACATTCCGGAATCATTAATCAGTGGTGGCTGATGACTGTTCCAGGTCAATTCATGCTTAACACGAAATAACCGGCACATATCCTTTGTAATTCTCTCGAATCGCCCACGAGGATTCTCATCGAGAGCTTCACTATCATCATAAAGATAACGAAGGGTCCCCGCCATTTCAACATTTTCGGGAATCACATTACTGATTGTACCGCTATTCACGGAGCCGAACATAATCACGGTTGGTTTCAAGGCATTGATCTCTCGCGTTTGCAATGTTTGCAGCGTTGTAATCAAATTGGCAGCAGCAACAATAGGATCCACTGCTTCTTGCGGATTTGCCGTATGCCCCCCTTTGCCAATCAGTTTAATATGAAAGTGATCCATCCCGCCCATCACGGGACCCGCAGATATTGCCATCTGGCCAGTAGGAATCGGTGTCCAAAGATGCAAACCCAAACAGGCATCTACTTTAGGAGACTCCATCACGCCTTCTTCAATCATTCCCAGAGCGCCTACCGCTTCTTCATTGGGTTGGAAAACCAACTTAATGTTCCCTTTAATTCGGTTACGATAACCAGTTAATATCTTTGCCGCGACCAGTAACATTGCTACATGCCCATCATGACCGCAGGCATGCATTTTACCTTTTTCCATTGATTTATATGGCACATCGGCAAGTTCATTAATGGGCAGGGCATCCATATCAGCCCGCAGCATCAGTGTGGGTCCTTCTTGCTGACCTCGAATCAATCCTACAACACCGGTTTTGTTGTAGCGTTTGGTTTCAACCTCAATGCCACAGGAGGTGAGATATTCCACGATTTTTTCCGCGGTCCGGAATTCCTTCAATCCCAACTCGGGGTGCCTGTGAAAATCACGTCGCAACTCGACAAGTTCCTCATTTAATTGCTCGATTACTGCTGAAATTTCCATTTTCTTTCACCATAAATGCTCTACTGATTACCGAAAGGCACATCCCGCAAAGATAGAGAGAAAAGCTATTTGATTTCTTATTCAGATGATCTGTTTGTGAATAGCACCTTAGGTTTGGTGTTTTTTCTACATAGAATCTTCGAAGTGCCTTTTTACCAAAGATGAATGTGCGTAATTAATCATTGTTAAAAAATCATAAACCGGCAGTCCGGTGGCTTTTTGGACGGCATCACCATAAGGTGGCATCATGCTACATTCCAAAAGAATTGATTTTACTGCCGTATGGGACCGGGTTAATTCCAGGGCTGTAGATACCATCTCTTGCCGCATACCGTCACTGTTGAGAATTCCTATTTCGTCAATTACTGCATCTTTGAAATCTTTTTCGTTTTCCAGTCCACGTATAATCATGGTTCCGTCGTTCTTGACGCCTATTTTTCCCAATAATTCTCCGGTCAACGATCTTGAGTTGGCGGTGAGTATGCCGATTTTCGCTTTTTGAGGAAGCGTTGACTGAATAAAAGGAAGTTGCAATAGGCTGGATAATAATACGGGAATATTAACAGCCTCTTTGACTTCTCTGTGGTAAATGGCCATAAACCCACAATCTCCTGTAATGGCCTTGACACCTTCCCGTTCCAATTCCTGTGCACCCTCTATCATTTTGTCAACAAAGCTGAGGTCGTGATTAAAAATTTTGGTGGCTGTCAATCCGGGAATTGTACGATATCTCACTGGAAAATCGTAGCTGGTAGCATTTCCCACATCCCCTTGAATAAAGGGAGTTCGGGTTTCCAAAAGCAGTATCCCAATGGATTCACCATAACTAACCTGTCCTTCATTGGCGGTAAATATCATATCATTATCCTTTTGCGGTTTATCGTTCTGTCAAATTTGCAGTAAATCACGTGTGGCCAGGGATAGTACTTCAAATCCGTCCTCTGTTACTAAAACATCTGATTCCATATTAAAGTGGCCCAATTGATTGGCAATTGTTGGTTCGATATTAATTACCATACCGGCCTTTAGTTCGGTGTCATCATAAATTGCCACATGAGGTGGTTCTGTAGTGACCATCCCAATACCATGACCCAGTCGTTGAGCACGATTTGAATTTTTTGAGGAACAGTCGCCTTTTCCCCATAAATCGCTTAAACCGGCTTTTTCAAACGCGATGTTACAAAATCTGGAAATATCTGATACGATGATTCCCGGACGGATCATTTCCACACATTTGATGGTGATCGTGTTGACGATATCATAAAGACGCTTCTGTTCGTCTGAAGGTTCACCGATGGCGGCAATTCTGGAAAAATCGGAGACGTAGCCTTTGTAATTGCAACCGGTATCAAACCAAAGCAAGTTCCCTTTTTCCAAGGTATGATTACTTGGATTAGGAAGAAAACCACTTTCATAGTTATAAGGACCGGAATTGGTAAGTACCCAAACTGATGATCCGCCACCTTCCACTGTTGCGTCATATAAAATTTTTGTGGCTTCTTTTTCTGTCATTCCCTCCCGGATCGTACCAAACGCTTTGCAATAAGCATCACTACTAATTTTGCAAGCTTTTTTCATGTTGCTGATTTCTGCAGGCGATTTAACCATCCGCAGACTCCAAAGCTCATCGGACCCATCAACAAATTCGGCATTAGGTAACTCGTTGGTGATCTTGATAAAATCATTAAATGGCAATCCTAAACGTTGCTCACGACCTAGTTCTGCCCCGATAAGTCCTGTCGTGATTCCCAAATCGGAAAACGCTTGCTTAATCATTTCAATCGGAGCTCCGAATATTGATGTATAAGGTCGAATATCTTCTAGCCAGGACTCTCTTTGATGGGAAGGATCAAAGAAATCATGAATAATCGATACCGGATTTCCTTTTCTGGGAAGAATAAAGACGGTTGGTCTTGAGTATGAAAAATCTCCATGAGCTCCGCTAAAATAAGTAAAATTATTTGATTCGGTAACGATCAATGCATCCAAACCGTTTGTTGCCATTATTTTTTTCGCGCGTTCCCATCTTCTTTCGTATTCTGCCTTTGGAAAGCGCCTGTACTCTAAATCCATGTTTGACTCCTTTGATTCAAAAATAACTGATTAGAAGACAATCTTCTCTTTTTCACACTCATTGTTCAAGGGTGAATCTGAAATCACAGGTCAGAGCACCTTCCATAATCGTCTGATATCGTTCAATTTTGATATCAGAATTAAAACCCTGTACAAAAGGCTCATCCCTACAGCAAGAAGCTCATCCCTACAGCAAGAAAGGCAATACCCGAATTTCTCCAAACCAAGTTCTCGGTACGATTCGTATACATAAACTTTACCACATTAATGAAGGACCATAAGCGAAAGGATGATCCTGTAACAGGTCCCTATTTAGTAAGAGATTAGGTGGTACGAATCCCGCGCAGGCGCTCATTTCTGCGACGTAATAGTTCCAAAGCAGTCAGCATCCCTATAGAAAGGATAACCAGGATAGTTGCTACAGCTAGAATGGTTGGGCTGATCTGTTCACGAATTCCCGACCACATCTGCCTGGGAATGGTGCGTTCTTCTATACCGGAGAGGAACAAGACCACCACGATTTCATCAAAAGAGGTCATAAAGGCAAACAGACCTCCTGAAATCATTCCCGGCAATACGAGGGGCAAAGTAACAGTAAAAAAAGTACGAACCGGGGTAGCGCCCAAGCTAGCAGCAGCCTGAATGAGACTTTTATCGAATCCTACCAAAGTTGCAGTTACCGTAATCACTACAAAGGGCGTACCTAAAACAGTGTGGGCGATCACCAGTCCTAGGAGACTCTGGGTGAGATCGAAGTTAACATAGAAAAAATACATGCCTACACCAGTGATCACTAAAGGTACAATCATGGGAGATATCAGCACTCCTATAATTGTACTTTTAAAGGGCAGGTCTTGCTTGCTCAATCCCAAAGCAGCTACAGTGCCAAGAGACGTTGCCATAATAGTAGCAAAGAATCCAACCAGTATGCTGTTTTTAATTGCAAGCATCCACTGATCATTGTTTAGAATATCCTGGTACCACCGGAGGCTATAACCTGGGATCGGATATGTAAAATAGGGTTCCATATTGAAAGAAAGGGGGATAATCACCAGAATAGGCGCAATCAGAAACAACAAGACAGCACCACAAAAAATGCGAAAGGCATAATGCCAAATTCTACCAAGTGGAGTGATATAAGGAGGAAAAGCTGCCATTAATTATCCTAATTTCATGTTATCAATACCGACTAATTTGTCGTAAACCCAATATACTGCCAGCACACCAAATAGCAGGATCGTTCCAAGTGCTGCAGCCAATCCCCAGTTCAAGGAACTGTTGGTGTGAAAGGCTATAAAGTAACTGGCCATCTGATCTCTTGGCCCTCCGACCAAAGCAGGCGTGATGTAATATCCCAGCGCGAGAATAAAAACGAGCAGTCCGCCGGCCCCGATTCCTGGCACGGATTGAGGAAAATACACTTTCCAAAAAGATGTCCATTGATTAGCACCCAATGATCGAGCAGCACGAACGTAGTCAGGGGAAATATTTTTCATTACACTGTAAATGGGAAGAATCATGAATGGCAAGAGGATATGCGTCATCGCCACTATGACTCCGAATCGATTATAAATAAGCTGGATGCGGTCATTAATCAATCCCAGAAAAATCAGAAGGTCGTTCAGTACACCTTGGGTTTGCAACACTACTATCCATGCAGTGGTCCGCACCAGCAGAGAAGTCCAGAAAGGTAGTAAAACCAGAATCATGAGCAGATTGGAATACCGTAAGGGCATGTTGGCCAGCAGAAAAGACACCGGATACCCTAGCAGGACACTTGTTAGCGTCACCAGCGCACTGATCCAGACGGTCCGCCAAAAGACTATCAAATAAATCTGTTTAAAATCCGGTGCGTCTATGATCGACCCATCATTATCATATTTTTTATCAATCGCAGCCAGAAAATAACCGGCGGTCAAAGGTTTACTGGCATTTTTAATTGTTGCCCAAAATTCCTGCTTTCCCCAACGCTTATCGATCTTCAACAGAGTCTTTTGCCATGTTCCTTTAGGAGGTGCCTGGGTGACATCCATTCTCTTCATCTTACGCGCCGTTTTTGTCATTAAACTGCGGATTCCCCCTTTGTCGTAATTCAATCGAGTAGCGATACGCCCAATAGTTTTTTCTTTGGCCGCTTTTTTCATTTCCGCGGCAAAAGCAGCATAAACATTTTCAGCAGGGAGTTCATCAATCGTTGGATTCCATTGGCTGATGCTTTTCACCGTTTTGGGAAAATTGTCCACTAGTAAAGGATTATCAACACTGAGCACCAAGACATTGATAATCGGAGCTATAAAAAAGATGAGGATAAAGGCTCCCAGTGGAAGAATGAGACTATAAGCTCTCATTTTATTACGACGCTCTGCCTTGCGCAGTTTTGTCTTTAAAGGGAGCTCCTTTGACACTGTATCCGAGATTGAGATATTACTCATAAAAAATTCCAATTTTCAGCGAGATGAAGTCAGGGAGCATTATGCTCCTCTGACTTTTTAGATTATTTAGCCAGCCAGTTATTGAATCGTTCGGTCAATTCATCATCATGGTCTGCCCAGAATTCAAAATCATTTTTTAAGGCGTTTTTGAAATTTGCGGGAGCGGTTGGCATATGGGGTAACATATTAACGCCACTGATGGCATGATTCCCGATCATTGATGCTGAAGATTTTCGAGCCGGGCCGTAGGAAATCCAGCTCGCCTGATCTGCCAGACGTTTGGTATCGGTAGAATAGGCAATGAATTTCATGGCGTTGGCTTTATTCTTAGCACCCTTAGGTATAGCCCATAAGTCCAAATCCCAAACCTGACCGTCCCAGACAATTTCAAAGGGCTTATTCTCAGTAGCAACCGCGTTGAAAATCCGACCGTTGTAGGCGGTAGCCATAGCCACTTCCCCATCTGCTAGCAACTGTGGTGGTTGAGCACCAGCTTCCCACCAAACCATATGATCTTTGATGGTATCAAGTTTTCTAAAAGCACGGTCGACACCTGCCTTTGTTGACAACATTTCATAGACATCTTCAGCACGAACTCCGTCTCCCATCAAGGCCATTTCCAAATTCGACTTAGGCTTTTTTCTCATTGCACGTTTACCAGGAAAGGTAGCGATATTAAAAAAGTCTGCCATTGTTTTAGGAACCATTCCTTTAAACTTTGTTTTATCATAAGCATAAATAGTCGTCCAAACAATAGTGGCCACAGCACATTCATGCAAAGTCCCCTTAATAAAATCTTGTTTGGCCGGGGTTCCGTCAGGAGCCGGAGGTAACATGGAAAGATCCATTTCTTCCAACAGCCCTTCATCACAGCCTCTCACAACATCGTGATATTCCAAATCGACCACATCCCAAACCACTTTACCGGATTCAACTTGCGCCTTAACTTGGGCCATCCCGCCATTGTAATCTTCAGAATTGATTTTAATCCCCGTCTTCTTCATAAATGGTTTATGGTAAGCTTCTACCTGACTTTTAGTATAAGATCCTCCCCAAGATACAACGGTTAGTGAATCCGCTGATAGAGTACTTATTCCAGCAAAGCTTACGGTTACGGCAAAAGCTGTTGCCGTTAATGCAATTTTTAGTATTTTCTTCATTGATTCCTCCATATTCTTTAAAGTTTTTTAAACTCAATTTCTACTTTAATAAGCCCAATGATTAGAGCAGTAGTGCTTCGTTTTCTTTGTCTCAAGAAGCAGCGAACCATCAATCATTAGGACTCATGTGTGTTTTAAAAAATCGTTTTCCAACTTTCTTATAAAACACACATGAGTTATTTTTTTTTATACCTCAGGCGGATCCAGTGCTCTACAATCTTCTGCATGCCAACCGACCTTGACTATATCTCCTGGGGCTACATGCACGTGTCCTGCTGAATTTGGTACTTTGACTATAAATTCTGAATTTCCGCAGAGACTGATCCGGGTTCGTGTATGATCGCCCAGGTAAATCAACTCTTCTACTTTTGCCTCAAAGATATTGGGGCAACTACCAACTTCAGGCTGAAAAAATATGCGTTCCGGGCGTAATGATAAAGTGGTACGGCTCCCAACTCCATTTGTATTAACGGAGGTCGCTTCGACGGAACCGCCTTCTTCTAATTCCACCCTGCAAAGTGTCTCATTCTCTTCAGATACTTTTCCGATCAGTTTATTATTCTCACCTATAAACTGAGCCACAAACGAATTCAGGGGATGTTCGTAAAGTTCATCTGGTTCTGCCAACTGTTGTACGACGCCATCATTGAAAACCGCAATACGGTTTGACATGGTAAGCGCTTCACTTTGGTCGTGAGTAACATAAACAACAGTGACACCAAGATTTTCATGAATATGTTTGATTTCATACTGCATTTGCTCACGGAGCTGTTTATCCAGAGCACCTAGTGGTTCATCCATCAGCACCAGCTCCGGTTCAAAAACCAGCGCACGCGCAACAGCGATGCGTTGCTGTTGACCACCTGAAAGCTGACCAGGCCGACGAGAACCGAATTCTCCCATTTGTACCATATCCAGTGCTGTCTGAACTTTTTGTTGGGCGTCAGATTTAGGAATTTTCCGCACTTGAAGTGGAAACACCAGGTTTTCTTGGACCGTCATGTGAGGAAAGAGGGCGTAGTTTTGAAAAACCATCCCAATATTACGTTTATGGGGAGCTACATGGTTGATGGGCATGCCATCTAGTAAAATATTTCCATCAGTTGCTGTCTCAAAACCAGCCAACATCAAGAGACATGTGGTCTTACCGGAGCCGGATGGACCAAGCATTGTCAGGAATTCACCTTTGGCAATATCCAGATTGAAATCCTTGACTACTACTATTTCACCATCGTAACTTTTTTGGACATTTTTAAATTGAACAAACGACTCACTCATTTCTGACATTATCTTAAACACTCCTTAAAAATTGGAAAATAAAATGAACGAATTAGACATTCTTGATCCATGAATAAGACATTCTTAATCCATGGATAAGGTGCTCTTATGCGAATAATAGAGAAAGTTAAGAATAATTGCAATCTTTTATTATTTTCTTCCAAATTAACACAAAATGAATTCATTATTTAACCACAAAGTATTTCATTATAATGACCCCCCATCGGGGTATTTTACCCAACACCGGCTATGTTAATAGCGACATTTAGAAAAACATTAATTAATACCTATTCCACGGTTACTATTATCAAGGTGTGAATTGGACTATGGATCGATTTAGGTTATTTTACATCTGATTTTAGATAAAGTATATTCTGTTAAAATCTATATACCCGAGTTTTTTGCCAATCGGGTAAGTACGGTTTTTTCGAATATACCAATTTCACTTTTCGACGCGTATACAGTCCAGACGATTTTATCCTTCATGATTTCAAAAACCGCTGTTGCCAATGTGTGTTCGTTATCCGGATCTTCCCGATAGATTGGAAACTCTTTATTTTTTTGATCCCAAAGGCTTCGACAAACTGTCTCTCGATCAGAATTCAATGGCAGATTTATGCATAATTCATCAATCCGCTGCTGCCGAGCCCAAGAAGATTTTGTAACGGTTTGTGGCTGATTGCTCAATTCCGGATGTATCAAATGATTGGCATGACCGTATGGTGCTGTAATTGTTTTGACTGATAATCGTTCGGCCGTAGCCTCGATACTTAGCAAGCGGTCGTCACCGACTTGCGCTAGTATATGGTGGTAAACACCTGATCGATCCAGTTGGTTGAAAAGAGCCAGGGCTTCGTCAAGGTTTTCAGCGGCCAAAACAGCGCGAGATAAGAATTGACGAGGAACGCCAATACCTCGGTTTTTAAGTCTTACATTATTCACTGTTTGGACCAAACCGGTTTCAGATACAGCAAACGCATGTCCAGGAAGAGAACACGGGTATACAAAAGAGGTAAAACCGATTTCCTTTTCCGGTTTGATTTCGGCAATAAATACATGATCCCGGAAGCCAGGGTCACCATCTTCATTATGACCGAGCAAGGTCGATTGATATCCCGGAACCAAATAAGTTGTGCAGCCTTCCGGCGAGTGCTCCAGCAAGTCTCCCCGACAGTTCCAAAGAAATACATCCTGAAAATCAAGTTCGGCGCCCTTAGAAATACCTTCTATTTCCTTAAAATATAAAGGAAATTTATGTCTGGCGATTTCTTCGAGTGTTTGAAGACGACAACTTGATTTCCATTTTTGCAGTTCTCGCCACATCGGAGATTGAAGCAGGTAATGATGCATGACTGCTGCTGAATGTTCTCCGATCTGCTGCCCGATATCGAAGGCATCTCCAGAGAATGATAGAATAGGTATTGCCATTTTTTTATGCAATTGATTGATTCGGTTAATTTTTATTTCTGAACTTTAAAAAGCAGTCCTAGAAAAAATGTCACCATTCAGCAGAGGTCTTTGGCACTTTATTGAGATGATACTGAACTGTTAAAAATACTTAAATATAATAATTCGTGATATAATTGTACAGGAAAAAATCGAGATTGAAATGATTTCAGAAAGGATAAACAGTTTTGTTTAGGAGCGGAAAGAACTCACAATTTTCCGTAAGTATCTGGAAAGTCACCCAAAAGCACTAACTGTTAGTTGCTAATTGATTTATCAATTAGCAACTAACAGTACTCATTCAACATATAGTGCATGAACAAAATCCCTTATTTTTTGACGTTTTTCAGCTTGTTTTCATTCCCCCCGTATCCTAACAACGGAATTCAAAAATTGGGACTTTTCATTCAGACACGATATAAGTAGTTTTTCGATCCGGAAAGTACATGAACAGTTATTCAAAAAAGTTAAACCATAAGGACAGGGTCAAAATGATTGGATTAGACTTTGGCTCGACAACCAGCATTGCAATGGTTGCTGTGGTGGCGGTCGGATCGTTTCCTCTTTTTTCTCCTTTCCTGGATATGAAGACGAGTAGATCCCGTAATAGTAGACCAAACTCTCATAAGTTGACGGAATATGACAGGCCAATAACACCAGAAAATCCATGATGGGATAGCTCTCTGTTTCCGAAAAGGGTTGCTCCTGTTTCTCATGTACAGTAACTGTTTGATCGGCTGGATCAAAGTCGATTCTTTCAACGGAAATAGTTGCTCTGCTCATAGCATAGTTGGCACTTTACACCAGCAGTTTTAACAGTTTTCGATTTCTTCGAAAATAGGCACTCAATATCTTGGGAATAGTGAAGGTAATATGTAAATGTGGAATGGGTTTGGCGATTTCTGCAATTTTCTCACTAAACAGAAGTGATCTTTTGGTTGAGCAGCTGGGACAAATAACACGACACCGACAACTGAAAGCCACAAAATAATCATGACCGCAATCATCGCAGTGTACCCGGGCTACTCCGTTTTCAGGGATACCACAGTCTAAAAAACGATAAATCGATTTGACCACTTCATTTCTAAGATATCCCTGTCTCTCCTCAAACAAATCCTCATCGCACCTTTCAAACTCCTCGTAATGAGCCTCAATCATCCGGTAGTAATCACTGCTTTCCGGGTGCCTTCGATTATAAACCCCTTTTCCGGTTTTGTTCAATTTACGATAGGGTAGTTGACGAACTTTACGCTTGTTGACCTGTTTGGTTGATTGGTTGCCTTTGTTATTTGTCTCCATGGTTGTTCATCCTGTGCGAGCAAAGCCTTGACAAAAAGTATTGAGAGGTTAAATAGGTAAACACAAACAACGGGCATCCAAAATTACGGCGTGGATATTCCGTGACATCAATGCGTCTCCGACCCGAAGCAGGCGGTATGCTCCACCCGCTTCTTTTTCTCGAGGTTGTGGTTTCATATCAGCCATGGCATCCAGATTAATTTCACCTTTATTGCTGGCATTCGGGGCCAACCTATCAAACAATTCATTATCTGCTGCAACGCCCTGATCAAGTACGACCGTATCAACAACCAGTTTGTGAATATCCCCTGTGTAGCGATTCCGACACTTTGCGCTAAGCGCACTGCCTTCCTGCTGGACGCCGAGCAAATAAGTATCAGTTACAAACTGGGTTTGTTGTTTTAGAAGCGTCTTCATGAACACCGGCAGGTTTTGTGCGCCGACATCGTAGCCTGGCAACCTGTCAGGAGTCACAAATAGTAATTCCGCACCGTTTTCAACCAGATGCTGGGCTGCGGATAGGGCTCCTTCGCCGCTTGTCTGGTCAAAATACAGAACACGACCTGACGGATATTTAGATTGAGTGAGAAAATCCCACGGTGTAATTGTATGTTCTTCACCCCCT
>Ga0233437_1004079_pt1 | contig 17889 bp, 12 predicted proteins | sample SI_122_August201_FD_182714 | JGI IMG/M metagenome (GOLD analysis project Ga0233437, IMG submission 182714) | Seawater microbial communities from Saanich Inlet, British Columbia, Canada - SI_122_August2016_200_MG | ecosystem: Environmental > Aquatic > Marine > Inlet | place: Canada: British...
AGCTAAAGGATGAGACCCGGCTGAGACTGGATCTCGACTCTGAACAGGGCGGAGACCTCACGTTGAAGTACGGCTCGCTGCTTTCAGTGGTCACCCCCAGACGTCGAAGCAGGCGCTATCGGATCAAGGGTACTGCCGCGCTGATTGGTGTGAAGGGAACTGTTTGTTTTCTCCAGGTGTTTAAACCGGGAGCAGACCGAGACCCAAAAATTCCATCCCAGGCGACGGAGTATTTCTGCATCTGTAACGGGGCCATTGACTATCTTGATCCCGACAACAGAACAGCCATGTCCGATAGTGCGGAACATCACAGTCCCTATTTTCTTTATCCCAAAGGGGGAGATGTCGGATTTATCAGGACCAATCAGTTGCTGAACCACGATGACAAAGAGATCAATGACCTCATTTATCGCATGGCAGGTCAAAAGCACGATACCTTGTGGCTGAATGTCTACCGCACCAGATACTGAACAGGGTACGGTGAGGTTCTTATCCCAGCAGGTAAGCGATGGCCTCCTTGAGGATAGCGTCGCCGTTTTTGGTCAGGATGGATTCCGGGTGGAATTGAAAGCCAATAAAATTCTCGCCCCGGATGGCCAATAATTCCTGCTTGTCCTGGGCCAGTGAGACTTCGTAGTTTTCGGACAGTTCACTGTTTACGGGTGCAAAGGTGTTGTAAAATCCCACTCGTTCCTCTCTGCCGAAAAGCCCGATTTTTTCCTGCACGCCCTGCAACGGGACCTTTTTCTTGGCCACTGTAAAACCCAACTGGTGACAAAGAAATTGATGCCCCAGGCAGATAAACAGCGCCGGTTTTTTGTTTTCGAGCAGCGCATCAACGATGGTGTAATTCTTCTTCATTTTTGGGTCTTCCTCCCGGTTCGGATTTCCCGGTCCCGGGCCCACCAGGGTAATGGCACTTTTGTCTCGCTGCAGGTCGTAGTCCTGGTAGGGGACAATCGTGGTGTCCATCCCGAAAGAGTTAAAGATGTGTTGCAGCATGTAAACAAAATCATCGCCATTGTGAATAATGGTGATCTTGATGTGCCGGTTGTCAAACTCTGAATGAAGCCGGGTCTCCTGTTTGAAGAACCAGAAATTGGACAGATATTGATTCCGGAACTGCAGGGTTTCAACGATTTCATCATCATTCGCCAGCCGACTCAGCAACGGTGGAATGACCTCCTGCTTTCCCGTGGACATAATACTGGCGAGCAGGGCTGCGCTTTTCGCTTCGGTTTCCAGCACCTCTTCGGAAGCAATTGAATCCCTGACCAGAGTCGCACCGACTGCTGTCTCGAACTGTCCGTCATTATCTACTTCCAGCGTGCGGATCGTGATGGGGGAATCCAGCGTATCGCCCCCTTTTTCATCCCGTCCCAGCAGCAGGATGGCACTGCCGTAATATCTGCGGGAGTGTTTGCCGTACTTAAGGATGATGTTGCAGGCGTTCTCAACCGGGCTGCCGGTGACGGTTGCAGCGTACATGGAATCTTTGAACAGTTCGATGACGTCCTTATCGCTTTCCCCGGAAAGCAGATATTCCGAGTGGATCAGTTTGGACATCTCCTTCAGCAGCGGTCCGATAATGGCCCCACCCTGTTCACACATGCGGGACATCATCTTCAGTTCTTCATCGACCACCATAAACAACTCATTTATCTCTTTGGGATTGTTCAGAAACGAGAGAAGGTCCCCCTTGAATTCGCTGCGTCGCTGATAGGCTTTGTCTTTACGAAAGGTACCGCTGATTGGATTCATCTTAACTTTTTGATTTTCGACGAAAAGATGGCGCTCAGGTGTTGAGCCGATAAAATAGCGCGTTCCGTTGTAAAAGATGAATTTCCAATAGGTTCCGTAGTCGTTCTCCAGCAGGTACTTGAAAATGGACAGAGCTCTTTGGACTGAAAAATCGTTAATTCGACCACTGAGAGTGCGAGGGATCACGAAGTTAGCCCCTTCTCCGTTGCCGATTTCATCTTCAACAATACGTCGGATCAACGTTTCGTATTCTGCCTTGGTCATGTCATATTCGAACCCGTTTTCCAGGCCAATGTCACAATGAGTCAGTTGCTCCAGCAGCTCTTCCACCGCCAGATCCCAGAACCGCTTAATCTCAAGCGTCAGTATCTGTTCCCCATCATTAAGGGCTTGATATCCTTTCTCCCGGATTTGCGAAAAGGGGATCATGCTGATGGTATCGTAGGACTTTCCCTGGTCTGATACGCCTTTTTGCCGGGGAATGTCATCGATCTGGTCGCACTGCAGCGCTTCCCCTTCCAGGATCAAGACGTCTTCGCTATCCTGTTTTTGAATTATGCAGAAAGGCTGGGCGGTTTCAAAAATCTTCGTTAGTGCATCACTCATTTTATCCTCTTTAGACAAGCTTTCACCCCAAAAAAAAAGCCCCTGCCAACCGGGAGTCGGTTCACAGGGGCTATATCGTGTCTAAGACACTTAAGCTTTGTATGAAATTACCAACTTCCATCTGGAACAGGCAGACGCCACCACCATGATTTGGTGCTGCACCAATACTTTGTTGGGATATGCTTCAGTGTCATTTTAAGCTGTGTTTATATTGTTTTATCTCTTTCCATTTGAAGACTAAGTTCTTCAACTTGATATGTCAACGGAAAACCAACCGATTTCACGCCCTCTTGGCATTGGTAATCTTATCCAGAGTTGGTTGTTTTAAGGCTTCGATAATTTTAACAATATTGACGTAAATTCTGTCATTTGATATTGGTAGGTTACCATTTCGGGTATAGTTGCCTTGAGAAGTCATTTTAACTCTTCAGGTGAACATTCGCTGTAGCTAAACCATAGACCCTGCAGCCGACAGTCTGTTCATTGCTGAGCAGTTATCTTAGAGGTCCCTTAAAAAATCGTGAAGAGCTTTAAACCTATACGGAGAAGAAAAATGCGTATTCAAAGACTGGCTTTGACAGTGGTGTTTGCTTTATCGTTGGTATTTGGTGCAAGTCAGGTGTATGCGGCTGAAAAACTGGATTTTATTTTAAACTGGATTGCTGGCGGTGACCACGCGCCGTACTACTACGCTCAGCAACAGGGCTGGTATCAGGATGCTGGTATCGAACTAGATATTCAACAGGGAAAAGGATCCAGCATGTCTGCCCAACGAACTGGTATTGGCAAAAACCAGGTCGGCCTGGCTGATCTGGGAACAGCACTGGTGGCAAAAGGAAAAGGGGCTGATCTGGTGGCGGTGATGAATGTGTATGCCAACTCTCCTTACGGCATGTATTGGAGAAAAGACTCCGGGATTGCAGGACCCAAAGACCTGGTGGGAAGGAAAATCGGGAATCCCTCCTGGGATGCCGCACGGCTGATGTGGCCTGCGCTGGCCAAAAGAGTCGGGATAGACCCGAAGTCTGTCAAGTGGGTGAACATCCAGCCCAATGCGAAACTTTCAGCCTTGCTCAGCGGAGATATCGATGCCACGACCAGTTTCTACAATATCCATCACATATTCCAGGCGAAGCTGGGTGACAATATGGGCTTTTTCCCCTGGAAAACATACGGTGTCAATCCGTATGGAAATTCGATTATTGTCAACGGTAAGTATCTGAAAAAAAATGCGGCGATTATCAAGAAATTTGTTCGTGTGAACCAGAAGGCTTTTTATGTCTGTGCTGTGGATCCTGATCCCTGCGTCAAAGCGCTGGTCAAAGCCAATACCGGCTTGACATTCGCCAATGAAAGCCAGAATTGGAAGCTGGTTACTGAATTGATGACCGATAAGTTCTCAACAACAGTGGCCCTGGGATATTTCGATCCGGGTCGGATGGAAGAAGATTATGAGCTGATCGAGAAGTACTTCAATCTCAAGAAGCCTTATAATATCTTTAAGGTTTTCACGAATGACATGTTGGATCGTAGAATCAAGATGCCAAATTAATTTTTTCAAGGTGCATGGATGACCATCGAGCAATTACCCGTTTCTTTTAATGATGAGCAGGCTCTGGAAGAGTTCATGACCCGGCCGGGTGAAGCGCTGTGTCACGAGCTGTCAACCCTGTCCGGGGACTTGATGATCCTGGGTGTCGGGGGGAAAATGGGCCCTACCCTGGCACGCCTGGCGAAAAGGGCGGCTCCGGATAAAAGAGTGATTGGTGTAGCCCGGTTTTCAGATCTCGCTGTCAAAGAGAAACTCGAAAACTGGGGCATTGAAACCATTACCGCCGATCTCCTGGATCGAAACGCGGTTGCTGCACTGCCGGAAGTCGAGAATATTGTCTTCATGGCGGGGCGTAAGTTTGGAACATCGGGTGCGTCCCATCTGACCTGGGCGATGAACAGTTATGTCCCGGCTCTGGTGGCGGAACGTTTTTCGAAAAGCCGGGTGGTTGCTTTTTCAACCGGCTGTGTTTACCCATACGTGAGTGTCCTGCATCAAGGGGCGACGGAGGATGTTCCGGCGGTGCCTCCGCCGGGAGATTATGCCAATTCATGTTTGGGGCGGGAGCGGATGTTTGAATATTTCTCCCACCTTCATCAAACCCCGGGACGTCTCATTCGCTTGAACTATGCCATCGATATGCGTTATGGTGTGCTGCACGACGTTGCCGGCAAGGTGTTGAAGGGTGAGCCGCTGGATCTGTCGATGGGTCACGTGAATGTGATCTGGCAGGGAGATGCCAACACCAACGTGCTGCGCTCTTTCCTGCATTGCACCACACCGGCCTCCCCACTGAACGTCAGTGGGCCGGAAACGGTCAGCATTCGGGCGCTGGCTGCTGAGTTTGGCCGGCTGTTCGGTAAAAAACCGGTCCTGGAGGGAGTAGAGAAAGAGTTCGCCTGGCTGGTCAATACGAACCAGGCGCTGCGGTTATTCGGCTATCCCCGTGTCACACTACCCAACATGATCACCTGGGTGGCTGATTGGGTCTCCAAAGGTAAAAAAACACTGGGTAAGGCAACGCATTATGAAGTTCGGGACGGGGCCTATTAAAGACCTTCAGGCCGGACGTCTGTCACCGGACGATATCGATGCTGCGATGAGTCTCTCACGTGAGGCTGGCTGGAACCAGACCCAGGCCGATTGGCGGATTTTACTGGATGTCGGCCAGGGATATTGCTACCGCTCCGATGATGGAAGTGTCGTGGCAACGGCAGTCACCTTACCTCATGGTGAGCGGATTGCCTGGATCAGCATGGTGCTGGTCACGAAATCGTTTCAAAAGCAGGGGTTGGCAACCCGACTCCTGAAAACCTGTGTTCAGGAGCTGACGCGTCGTTCGATCTGTCCCCTGCTGGATGCAACGGTCTACGGAAAGCCGGTTTATGAAAAAATGGGTTTTCGACCACTCTACGGGATGCAACGCCGGGTGTGTACCCAGGTTCCCAAATCAATACCGGAAACAGTTCCGCTGCCTGAAGATCATAGGCTCGCTCCTGTTTTGCTTTCCGACCTTCCAGAAATCATTGCCTTTGACAGACTCCTTTTTGGTGCGGATCGATCCGCTATTCTGTCTCATCTTCACGCACGTCAACCGGATTATGCCATCCTCTGTCGAGATCGATCCCGGCAGATCTGCGGCTTCGTAATGGCCAGAGAAGGGTTGCAGGCCTTGCATCTGGGACCTGTTTTGGCTCGCAGTCCGGACATCGCCGAGGCACTCCTGCGTTCCCTGCTTGAAAAGGAGTCCGGTCCGTTATATATTGATACACTGGATGGGCAAGACCGTTTTCTGGTCTGGATTGAGGCTTGTGGATTTGTCCCTCAGCGCTCATTTACACGGATGGTGCTGGGAGACCCCGCACTGTTCGATCCTCCCGACCACATTTTCGCGATGGCCGGCCCGGAATTGGGATAACTTATAGCAAAAGACAGGTTGAAGACTGAATGTGAATTGACTTCAGCCTGCGGTCTTCAGATTAGTAACTATTCACCACTTTTCGTGAGTCGAGGGTATCATGCTGAATAGTTACTCAGATTATTGACTTGAACAGGAAGAAACATGATGGATCAAAACACGGCGGCACAGATATCTGAGGCGTCACTGGAGCTCTTGATGGACCCAGGTGTTCGTATCGAACACGATGGACTCATCGCAAAACTGTTAGATGCCGGCGCCAGGCTGGGTCACGATGCTCAGGTTGTCCGCTTTCCACCAGAGTTGGTCAAGGATTGTCTGGCTCGGACCCCATCCGAGGTTTTTCTGGCTGATCGGGACGGATCGGGAAAGATGCTCTCGGTTACCAACGAAACGCAGAATTGGACCAATCCCGGGATGTATATCTTCCGGGACGGAGTTCATCGGACGTTCACCAGCAAAGATCTGGCAGATGTGTCCCGCCTGGTGGATCAGGTCCCCAATATTGATGGGATGTTCGGCATGGCTTTGTCGGACGTTCCTACCAATGCTCAGGATGTCATCGGATTGCGCACGATGGCGGAAAATACCAGTAAACACATTCGGGTACTCAGTTTTACAGCTGAGGGTGCCGATGTTCTCTGCCGCATGAAGGATGTAGTCGGTGACTATTCCTGGTTCAGTGTTGGATTCACTGCGCACGGCCCACTACGCTGGACCTATCTGGCGCTGGAAATTTTTGCACGGACTGCCGGAAAGGGCCTGCTCACGACGATCAACGGGGAACCCATGGCCGGAGCATCCGGTCCGACAACCCTGGCGGGTTCGGCGGCAGTGGGAAATGCAGAAATACTGGCCGGTCTGGTGATCAATCAGCTACTTGAACCCGGTCGTCCCTGTATCTACAACCTGGGATTGGCCCATATTTTCGATATGAAAACCAGCATTGCGGTGACCGGAGCCCCCGAAAATCATCTGTTTGCTGATATCAGTGCCGCCATGGGACGCTATTACAACATTCCCTCCTGTTCCTGGGTCTCCACTGAAAGTATGTCAATGGACAGTCAGACGGGGATGGAAAAATCCATTGGTTATTTTACCCATCTGCAAAGTGGCGTCAGCCTGATCTGGGGTGCCGGACAGTTGGAATCCGAATTGACCATCTCGCCAGCTCAGATCCTGATCGACAGCGAAGCCATATCCTATGCCCGGAGATACTTGAGAGGGGTTACTGTGAATGCGGAGACATTGGCAGTGGATGTTACCCGTTCTGTTGGTATTGCCGGCCATTTTCTGGGCGAGCCCCATACCATGAAACATTTTCGGTCAGAATTCTTCCAACCCTCACTTCTGTTTCGGAAAAACCGTGATAATTGGGATAAGAGAGGCAGCAAACTGCTGGCACAAGTTGCCGAAGAGAAAGCGGAAGCCTTGATGGCAAATGATGTCCCGGCAAAACTGACGGCTGAGCAGCAGGCGGAGCTGCGCAAAATAGAAAATGACTATCTTGCGACGCTTTAAACGGGCAGGGATGACCGAAGTGAGCCGACCCTTAATTCAAGCCGAGATGCTTGTACAGATGCCGGGTATAGGCCCCGAAGTTTTCGTGGGTTTTCATGTCGAGTTCCCGTGGATAGGGCAGGTCAATAGAGAGGTTATCTGCCATGCGGGCGGGACCCGATGTCAGGACGATGACGCGGCTGCCCAGAAAGACGGCTTCCTGTATGCCATGGGTGACAAAGAGAATGGTTTTTTTAGACTCCTCCCAGATCCTCAGCAGTTCCAGGTTCATCTTCTCCCGGGTCAAGGCATCCAGGGCACCGAAGGGCTCATCCATTAAAATCAGTTTGGGGTTGTGAATCAACGCCCGGGCAATTGAGGTGCGTTGCTGCATCCCGCCTGACAGCTCATCGGGATAATTATCTTCAAATCCGTGTAGACCTACCATATCCAGCAGGTAATGGGCTCGTTCGACGCTCTCTTTGTGTGGGAGCCCCAGGATTTCTGCGGGTAGAAGAACGTTGTCCAGGATTTTGCGCCACTTCAGCAGCAGAGGCTGCTGAAACACCATGCCGATGTCCTTGGATTGATCGAACGGGGTTGTCTCGTTTCCGATTTTTACCGTGCCCCCGTCGTAGGGAAAAAGACCTGCCAGGATCTTAAGGATCGTTGTCTTACCGCAACCGGATGGGCCTACAATTGACACCAGTTCCCCGACGTTCACATCAAATGTCACCTCGGAAACGGCCAGGAAATCCTCTTTTTTGCTCTTAAACACCTTACGTACTTCAGAAAGACTGATAAACGGTTCACTCATCTATTTCCCTTAGTTTCTGATTACTTGATTTGTTCGACCCACGACCAGATTTTCCAGCAGCAGCACAATCCCGTATAGGACAACCCCAATCAGGGTTATGAGCAGCACCGCCATGAACATGGCTGAGGTTTCCATGGTCACTTGCACCTGCATCATCAGGTATCCGAGCCCCTCTTCCGAGGCAATGAATTCACCGACAATGGCACCGGCAACTGCCAGAACTACCGCGACTTTCATGCCGGAGAAGAGATAGGGGAGCGCACCGGGAAGCTGAATTTTTGTAAATACCTGCCAGCGAGATGCGTTAAGAACGCGAACCAGATCGATCAGATCGGGATCGATCTCCTTGAGGCCTCTCTCCATGGTCAACAGAATAGGTAAAAAGCAGATACTGAAAGCAATCAGGATGTTGGAATCCACACCATAAGAAAACCAGACGATGAACAGGGGTCCCAGGGCGACTTTGGGGATCATATTGAGACTGACCATCAAGGGCATCAACAGTGTTTCCAGAATCTTGAACCAGCTACAGATGAGTGCCAGAGTTACCCCCACCACAATCGCCAGCGCATACCCGCCAAAAACCTCGTAGCCAGTAATCAGTGTGTTGTGCCACCAGCCGTAGTCAGATTGAAGGGAGAGAAACGTTGCCACAGGGGTGGGCATGACGTAGTCGGGAATATCACTGATGACGACACTCAGATGCCAAAAGACGACCACTCCCAGGTGGACGAGAATGATCAAGGTGTAGCGGCGAATCTGTTTTGAAAAATCAGTCATTTAACAGCCAGATTGAAATAGGGTTCATAGTAAGAGCTCATGCTAAAATAGCCTTGTTCAGGTCAGCCATTTTTCGAGGTGTGTGCTTACAAACGAATCATCGTTAAGTTGCGGATAGGATTGATAGACACGGTCAATTTCAGCGGCTTGTCCGGGTCCCATGGTCTCTTCTGGATCGATGCACCAGATTCCTTCCAAAAGTCCCTGGCGTCTCAAGATTTCGTGGCAGCCGGCAATACAACCCTGGAAACCGTTAGCTGCATCAAAAAAGGCACTGTTGCAGTCAGTGACCATTGAATCGAGGGACAGCAGATCGGCATCGACCTGATCGTCAGCAACCGCCTGTCGGATTTTTACGAACAGTTCGACCGCTTTAGATGTCCAGACGCTCCAGTGTCCCAGCAGGCCTCCCTTGATCCTGATTTGGACCAACTCACCGTCCCTGACACAGTTAAAGGGCACGGCCAGGTCCAGGACGATGTGATCGTCGTTCCCCGTATAAAGCGTAATTCGGTTTTCGGCACCCGCAGCAACGACCCCTTTGATCACATCAAGCGTCTGGTAGCGGTTGAAAGGTGCCATTTTAATGGCCACCACGTTTTCGATTTCTGCAAATCGTTTCCAGAAGCCCGATGAGAGCAAACGTCCACCAACTGCCGGCTGGAGGTAAAACCCGACCAGGGGTATCTCCACAGCCACCCGCTGACAATGTTCAACAATCTCATCCTCGCTGGCAGACTTGAATGCGGCCAGGCTGAGCAGTCCAGCGTGGTATCCCAGGCCGACCGCTAACCGTGCCTCGGAGATCGCCTGCTGTGTCTGACCCACCAGACCGGCAATACAGACAACAGGACGGTCACACCAATCGTGGGCAGTTTCAATTGCCTGCTTCAAGATCGGCTCGTAGAGCCCGATATCACGAATGGCAAACTGGGTTGTGTGCACGCCGACGGCAATTCCGCCTACACCTGCATCTAGATAATACCGTGTCAGTGCCCGTTGTCGCACAGGGTCGAACTGACGATCGCTGTTGATGGCCAGCGGATGTGCCGGGATAACAGTGCCGTCAGCGATGGATTTCAGTATTTCTCGCGGAAGGTCGGTTTTTAACAATGCCATCCTCAATCCTTGGCCAAATTTAAGGTCGTATTCAGCAGTGTCCGGTTAGGTTTTTGCACACTAAAAGCTGAACGATAAAACCTGTCTCTTCGCATAAGGATTTAAAGTTTTTCTATGTTTGCTTCACGAAAAACCGCCAAACTCGCTCGTGCCTCGCTCAAACAAGGCTCATTTTCGCTACGCTAAACTAAGAAAATCTAAGAAATCCTTATAAGCGCGACCCAGGCTTCATCATTCAGCTTTCTGCAAAAACCTAACCGGGACACTGCTGGGTCGTATTGATGATCTGAATAAGAGAGTGAATTTGCTTGTACCAATGAAATCATAACTTATCACAAACGTATTAGATAGTGGATTTCTATATGTTTCGTCAAGAGCTGCATCTGTTAGACCCTATAAAATGATAAGTCAGGAAATCAGTAATTTTATTTTACACCGAACGAATGATCGGTTTTTCAAGAGTCTGTTTTCCCTGTTGTGCGAGCGTTTGAGAGAGTTAAAGCGCCACTCCCTCTCGATAGGTTTCTATTTAGTAGTTGCATTTGTAGCAAAAAATAGGTTAGTCTCGTTTGACTACGGGTTGGCTCAAAAATTACTCAAGTGATTCTCATTAGTGTCAAGGAATCACGTTGCTGTGGCATTTTGTCTGCAAAATGTCCATAGGTCGGCTTAAAAACTAGGACACCTTCTATTGGCAAAATATCCGTTAGTTGGGATTTTTGCTAATAGATTAGGTGGAGTTGTTTTTTGACGATCCTTTTATAAACAGATTATGCCAAGTTATTTTTGTACGATCCCTATGACATTTACGGGTAACCTTAAGCCTCAAGAAATCAGGTGTTTTAAGATGAAAAAGAAAATAGAGAAAGTACTTATTTCCAACCGGGGAGTTCCGGCTGTTCGGATTATTCATACCTGCAGGGATCTTCGTATCCCGACGACAGCAGTGTATAGTTCTCCCGACAGACTGGCAGCCCATGTTCTGATGGCCGATTCGGCAGTTCACATCGGTGAAGCACCGCCCATTCAGTCTTATCTGAACATGGAAAAGAATATTGCAGCAGCCAAGAAAAGTAGTTCCAACGCCATTCATCCTGGATGGGGATTTCTGGCCGAAAACCCGGATTTTGCTCAGATGGTGATCGATGCGGGTCTGATCTGGATTGGTCCATCACCAGAGGTAATCCGGATGATGGGAGATAAGGTCGAAGCCAAAAAACTGGCCCTGGCGGCCAACGTGCCGACGATTCCCGGATTGAGTAACGTCAAGGATGTCAAGCAGATCAAAAAATGGATGAAAGATGATCGGGTTGATTTTCCCATTATGATCAAAGCCGCTATGGGTGGTGGTGGAAAAGGGATGGTTAAGGTGGAGAGCCTTGATGAACTCGAGCAGGCCTTTGAGCAAACCCGATCCGAAGCCATTAAATCCTTCGGAGCCGGTCAGCTGCTGGTGGAAAAATATATTGAGAGTGGCCGTCATATTGAAGTTCAAGTAGTGGCGGATACTCATGGTAACGTGATCCACCTTTACGAAAGGGAGTGTACCCTGCAACGTCGTAATCAGAAGATTATTGAAGAGGCCCCCTCTCCCAGTTTGAATGAAGATATCCGTAACGAAATCTGTTTTACTGCCAACCGCCTGATGCGGGAAATCGGCTATACCTCAGCTGGAACCGTGGAGTTTCTGTTTGACTCTGCCACTAACAAATATTTTTTCCTGGAGGTCAATACACGACTACAGGTTGAACACGGTGTCACAGAGCTGATTACTGGTCTGGACATTGTCGCCATCATGATGGATATTGCCCAGGGCAAGGAACTGAGTTTTGATAAAGCTAAAATCCAGCCCAACCGTTGGGCGTTGGAAGTTCGGCTGAATGCTGAAGATCCAAAGAATTTCAGCCCCTCTTTTGGTAATATCAGCCGTTTGAGGCTGGAAACAGGACCGGGGGTTCGAGTTGCCCAAAGTGTCTATGAAGGGGCTTCAGTACCACCCTATTACGATTCTCTCATGATGCTGATCATGTCATCCGGAGAGACCCGCGATCATGCCATTCAGGCCATGGACCGGACATTGAGCCGTAATATCAGGATAGAGGGGGTCAAAACCCTCGCACCGCTGCTGCTGAGCATTATCCGACATAAAGATTTTCGCTCCGGGGACTTTTCCACGCGATTCATTGAACAACACATGGATGAGCTTATTTCGAATTTTACTGAAAGTAATAGTGAAGATGAAGTCCTGAAAATCGCCCAGTATGTGGCTGAGGTGTCAGCACTTGGAACCCAGAATTGGATGTGAGACGACCGATGAAAAATATTGTTTTTGCGAAACCGGGGATGTCCCCTAAGAAAATTATTAGTAATGTCAGAGCATTGAAAGGCGTCGCCTTTACATCCACCGGGATGAGAGACGCCGGTCAGTCCGACTTTAAAAACCGCCACAGAAGCTATGATCTGTTGAGTCTGGCCCCTTATTATAACGAGATGGGGCTTTTCAGTGCTGAATGCCATGGCGGGGCCCGCTGGCATGTGGGGATTATGAATCGTAAGGAGAGCCCTTTTGAAGAGATAGAGGCTTACCGGAAAGTGATGCCCAACGTGTTGACCCAGACCCTGATCCGGGAGACCAACCTTTGGGGGTATCGACCCTATGCGAAAAATATCATAGAGTACGTGGTCTCCAGAGTAGATATCGATGTCTGGCGCTGCTTTTCATTTCTGAACGATATCAGAAATATGCGCGTTGTGGCAGAGTGCGTCATGAAAAGAGGCCGACTCTTTGAGCCGGTGGTATCTTTTACCCAGGCGGACTGGGCAACAGATAAATACTATTTGAGTGTCGTCAAGGATATCGTGGCGTTGAGTGGTGGCGTGGACGAGATCGTCCTCTGTATCAAGGATATGGCAGGGGTTGGAAGCCCGAAGCGCATCACCGAACTTGTGGACGCTATCAAACAGAAATATCCGGATCTGGTGATTCAATACCACCGTCATGCGACGGACGGTCTGGCCTTGCCGGCGCTGTTGGCAGCCGCTCAGGCCGGAGCGAAGATCGTCGATGTCCAGGAAGACGCTTTGACGCGCTTCTACGGTCAGGCGCCGATTCTGGCTGCCCAGGCCTACTTTGAAGAATCCGGGATTCCGGTTAACATTAATAGAAGCCTTGCCGAAGCATCCAGCCAGAAGGTCCGCGAATGGATCGGTGAATATGAATATGCCGAATCCCCCTTTAAAGGTTTCGATCACGAAGTCGTCACCCACCGTATGCCCGGTGGTGCTTTTCCCAGCTCTTTCGAGCAGGCACAGGAGAGAGGCTTTCTGCACCTGATGCCGGCTATTCTCAAAGTGATGTCCCTCTACAACAAAATCGTCAGATACATGGATGTCACACCGGGTTCACAAATTACCTGGGTAACCTGCAGCGGAATCGTATCCCTCTATGATAAAGAGCGCGGTGAGGCCGGTGTAGAGCATGTCATCAGTTTATTGACAAAATTAGTCGAGGAGAAGGCACTGGATTTCGGCGCCATGGAAAAAGAGGAAAAAGCGGAACTGCTGACCCTCTTTCGAAGTGGGTCGAGTGATTTTAAGAATCTGCTGCTTGGGAATTACGGAAAACTGCCGGTGGGTTGGCCGGCTGACTGGGTTTACGAAAGTACCTTTGGCGAGGAGTGGAAGAAGAGTCTTAAAAACCGGAAAAAGCAGTCACCCCTGGAGTCGATGAAAGATGAGGACCTGACAAAACTCAGACAGGAGTTGAGCGATCAACTGGGCCGTCTGCCCTCCGACGAGGAGTTTATCCTTTACCTGATGCACCCCAAGGATGCGCTGGCAATGATAGAATTCCGTGAGAACTACGGTGAAACCCCTTTGTTACTGCCCACCAATGTCTGGCGGGAAGGGCTTAAAAAAATGGGGGACAAGGTCGCCTTCGAACATTGGGGAAAACCCTACTGTATCGAAATGGTTTCCGTCAGTGGTGTACACGACGGCTTGATTCACGTGGTGTTGCGTGTCAATAACAAGACCCGCGTTTTCACGGTCGAAACACCTGATGCCAAGAAAGTTGAAATAAGAATGGCGAAGGCACCCAATGAAGTCGGGGCGCCCATCAACGGAACCGCCTGGCGGATTGGAAACCCGGATCGGGGTCCTGTTAAGGTCGGTGATATTGTGCATAACGGTGAAGAGATCGCTAACCTGGAAGCCATGAAGATGGAAAACGCCATTAACGCACCATTTGAAGGACAAATTGCAGAGGTCTGTTTCAACCTCAACGATACGGTTGAAGAAGGACAGCTGCTTTATGTACTTGAAGAGACAGCGGCAAAGACGTAGCCTCGGATTGCCAGTCATCTGCGCCCTGAAGACAGGGCGCCTATCCCCATCTCCCCTCATTGGGACCTTTAGCTTCCCAGAATGTTCCGTGCGATAACCAACCTCTGAATTTCAGATGTCCCCTCATAAACCCTAGGTTGCCTGATTTCGCGGTAAAGCCTTTCGGTGATCGATCCTCGTAGTACGCCATATCCTCCGAATATTTGGAGGGCCTGGTCCACTACTCGCCATGCCATCTCAGTCGCGTAGAGTTTGGCCATTGAGGCTTCTTTGGTGATCCGGTCTGATACTGTATCTCTCATCCAGGCGGCTCGATAGACCAGCAATCTGGCGGCATCGAGTTCGGTGGCCATGTCCGCCAGCTTGAATTGCGTATTCTGGAATTCTGCAAGTGCCTGCCCGAAGGCCTGGCGACTTTTCGCGTATTTGATCGCTTCTTCATAGGCCCGCTGAGCCACACCGAGGGCATGGGCACCCACACTCGTCCGCATGAAGTCGAGTGTGGTCATGGCAATGCCCATACCCTGGCCTGGCTCACCGATTAGATTCTCTTTCGGGATGCGACAATCCGTAAATGTTAATTCTCCAATGGGATGGGGGCCCATCAGCTTCATGGGGACGCCGCTGAATCCCGGTGTTCCCTTATCCATGATAAATGCCGAAACGCCTCGAGAACCCGCATCTGGATTGGTCTTGGCGTATGTCACATAGGTCTGAGCAAAGGGGCCGACAGAGGCAAAACACTTGGTGCCGTTTAAGACATACTCATCACCCTCCAGAGTGGCGGTTGTCTGCATATTACCGACATCCGAACCCGCATCGGGTTCTGTCAGTGCGTAACAACCGATTAACTCCCCCTTGCCAAAGGCAGTCAGGTATTTTTCCTTCTGTTTTTCGCTGCCAAATGTTCGTATGGGAAAGGCGCATAAGCCGGTTTCTGCAAACAATAGATCTGCGTGGCCTGAGACGCGGCTCAATTCCTCACGTGCGATACAGATTGAGGTTGCAGTGGGACCCACACCCCCATATTCTTCGGGGGTCAACAGGCAGAAAAGTTCTTGTTCAGCCAGCAGGCGGACAACCTCCCAGGAGACTTCATCGAGCTCGTCAACCTCTGCTGCGATGGGTTCCAGTTTTTCGTTCGCGAATTTTCTGATCTCTTTCTGCAGCATTGACTGCTCTTTGTTAAATCTAAAATCCATCGGTTTTCTCTCCTCTTATTTTACAGTAACCATTCTCCAGCTTTGGTAGCTACGATGTTAGAACTACTCCTCTAGTGATGCTTGAGGGAATTCAGGTATTATCTTGGTATATTTTTTTGATCTCCTTTTTCAGGATTTTTCCGGAGCCGCTTTTGGGTAGCGGTTCATTAATGATATTGATAATGCGGGGATATTTGTAGGGCGCGACTTTCTCTTTCACAAATGCCCGGATTGTGTCCTTATCTGTTTTGGCTCCCTCTTTCAGGACGATCACCGCTGCAATCTCCTCTCCCAGGTCACTGTGGGAAACGCCGTAAACGGCGGTTTCCATAATTTCCGGAATCTGGTACAGGACCTCTTCGATCTCACGGGGATAGACATTATAGCCGCCGCGAATAATCAGATCTTTTTTACGATCAACGATGTAAAGGTAGCCCTCTTCATCCATTCGTGCAATATCACCGGTGTGCAGCCATCCGTCCTGTATCGTTTTCTTGGTTGCATCCGGAAGATTGAGGTAGCCCTTGGTTACACCCGGCCCCTTGATTAAAAGCTCTCCGACTTCTCCCGGTTTCACGTCTGCCCTATCGTTGTCGATGATTCGCGCGCTGAAGTTCGGGATGGGTTTGCCGATGGATCCGGCTCGCGAGGGTTGACCCAGAGGGCTTTCCACGCAGACAGGGGCTTCCGTCAAACCGTAACCTTCAAAAATTTTCGCATTGTAGAGTTCAGCAAACTGCTTCAGGATTTCAATCGGCAGCGAAGAGCCGCCAGAAACACAGAACTTCAGAGAGTTGCTCTTCGGCAGGCTTTGCTGACTGACATTTACCAGACGGTTGCACATGGTCGGGACAGCAAATAAAACAGTTCTATTTTCCCGTTCAATCACGTTGATGACACGTTCGGGATCGAATTGGTAAAAAAGCTCGATGGTCAGGCCCAGGTACACTGACATATTCAACACTCTGTTGATGCCATAGATATGAAACAGAGGGAGTACGCCCAGCACTACCGTATCCGGATCGAGGGTTCCTCTTAATTCAGCGGCTGTCATGGCCATGTTGATCAGGTTGTTCTGGGTCAGCATGACACCCTTGGGTACACCGGTGGTTCCGGATGTGTAGATGATGGCGAGCACATCTTCAGATTCGGCCTCATGAATCTCGAATATATCTGAATCCCCAAAGGCATTCTCCAGCTTTTTAAATCGCTCATCGCCGGCAGATCCAGCTGCCAGTAAAATCTCGGGAAGGTCAATACCGTTCAAAACCTTATTGATTTCATCGAGGTAGTCTGCTGAACCGATAATAGCTCTGGGTGTCGAATCCGCAATGATATGGCTCAGCTCATGCTGACGGAACAGAAAATTGACCGGAACAACGACGGCTCCCAGTTTGGCCAGGGCATAATAAGCAATGGCAAGCTCAATGCAGTTGGGCAGCATGACGATGCAACGGTCGCCCGGCTTGAGTCCTCGATTTTTCAGGCCATTTGCCAACCGGTTACATTTACGGTTCAGATCGCTGAATGTGATCTGGGTCCCTTCAAAACGAACAGCCACTTTTTCCGGTAACCGGGCTGCCGAGTTTTCAAGATTAGATGCGAGATTCATGGTCGTTTCCATTTGATTATAAAAAAGTATTGAGTGCCTGGTATGAAACTGTTTCAGACTATTAGACAAGTTTTTAGATGATCCTGGCGAAATGAAGCGACAGAAATCCCTTTGTCTGAGCGAAGCGAGTTTGGGATTTCAGCGCAATAAGCCCTGGTTCATCTTGAAACGCGTCTCTGTCTGAAAGAGGTTCATACCAGGCACGGGTTATCAGTCATTATTTTCATCTTCTGTTACGTCCGTTCCAGGGCTTTATCGTATTGTTAAAATAAATAGTTATAGATTGTAAACCCGTGTGGCCGTGCCACTGAACATCAGCTTTTTTTCATCCTCTGAGAAATCAGCTACCATTTTCTTAAATCCGTTCCACAAAACGTGATAGGAAATGGAACAGCGGTCCACCGGAAAGTTGCTTTCGAACATACAGCGCTCTGGACCAAAACAGTCTATCGTGTGCAGATAGTATTTTTTCTGCGCTGCCACAAACTCGTCCGAAGTGGGTGGTGTAGGTTTTAAATGCCAACCGAATCCGTTGTCCGGCATCGCCAGACCGCCCAGTTTTGCATGCACGTTCTCGCACTTGGCCAACTCTGCCATATCCTTTTTCCATTCCTGGAAGATCTCATCCTTTTTGTCTGCATACGGTCCAACGCCCAGTATGGTCCCAAAATGGTCCAG
>Ga0233437_1004080_pt1 | contig 17888 bp, 25 predicted proteins | sample SI_122_August201_FD_182714 | JGI IMG/M metagenome (GOLD analysis project Ga0233437, IMG submission 182714) | Seawater microbial communities from Saanich Inlet, British Columbia, Canada - SI_122_August2016_200_MG | ecosystem: Environmental > Aquatic > Marine > Inlet | place: Canada: British...
GTTTTGTTTCTTTGACTTCTCATCAGAAGACCTGCGGTTATATTCAGCCCAGATGATTTGTTGTTGATTATGCATAAAAATACCCCCACTGGTGCACTCAAATCGATTAGGACTTGTCCAATGAGGGTATTTCTCCCCCTAATCGATTACTAGAGTGCCCTTTGATTATGTCACATTTTTGTCTTCTGGTTGGTATTGGTTGAAGAATGTCTTTAAAGATTGATAAAAGCTCTAAACCTTCAATGTTTGCCTGCTCGCTTGTTAGTTCCATTTCAAACTCCTCACTCATTATTCTTTGAAACTCACTAATAGCTTTCGAGCTTAATCTTCTATTCACAGTATAGTTTTCCCATCTATGGTCATGTGTTCATCTAGCCACTTCATTTCTTCTGGAACGAGTGGTTGGTAAATTCCCTCATCATAAAATCTTTGGTAATCAGCCATAGTCCTTTTGTTTGTTATTGGTGGGGTAGTAACCACAGGGTTATTAACATTAGAATTAACCTTAGAGGAAACTAGAGTTCTAGGAGCATCGACCTTGAGATATTTACGCACATTTTGTTCCAATGGTTGAACGATTTGTTCAGTAGTTTGAAAATTCGGTGCAATATTTTGAACTATCTGTTCAAATGGCTTGTTGTGCTCAGCTTCTCTAAACTCGCTAGCTTTGCCTCCCCATTTTTTAGAAGTAGCAATGTAGCGTTCAGCATTAAAAACCTCAAAGGTATTCTTTTTACCCGTAGTGATAAGTATGCCTAGTTCAACAAATTTCTTTATCTTTGTTCTGATTGAGTTGAATGGTGGTTTTGTACTGTATTGAAGTACAGAAGAAATTGTATTAAAGTCGATCTCGACTCTTCCAAATTTCTCATTTCTTCTATCAAATCCCATTTGATCTAAGCAGTACTCTAGAATAATAAATTCATCTCTAGTCAAAACCTCATGCTGTACTAGTAAAAAGCGATTACGGTGGGAGGGTCGATAGGCATTGCTATTCACTAGATACTTTCGTTAAACGCTGTCCAAGCTAATAGAAAGTAAGTTAAGTTTGCATAAGTACCTTCGTTGACTGCTTCAGTAGTTTTACCAGCATTATCAATTATCATTCCGTAACTAACCCTTATGTAGAAATTTTTAACGTCTGACTCATTTGCTTCCTTGACTTTATGGTAAATACGTTTTTGTTTCTTGGAGAAGTAGCGTTTGACCTCTCCACCCTTAAAAAGGGTTTTTAATTGATATTTCTTAGGCTTTTGCATAAGCACCTCCAAAAAAGACCGCTCAACGCTGGGGGTTGAACGGTCTCCTTTAATAAACATTGAGCCCCAGCTTTGTTGATGGGGCTAGTTTAAACTAGGCTTTATTGAGTAATTTGGTTCTAAGAAGTGATTACGACCAATTTTTCGAACTGCTTTAATTTTGGTATGAAAAATCGTTTTTGAAGATCGTAGTATGAGTTGCTGATTGTTGATGAATCGACATTATGTTTATTAGCTACTGCCGAGAAAGCGTCCTTGAGTTTTAATCTTACCTCTTCATCTAGATATGTGTTAAATTCTTTGTCAAGAAAATCATACATATAACTTTCTACATCAAGATAGCGATCAATAACTCTAGTGGCTGTTTTTTTTACTCGCTTAGGTCTTTTGTTGGGATCATATCCAACATAGTTAGCCATTTTTGCATTTTGCTCAAACTCAAACCATGCATGCTCATAAGAAGCTAAAATTGTAGCTTTATAAGTCATTGGAGTGACTTTGATATATGTACCTTCTTCTGTAATCGGTGTTTCTTTGGAAGCATGATAAACAGGCAGTCCATAAGCCCCTAAAGTTCTACTTTCTGGGTAACCAGATAAAGATCGTAATAATAATTCATGCTTTATAGGTAGTTCTTCAAGTACTTGGTCAATATCTTTTTTCAATAGCGTATGTTTTAGCCAACCATTGAGTTTTTCATCAGTTGGCTTCATGTCTCTTCTGACTAGAGTGTCATAGAGAAGCAAAGATTCTTCTGGAATTTGCTTGAGGATAAATAGTTTACTGTCAGCATCACGGGAATATCCCTCTTTTTCTGGATCAAGATTATGATTTATTCTTATTCTCTCTGTAAGTCGCCTGTACCCAGCAGAATGAAGAATCAAAAATGTTCTTATTTCTTCAGGGTCAAAATCTTCGATAAACTTAGATGTATTATTCCCCAGCATATTGATCAATTATACCCCTGATATACTCCTCATAACTAAGTTACAAAATTAGTGGTGATGAATATGCAGTGCCAAGCTACAAAAAAAGACGGAAAACCATGCTCTGCTAAGGCGATGCAGGGTAAAAAACAATGCTTCATGCACTCTCCAGCATGCAAGCAAAGGAGATTGATAGCACAAAGAAATGGTGGTTTAGCCAGGAAACACACTAAGTGCTACATATCAGAAGAAATCAAGCTTGAGTCACCAAAGGATATCCAGAAACTTATAGAAGTTACCCTAAACTCACTTCTCAAAGGAAAGATGCCAGCAAAGAGTCCAGCGTCTCATGTAGCATATTTGTCTAACACTTGGTTATCTGCCTATGAAAAAGGTGAATTGGTAGAGAGAATTGATAGACTAGAAGGACTAGTTCAAAAGGCAATAAATGAGAATTAGTACCAGACTAAATCTAATAGAAAAACAGTTAGACAGCATTATTTATAGATATAAGTACGACTCAACTGTTCGCAAAGATGCTAATGGTATGAGGTGGTTTACTGATAATAGGGGTAATGAAGTACCTGAAGATCAAGCTGATGAGAAACTAATACCAGAGAGAGTTATCGTCTTTCCCTTCAAGCTAGAAACCATGTTGGAATCAGCATATGGGAAAACTGGTAAAGATATACAAAAACCGCCAATGCCTACAAAAACAGAATCTTTAACAACAAAGATGGCTTCAGATCTTTCGAAGGCTTATGGATAATAAGTGAGCTTACCAGAGAAATTAGGGGGGGTAAGGGATAGTTAATATTAGTTGAAACTTAAAGGTTGGGATATAATAACTTGATGAATATGAGAAAAACAATATCTATACTTTTAATTTTGGCAGGGTTGATGTTTACTGCGGTAGAAATGTATGGGCAAACCCAACAAATAGAAAACTTTGAGACAACACTAAACGAAACAAATCAAAAAAACACAGAGTTAATAGAGTTAATGGGTGTTTTAATTCAAGATAAAAACGACATATCTGATGAACTAGAAACAGAAAAAGCCAAGCCACCAGTTATTAAGACAGTTACTCAAGAGGTTATAGAAGAAGCACCAGCTGGATTAAGCAAAGCTGACTATTGCAAACAACTAGCTGATTCGTGGAGGCTCACAAATAAAACTAGTGGATATGATGCTAATGCGGTTGAGGGTCTTGCTCAAACTTTAGAATTAAGATGTAAGTATGGTCAAAAAGCAGATATGGTTATTGATGTAAGGTAAGACACCACATTGGTTAGTGAGCACGACCGAAGAACAACGAAATATGCCGAGGAAAGTTAAAATGAAAAAAATAAATTACTTACCAACAGAAGAGGTGTTTGATTCTAAAATCGTTCTCATAATGGTAGTCATTGCAATCTCTATTTTCTTCATTGTGTGGCTCGTCAATGGCGCAGGACAATCAAACAATAGTATTGAAACACAAACTAATTTAACTAATCCACCAGCTACATTGCTAGAGAGATGTCTGTCAGAAGCAGAAAACAATTATAGAGAAGAGTATAAAAATAGGATTAGTGGTTATAATTTTTTAAACCACGATGATGTTGAGCGCTACCGAAAGAAAGCTAAGGATGGAGGACTTTCATCAGGTGAAATATCACGATATATTCGCTTGAAACAAGCCCAGCAGACAAAAATAGATAAAGAATTATATGAGAGACAAGGTGAAGAAAAAGGAATGTGTATCAAGTTGTACAAATAATCTAGGGGGTAAAATGACAAGTAAGACTACAGAATAGGCTAAAAAAACAGCAATAAAACAAGAAAAAAGAGTTTTTTGGTCACGAGCATTTGGTTAGTAGTAAAGAATAGGGGTTAGTATGTGGACTGGTATTGGTTGTGCCATGATCTTTATAGGGATTATTATGTTTGAATACAGGATTAGAAATCTTGAGACAAGGATTAAAAACCTTGAGAGAGACCTAGGAGAACTAACTAGTTAGGAAAAGGGAGGATGGTGTCCGACAGCGTAAAGACAGCACTTATTATTGGGCTAGCGATTATTATTGCTACCGCGACCTACTCATTCGTGAATATGACAAATAAAGAGAAAGACAGGCAGTCTAGGTTGGAATTAGAAAAACTTGAGTATCAGGTGGAAAGGGACGAACAGCACCGTCAGGCAGTTTCTCTTGAAAGTTGTTTGAGCGAGGCTGATAGAACTTATCGCAAGTGGTGGAATAGTTCTTGCGAAAGCAGGGGGTTGGGAGAAAACTGTAGCCTTCCAAAACATCAGGCAGAAGTCATTGATAAGACACATGGGTCAGACAAAGACAGGTGCATCCAGCTTTATAAATGAAGACTCTTAATTAGAGCTAACAAGTAAAATTTAGAGCAAGTGGCTAAAGAAAACAATCTTGAAGAATATAAAATACTTGGTCTGATATATATGTTATGAGACTAGGTAATGGATCATTATGAAAATCAAACAACAATCACAGGAGCAGATTTCATGGGTATTTGGTCAACCACTATCATTCGGCAGTAATGCAACAATTTCTTATTCAAGTATTCCGGATGGTTTTGAATGTTTAGAGATTAGCCCAGATCGAGGTGGAGGAAATAGTTTTTCTTGCATTACAATTTCTTGTTTTGGAGATGATGAAAAAAGAGTTTTGGGAGTGAGGGTATTTGAAAATAGTAGTTTGCTCAAAGAAGATTTATATGAGTTTGACAGGTCAATGATGATCAGGAAGGCTTTTCCTAAGGGAGAATATCAAAAAGTTAATAACTTATATGAACACACTCATTATACTTATATAAATTAATTAAACATTATTATGGATATATCTTCATTTATACTAGGAGCTTTATCAAGTGGAGTTGCGGTTGCTTGGGCAAAAGACAAGTTGGAACAAAATTCAGGAAACAAAAGAAGAATAAGAGAAACTAGAGAAGTGTTATATAAAGATTTTGTGAATAATCTAATGGGTTTTCGTAAGGGTTGGGAAGACAAAAATAAAATGAGGCAGTTTATTTTTGATGTAAATACAAATGCCACTGTTTCGACTTCAGATGAAGTTTATAGATTGGCAAAAAAATACATTATGAGTTTTGATAAAAAGAAAAAAGTGTCAGAGTCAAAACGACAAAAAATATACGCACAATTGGTGATAGTAATGAGAAATGAATTAAATGAGTTGTCAGGAGAATCTCCCACTACTTTGAAAGAGAGTGAAATTGAAGTATTACAGCTTGACTAGTTTATTTATATAGTGACGTAATTCCACCTATTACTCGAGGTAATTAAGGTTCTAACTTCGTCCCACAGTCTCAACATAAAACAAAACAGACGGCATTAGCCGTCTTTTTTGTTTTAAGCTGTGATTGAATATGAGCTGGTGTTGGCAAAGCCAACCCGACTTATCCCCGATTAGAATCGGGGTGTATGCCGCGAGTAGAGGAGAGCGGCCCTAGTCCCGCTTTCACAGAGCTAGGCTCGGTTGCAGCGAGGTGAACCCGCAATAATTATCCCGTAGAGTTCCTATTTTATTAATAAGCACTCTACGGGATATTGTATTAACTTCAACAATATTTTATTTCAAAACTAAGCTTGTCAGTATCGTCTCATTATGAGACGATAACAGCATATGAATGAGACGATAATCTTATCACCAAGGCAAAAGGAGATAGTAAACATTGTTGCTCAAAGTAATGGAATTGTTCGAGAAGATATTGCAGCCAGGATCAGTAAAGCTCTTTCGGCATCTAAAGCCACTTTAGCCAGAGATATTAAAACCTTAATTGACAATGGATTAATTAAAGCAATTGGTAATGGTCCCAGCACAGCTTATCAGACAGTTTCAAGGCACCCATTACTTGCTTTTATTGATCTTGATCAATATTTTGGGGTTGAGCCAGACGAAAGAAAAAATGCCCAAAAGAGTTTTAATAAACAAATATTCAATACATTACCCAATATTCTTAACGAAGTAGAATTAAAAGAACTCGAAGATAATTTCCGATCTTTTAGTCAATCTACCAAAGATTTAGATCATTCAATTCTTGAGCGAGAGCTTGAACGCTATGTGATTGAACTTTCTTGGAAATCTTCAAAAATAGAAGGCAATACATACACATTACTAGAGACAGAGAGTTTGATTAAACAAGGTAAAGAAGCAGTGGGCAAAACCAAACACGAATCAACTATGATTTTGAATCATAAAGATGCATTCAAAGTTATTTTTGAACATAGAAGAGATTTTGCCAAACTAACAAAACGAGATGTATTTGAGTTACATAATGTATTAACTGCAGGTTTGGACATTAGTAGTGGGATTAGGAAGCAAGCGGTGGGCATTACTGGGACAACTTACACTCCATTGGCATATGAATGGGAGTTAGAGACAGCTTTGGAAGGAATGATGGATTTAGTTAACCGAGTAAGTTCTCCTTTGGAGAAAGCTATATTGACGTCCACATTTCTGGCATATATTCAGCCTTTTGCAGATGGCAATAAGCGCACATCAAGGATGTTGGCAAATGCAATTCTACTTGCTTATGATTATTTTCCCTTGTCTTATAGAAGTATAGATGAAAATGAATATAAACAAGCCATGATCATCTTTTATGAGACTAATAACTACTATCACACCAAGAGATTATTCTTAGACCAATATCGTTTTGCAACCAAAACATACTTTCGGGCAAATGAGTGAAGTGAAAAATGACTACTTTAAATTTATAGAATACTCAATATGAAAAGAACGGATAGTAATTTATTGGCAGAGATCAATCCCAATTTGCTTTCTGATATTAAGAATACATCAGGCATTGCTTATTTACCTCTAGGTACTCTTGAATGGCACCAGCATCATTTGCCTTTTGGTGTAGATTCTTATATAGCTTATGAACTATGTAAAAGAACAGTCCAACAAACTGGGGGATGCGTAATGCCTCCAATATATTTTGGAACGGATAGAGAGCATCAAGTAGATGGCAAACAACTGCATGGCATGGATGCTAAAGCAGGTAGAATTCTTCCTGGAAACTTTTATTTTTTAAAAGAAGACTTTTTTAGTAAGTTGTTAGAGCAAATTATTGACAATATTGCAGAGCAGGGATTGAAGAAACTAGTTATTGTTTCTGCTCATTCTGGAACTGCTCAACAAAGAGTAATTGAAAAGCTCAAAAAAGATAATAGAAGAAACTTAGAGATAGTAATTTTTCCAGGAAGATTGTTTGCTGGTGGGATAGATCATGCTGGAGCCATAGAGACAAGCTATATGTTGGCTATTAGGCCTGACTTGGTTGATGTCAGTAAATTGGGAGAGCCACCTTATGAAGCTCTGATAGGTGATGATCCTAGACAAGCCTCTGCAGAAGATGGTGAGAAAAGATTGCAGGAAACTGTGGAGCAAATTGTGGGTGGGGTGTCGAAGTAGATTCTCACCATTTAAACAATTAAAAAGACCTATTTCAAGGCAAAAATTAGCTAACTTTGTTGTTAAAATCTCTTACATTTTGGTGTATAATGATCATATGTCACCATTAAACATTCCCAAATCTACTCAAAAATTATTCTGGTCATGCAGACCTACTTCTTTGGATAGTCAAAAGCATAAAGCATATATCATCCATCAGGTTTTGCAGTATGGGGATCTGGATGATTACCAGTGGTTAAAACAACAGTATTCCCAAGAAGACATCAAGGGTGTTTTTATCTCTCAACCTAGATCAACTTACCAGCCTTGTGCATTTAATTTCATAAAGAATTATTTAATACCAATATCAGAATCCTTACCAAAAGAAAAGTATGTCCAGTCTGCATTTTAATACCATATCTTCTATTCAGCGTGAATTGCTTGAGGCATTGGGACAACTAACATTTGGCACATTGGTAGGAGGTACTGCACTTTCACTTCAAATTAATCATCGCAAATCATACGATCTAGACTTTGCTGTTCAAGACAAAATTTCTGATAAGATGTTGAAAGACATTAAGAAAGTTTTACATAAATATAATTTGTCTCAACGCTTATCATCAGACACTCAATACACTGCTTTTGCTGACGAAATGAAAATTACTTTTTTTCAAGATATAGCTCCTTTGATGCACTCAATTCAAGAATTTGATAAATTTAATTTGGCTTCTCCCAAAGACATTTTTAGTTCAAAGTTATATGTTATGGGTAGAAGAGCAACTTGGAGGGACTATGTTGATGTAGCTGTGTGTTTGGATAAAAATATCAATTCTTTACAGGGTGGTATAGAAGAAGCCACAAAAAGATACAAAGTTAGTCAAAGGTGGATACTAGACCCTTTGAGTTATTTTGATGATCTTGAGATAACGCCCATAGAGTGGAGTGAAAAAGAATACACAGACGACCAAATTAAACAAATAATTATCAAGAATATAGAAGAATATTTGGCCCAGTAAGTCATTGATATAATGGAGCGCATAATATGAGACACATTCTCTTTGGTGATAGCATTGGTTTTGGAGTTGGTGACTATCAATATGGGGGATGGGCGACTAGGCTTCGATTATTTATAGATCAAGAAAAAAAATCTAAAGATCATAACTTGGTTAATTTGAGCATATCCGGAGATACTTCAAGAGGTCTACTGAATCGCATGGAGAAGGAAGCCAAATTAAGAATAAGAGATAAAGACCCTGACAGTTTTAAACTTATTATCGCTATAGGTGCCAATGACTCTAAAATTAATAAAGATGACTTGGAGAACGATATTTCACCCAAAGAATTTGAAAAAAACATACATAAACTGATTGGGATAGCTAAACAACTTTCTTGTGAAGTTATATTGATTGGTTTGGTGCCAGTGCATGAACCCTTAACTACTCCATATAAAGAAAATAAACATTATCAAGTTGGTCAAATAGAAAAATACAATCAAATATTAAATACATCAGCCCAAAAAAATAATATAATGTTTGTTGATATGTTTGAAGATTGGATGCAGAGAGACCTTTCTCAATTATTTTCCGATGGTCTTCACCCTAATACTTTGGGGCATGAAATTATGTATAAAACTATCAGAAGAGAAATATTTCATTAATCAATTTTGTTAGCGCTATACTACTTCCATGATCAAGATAATTGATAAAAAGTCTAATATTAATAAATTGCAACATAGAAAATTAGCTCAAGGTGATTGGCAGAAACTTTCTATTGCAGAACAAATGGCAAATATTGGTAGTGAGGTGGTTAGAGCGAGCAAATGGAAAGAAAAGGGTCGGGATAAACTGTTTAAACCAGCTCTTTCACGTATGTTAGAACTGATTGATCTAACCGCTAGCTGTCATAAAAATAACTTACCCAGATTAACAGAGTTACTACGGACTAGAGAATGCTTATTGGATTTCTTGGTTGGAGAAAATGCATATGGGTCAACCATCAGTGGTTGGCAAAAATACTTCTATGCTTTTAACCTATTGGTTAGAAAACCTAAATAATTTTAACTAGCAACTATCCTTTATAATTACCCCATGCTTCATTCTCGAACCATTTTTACTTTATTAGATTCACCAGCGTTTGGGGGAGCAGAGCAGTATATTTTAGACTGTATGGTTGGTTTTCTGGAAGCTGGGCAAAGGATAGTTGTTGCCACTCACAATAATAGAGTAAAGCAGCAGTTTGAAAAAACTTTTAGGCAGAAGAAACTTTCCAACTTTAACATTATCCACCTGCCTTTTGTGTTGGATGCAATTGGTAACTGGAAGGGATTGATTAAGTTTTTCTGGTTTGCTCCCGGTGCTGTCTGGTGGTTTTTTTCTACTTTAACAAATCTTAAAAAAGAAAGTAAAGTAATTTGTTTCTTGGCTGGATTTAGTGACAGATTACTGTTATCGCCATTGGTTAAGCTACTTGGATCTAGATTAATTTGGGTGGAGTTTGGACCTCTATCTCCCATTTTTAAACGCAACTTTGGTTTTCCCAAATTGATGTATATTTTAAACAAGCAATTGCCAGACAAAGTTGTAACTATTTCCAGATCTACAAGAAATAGTTTAATGACTGATGGTGGGATTGAGGCAGAAAAAATTGAGATCGTTTATCCAGGGGTTGAGTGTTTTAGTGATCGGCAATTAATAGATATTCGCAGAACTGGAAAAAAATGGTTCAAACAACACTCATTGGATGACAAGCAAGTCATTTCCTTTGTAGGCAGACTGGCAGGGGAAAGTCAGGTTGAGTTATTGCTGGATGCCTTTGCCCAAGTTAATAAAAACTTTCCTCAATCTAGATTGATAATTATGGGGGAGGGTCCTAACAAAAAACAGTTGGTGCAGTTGGCCAAAAACCTTGAGATTGATAAGCAAATATTCTTTGCCGGTTTTGTGACCGATAAATTAAAAAAAGAAATATTAGCCAACAGCAAGATTTTTGTTTTTCCTCGCAGTTGGGAGTTAGAGGGCTTTGGCATATCTACCATTGAAGCTATGAGTTGTGGAGTGCCAGTGGTGGTGCCAAATTTTGGTCCCCAATCAGAAATTATCAAACACGGAGTAAATGGTTTGCTTTTTGCACCCAATCAAGTTTCTAGTTTAGTATCTAGCCTGGAACGTTTAATGAGTGACAGGAAGTTGGGAATGAAACTTGCCAAACAGGCATTAATTGACATTAGAAAAAAATACACAAAATCCAGTTTAATGAAAAGAGTTCCTAGGTTGGTTATCTTGTAAATAGAATCTCTCGCCATTCTTCCCAGACAGACTGATAACTGCTGAGAGATGGGGCTTCGTCTAACGGAGAGGCAGATAGAGGGGGGAGTTGAATGACTACCTCTCCTTCTTTCTGCATTAACAGCTCGTCTCTAAAAACTTGTTCTTTGAGCAAATCTTCTTTGTCTTGGCTAGGTGATAACCGTTGTTCGGCTTGGGAGACTTGTTGTTTTAGAGTCTCTACTTGTAAGTTTATAACTTGAGCAGTCTTTGCTACCTGCTCATTTTTTTGCCCAGTCTTATGTAAAGATAAAATAAAAATAATCACCACAACCGTCAAGATAAGGGCTGTTAGAGGGTTATATAGAACACGATTCATGATTTAGACTTATAGCAAAATAATAAAATTAGATGTAATCCGGGGTGTTGTTGTTAATCCGGGCTTGTGTTATTATAAGACTTACCACATGCGACAGATCTGATAATCTATCGGATGCGAATAATTATCTTTTAGTACTAGAAAAAGGATATCACATGCAGAGTCTAGTTGACGCCCAAATAGCATTTGTTACATTTTTACGAGATAACGGTAAGGCTCAAGCCACTGTGTTGGCTTATGGTAAAGATATTGAGCAGCTAGTTGAGCACATGGCAGAACAAGAAAAGACTCAAGTAGCAGACGTGACATCGGATCATATCAATGATTTCAAAGATTTGCTTAAAAAACGTAGATATACAGGTAAATCTATCTCTAGAAAAATTAATTCTATTAAAGCCTTTTTTAGGTATGTAGTGGGTCAGGGTGTAATTGACGCCAATCCAGCAGATGTAGTGAGTCATCCAAAATTTGAACAAGCACCTCCTAGAGTTTTGAGCAAAGTTGAGTACAGGGCGTTGCGTGATGCTTGTCGGGGTGATGCCAGGATGTCTGCTATTGTGGAGCTATTGCTTCAAACTGGTATGAGAATTAGCGAGCTAGCCTCGATGCAAATACAGGACGTAGATTTTGAACGCAATGTGATTACTATTCAAGCTCAAAACTCTAGACCAAATCGCAAGGTACCTATGAATTTGGCAGCTAAACGCTCCATGATGGAGTATCTTAAGATACGACCTAGAGCTAGAGAACGCACAGTCTTTTTAACTAAAACCTGCAGACCATTTTTGGTGCGAAATATACGAACTGCTATAGATCGTTACTTTAGATTGGCTGGCATAAAAGGGGCAAGGGTGAATGATCTACGCCATACCTTTATTGTGGAACAGCTCAAAGCTGGCACACCTTTGGTTTATGTGTCTCAACTAGTGGGTCACAAACGCATTACTACTACAGAACGATACTTAAAATTAATCGAAGCTCCAGAGATTGAGCCAAATGTGCAGATAGAAGAGTTATAAATTTCATAATTGACAGTTTAATTAATCCTAGTATACTAGTGCGCTAGTACATGAGATTTGCTTAGTTATGAAAAAGATCACAATCAATCAATTAATCGAAACCATCTTGTCTTTGAAAACAAAAGATCAGATGGAAAACTTATTATTGGGTATTTTAACTCCCCAAGAGTTAGAGCAACTGCCGGTACGTTTGGAAGTGGTCAAGAGATTAAAAAAAGGAGATCCACAACGAAAGATAGCAGATGATCTAGGAGTGGGAATTGCTACAGTTACCAGAGGAGCTACAGAAATTAAAAAAGGTAGATTTAAAGATGTTAAATAATAGTCAAATACTAGCAGTCTTGGGTGCAAAGCATGCTTGGTGGTTAGACACATTATGTTGGCGGTGATTTAGTAGAAGAATATATTTCATACAATCCCGCATAGACGGGATTTTTTAGTATTTAAAAAAGGAAAATAACAATGAAAAAGAAAAATATATTACAGAAACCATATAATTTGCCAGACGACCAAGGTATGTTCGGTGAGTTTGGAGGTCGGTTTGCTCCACCTCCTTTGGTACCAATTCTAGAAGAATTAACAGCTACCTATCTTGAGTTGAAGCAGAGTTCCAAGTTTACGGCAGAGCTGGAAGAGTTGTACAAAACTTGTGCCAATAGACCAAGCTCTCTGTATTTGGCCAAGCGATTAACCGCTCATGTGGGTGGAGCTAACATCTATTTGAAGCGTGAGGACCTAAACCATACAGGTGCCCACAAAATCAACAATACTTTGGGTCAAGCTTTGGTGGCCAAGCATCTGGGCAAGAAGAGGTTGATTGCAGAAACTGGTGCAGGGCAACATGGTGTGGCTACGGCAACTGTGGCAGCTTTGTTTGGCATGGAATGTCATGTCTATATGGGTAGTAGAGATGTCAAGAATCAGCGCATGAATGTAGAAAGAATGAAGTTGCTTGGTGCCAAAGTCATCTTTGTAGACCAGGGTCAAGCCACTCTGAAAGATGCGGTTGATGCAGCTCTAGTTGCTTTTGTGAAAGATCCAGAAGCTTACTACCTTCTAGGTTCTGCAGTTGGACCGCACCCATATCCTCTTATGGTGAGAGACTTCCAAGCTGTCATAGGCAGGGAGGTGAGAGAGCAGATGAAGCAAGCCGTGGGTAAGTTACCAGATGTGTTAGTAGCTTGTGTGGGCGGAGGATCAAATGCTTTAGGTCTGATGTATGACTTTATTGAAGATCCTGCTGTGAGATTGGTAGCAGTTGAACCAGCTGGAAAAGGTGAGCAAAGCGGTCGTCACGGCCTGGCCCTGCAGAAAGGCAAGCTCGGCATGATTCATGGTTTCAAGTGTTTGGTCTTGCAAGACGAAAAGGGCGAGATCAAAGAGTCATACTCGGCTGCTTCTGGTCTAGATTATCCTGGAGTAAGTCCAGAGTTTAGTTACCTTAAGCAAGCGGGGAGAGTTGAAGCAGTTGGAGTCACAGACAAGCAGGCGGTCAAAGCCTTTGAGCTGTTGTCTAGGACAGAGGGTATTATTCCAGCTTTGGAGTCTGCTCATGCCATTGAAGCCGGTATGAAGATAGCTGGTTCTTTAGGCAGTAATCAGACAGTAGTGATTAATTTATCTGGTCGGGGAGATAAAGACGTAGCTAACGTCTGTGAGAATCTACTCTGATGTACAATAGGCTTGGAGCGAATCTACTTATGTAGATTGCTCCAAGCCTAAAAAGGGAAAAATATGAATAGCAAAAAACGCATATTATCTGGCATTACTCCTAGTGGTAACTCGCTCCACATTGGCAATTATTTTGGTGCTGTAGAGCCACAAATAGAGCTACAAAATAACCCGGAATACGAGACATTCTATTTTATTGCAGATTTGCATGCCTTAACCACCGTCCAAGATAAAAAAGTGCTGGAAGAAAATATCAAACAAGTGGTGTTGGATTTTCTAGGACTTGGATTAGACCCAGATAAATGTGTCTTTTTTCGCCAGTCTCAAGTGCCAGCTCATTCACAGCTAGCTGTAATTTTAGGCAACTATATTTCCTATGGTCAGATGAAGAGAATGCATGCCTTTAAAGACAAGTTGCAAAAAGGAGCAGATATCGAGTCGGTCAACATGGGATTGTTTAACTATCCTATTTTAATGGCCAGTGACATCTTGATCTACAAACCGTTTGGAGTACCTGTAGGAGAAGATCAGAGACAGCACATTGAGTTGGCTCGAGACATGGCCCAGAACTTCAACCGAGTTTATAAATCCAATATCTTTTCATTACCAGAGCCATTAATTTCTAAAGAGCTGGGAAAGATTGTAGGTACAGATGGTACTCGCAAGATGAGCAAGTCTCTAAACAACACTATTGGTATTTTTGAAGATGAAGCAGTAATAAGAAAACAGATCATGAGTTGTTATACAGACCCCAATAGAATCAAGGCTACAGATCCAGGCAAAGTTGAAGGCAATCCAGTGTTCATTTATCACGATCTAATCAATGAGGACAAAGCGGAAGTGAAAGAGCTTAAAGAACGATACAGAGCTGGTGAAGTAGGGGATGTAGAAGTTAAAGAAAAACTGATTGTAGCTCACAGGAAATATTTTGCCAAAGCCCGAGCCAGACGTAAAGAGTTACTGGAAAATCCAGAGCAGGTAGATGGGATATTAAAAACAGGTGGAAGCAAGGCTCAAGAAGTGGCAAATGCCACATTACATGAGGTTATGAATCAGATAGGATTGTAGTTAGCTAATTATTTTTATGACAGAAGCTGATAAATTGAGAGAGAGAGAGCCATTCAGGTATGAAGAAAAATTTGAAGGTCGGTTGAAGACCTTTTTCTTATTTGGAAAATTTGATATCAGACAATTAGCCCAAGCAGTTGCAACCCAATTTCCCAACAACTACGCATTTGATGTGCTTACTGATGTTAATGGAGTAGCCATGTCGTTTGATTGTTGTTTTGACAAAATTGAAGTTGTAGGAGATTGGATTATTACAGGACGAAAATTTCGAATTCGTGTTTCTAACGCTCATGGTACTAACGATAGTGATCGAGAACTATACAAAGATACATTGGCAAAGATTAGAATGATATTAGAATCTCTCATGATACAATAGCCTGGCTTATGAGCCAGAAGGACACAAAAAAACGACCAGCCAAGTCTTCTTCAAAAAAGAAGCCAGCTTTAATTCCCCGTAAGTTTGTTTTTAAACTTAATCTAAATAAATTTTTTAGTAAGGGCTTGTTATATCTGTTAATAGGTTTATTGTTTTTACCTTTCTTAACTTCTTTGTTTGCTACAGAAGAGTTGGAATCAATCTCCATCAGCCAGATGGTGAGTGATGTGAGAGATGAAAAGGTTGAAAAGGTAGAAGTTTCTGGCGATGAGTTTAAGCTCAATTATAAAGATGAAGTCATCAAAACTGTCCGTAAAGAGCCAGGTCAAGGTGTGGTGGCTATTTTTGAAGCAGCAGATATAGATCTAGCTCAAACCGATATCGAGATCATTGATATTTCTGGTGTCGAGCTATTTAAAAAGTTTTTGATTGAGTTGTTACCCACCCTAATTGTGTTTGGTCTGATTGGTTTCTTTTTCTATAGACAGATGAAGGGGGCACAGAACGGTATCATGGGCATTGGTCGCAGTAAGGCCAAAATTTATGTCAAAGGCAAACAAAATACCAACTTTAAAGATGTGGGTGGTATGGACGAAGCCAAGCAAGAGCTGGAAGAAGTAGTAGATTTTTTGAAACATCCCAAAAAGTATACAAAAGTTGGGGCTAGAACTCCCAAGGGTGTGCTATTGGTTGGTCCGGCTGGTACAGGTAAGACACTTTTGGCTAGAGCTGTTGCTGGTGAAGCCAATGTTCAGTTTTTATCTATTGCCGGTAGTGAGTTTATGGAGATGTTGGTGGGAGTGGGGGCTTCAAGAGTAAGAGATCTGTTTGGCACTGCCAAAAAGCTAGCGCCCTCAATTATTTTTATCGATGAGATCGATGCTATTGGTAGAACTAGAAGTCCAGGTCATATGGGCGGCCATGACGAACGGGAGCAAACTTTAAATCAAATATTAGTAGAGATGGATGGCTTTAGCCAAAATGACAATGTGATCGTCATGGCCGCCACCAATAGAGGTGACATGTTGGACTCGGCTCTGGTTAGACCAGGTAGGTTTGATCGTAGAGTTATGGTTTCCTTGCCAGATCTAGAAGAACGTAAGTTTATTATCTCTATTCATGCCAAGGGCAAACCTTTTGTTAAAAGTTTAGACTGGACAAAGGTAGCCAAACGTACTGTCGGTTTTTCTGGAGCAGATATAGAAAACATGTTAAACGAAGCAGCGATTGGTGTAGCTAGAGTTGGTCGGGATAAAATAACTCTAGAGGATATCAATGAAGCTTCTCTTAAGGTTAAACTTGGTCCAAGTAAGAAGCGTCTGCAAGATCCACTGGAAAGAAAGATGACCGCTTACCACGAAGCTGGTCATGCTCTTGTTTCTCATTTATTGCCAAACTCCGACCCGGTTTCTAGAATCTCGATTGTATCTCGTGGTCACGCTTTGGGTTACACTTTTACTCCACCAGAACGAGACAAACTGCAAGTGACTAAGTCCGAACTGTTAGATGAAATGGCGGTTTTGTTGGCAGGTAGAGCTGCCGAAGAATTAATTTTCGATGAAAAAACTGCTGGAGCCAGTAATGACATTGAAAGAGCCACCAAGGTGGCTAGAGCCATGGTGGTGAGTTATGGCATGAGTGGGTTGGGAGCCATGAACTTTACGCCCCAAACAGACATGACCGATTTACGCATGGCTTGGTCCGAACCAGCCAAGATCTCGGAACATGTGCAACAACAAGTAGACCAAGAGATTCAAAACTTTATTGCCGTAGCTCACAAAAAAGCCAAGGCCTTAATCACCAAACACAGATTTAAACTAGATAAAGTTTCGGAAAAGTTGCTAGAAGTAGAGACACTGGACGGGGATGAGTTTACCAAGCTGATGGGGGTGAAGAAAGCCAAATGATTAACTCTTACTTCGGTAAGTTATTTCTATTTTTTTAGATCTATAATGGAGGTCAAAAACTACGTGAGTATGCTTGATTTATAACCGATTTCTTCAGACAAGGTATTAGTAATTGGCAAAAATCTTGAATTACCTTCAAAACTTGATAGAAATTGATCAAGTTTAAGAAAACCTTCTCTTAATTCAGGATTGGTCATTGAGAGTTGGGTACGCAAAATCATTAGATTAGAAACTACTTGTTCAGACATTCTTAACAATGATTCTGTTCTTATAACTAAATATTCATTATCTGGATCTTTTTCAGCAAGAGAAGCACTATTTCTATCATCGTATAATCGTTTTGAAAATTCATCTCTTTTTTGGGTTGCTTGTCGATAATCAAGATACCAAATAACAACCGCTGTTCTTGCCTCTTTGTTTGGATTATTTAAGAATTCTTGAACTGATGTTACTAGTTTTTCTCTGTTAGCTACATCATCTTGGTTTCTTGAGCGTTCTGTTTGCATGTGATGTATTATCATATACTTATGTATATTAGTCAAATAGGATAGGATGTGTGATGTGGCGACAGACTCATTAATCAACTCCAACTTCGAC
>Ga0233437_1004086_pt1 | contig 17820 bp, 15 predicted proteins | sample SI_122_August201_FD_182714 | JGI IMG/M metagenome (GOLD analysis project Ga0233437, IMG submission 182714) | Seawater microbial communities from Saanich Inlet, British Columbia, Canada - SI_122_August2016_200_MG | ecosystem: Environmental > Aquatic > Marine > Inlet | place: Canada: British...
AACGCGAATTCGTTATATCAAGGCATGACGGATCGGGCGATGTCGCTGTATGTGGCGGTGTCGGGCGAAGCGTCGTTTGTAGCGCCGACGCTGCTTAAAGAGAAAAGCAGCACGCTGGAGGGTTTTCTGAAAGACGAACCACGGCTGGCTGACTATGCGTTTATGATACGCAATTTAATACGACGAAAAAAGCATGTGCTGGGTGAGAGCGAAGAGAAGATACTCTCTATGAGCGCCGATTTTGCTTCGGGTGCGCGGGACATTTTCACAATGCTCAACAACGTCGATATGAAGTTTGGTACGATAAGCAAAGACGGCGAGGATGTGCAATTAACGCACGCGAAGTATATCGAGCTGATGCAGGACAAGGACCGCGATGTGCGCAAGGACACGTATGACACGTTCTATAAGACGTTCGAGCAGAATATCAACACAATTGCGACTACGTATTCGACCAGCGTGAAAAAGGATGTGTATTATGCCAAGGTGCGCGGGTATGACAACGCGCTTGGCAAAGCGCTGTTTGCCGACAACGTGCCGACAGCGCTGTACGACAAGCTGATCGATGTTGTGCACGACAGCCTGCCGATTATGCACGATTATGTGGACGTGCGCAAGAAGATACTCGGGCTGGATGAGATTGCGATGTACGATGTGTATACGCCGCTTGTGGAGGACACCGACGATAAGTACAGCTATGAGCAGGCGATTGATATGTGTATTGAGGCATTGGCGCCGATGGGCGATGAGTACATCGCGTTATTAAACCGCGCGAAGGACGAAGGCTGGATCGACGTGTTTGAGAGCGAGGGCAAGACGAGCGGTGCGTATTCTTGGGGACCGTACGGCACGCATCCGTATGTGCTGCTTAATCATCGCGAGGACCTTAACAGCGTGTATACCGTTGCGCACGAGCTGGGGCACGCGCTGCACTCGTATTATTCGGAGGAGAATCAGCCGTATCCGACCGCCGGGTATACCATATTTGTGGCGGAGGTGGCGTCTACCGTCAACGAGATATTGCTGACCATGCATCTGCTGGGCACCACGGACGGCAACTTGAAGAAGTATGTATTGAACCACTATCTTGACCAGTTCCGCACGACTGTGCTTCGCCAAACGATGTTTGCGGAGTTCGAGAAAATAGCGCACGCGATGTGCGAGAGCGGTGAGCCGTTGACGCAGCAGACGCTGTCGCAAAAGTATGGCGAGCTGAACAAGTTGTATTACGGCGATGTTATGCAAACGGGCGACACGATATCGCTGGAATGGGCGCGCATACCGCATTTTTATAACGCGTTTTATGTGTATAAGTATGCCACAGGCTTTAGCGCGGCGGTGATGATTGCGACCGGAATATACCAGGGCAAAGAGGGTGTATTGGAAGCGTACAAGGAGTTTTTGAAGAGCGGCGGGAGTGATTATCCGCTGGGATTGCTGAAGAAAGCGGGTGTCGATTTTATAGACGGCGACCCTGTCGGCAACTGTATGCAGGTGTTTGGTGAGGTTTTGGGTGAGTTTAAGAAAGTGATGGGTGTGTGAGCGGGGGGATAAATTTCCTTCGGGCGCGATTACTACGAAGTGGAATGGATGACGTGTGGAGCATCGAGGGAATTTTTCTCTTGTAAAAAATCCCTCTTGCCGCTTTGCGGTAATTCACCCTAAAAATACGCCCGTTGGACTGGAGATTTCGCTATCTATTGATAGCGATTTAGGGCGCTGCCCTAAAAACCCGCAATTTTTTCGGCAAAAAATTGAGTAAAACTTTTATATTGGGAACTAAAAAACACCGCTTCGTTTGAAGCGGTGTTTTGTGATTGCTTTGATTATCTTCTGCGACGCTGGGGCTGAACCTTTGGCTCTTTTCCTTTCATCGACTTTAGTGACACTACCACGCTGCGGAATGGGTCTTCGCCTTCGCTGTAGGTGTAGACCATCTCGAAGTCTTGCAGAGTTGAGTGAAGTATGCGGCGCTCGTATGGGTTCATGGGCTCGAGAACCACGCGCCGTCCCGATTTCTCTACCTTCTCTGCAAGGCGTGCAGCCAAGCGTTTGAGCGTGTCTTCGCGCTTTTTGCGGTAGTCTTCGGTGTCGAGCATGACTTTGGTGTAGTCATCTTTGCCGTTGTTTAGCACGAGGCTGGTCAGGTACTGCATGGCGTCGAGCGTTTCTCCGCGCCTGCCTATCAGCAGACCCATGTTGCGCCCCGACATGTCGATTTTCAAGATGCCTTCGTCCATTTTCGATGCTAAGGCGACTCTGATGCCCATGTTAGTGAACATGCCCTGCAAGAAAGTCTCTGCGTCGTTTTGCGGCTCAGTCGGCTCTACGTCTACGCCGGTATCCGGACGCTCCGCCCTTGCATACGAGTTTGACCTGTTATGCGATGGTTTGGACGGCTGCGGTCTTGACTGTGGTCTTGTACGCTGTTTTTCTTGTGATTTTTCTACCGGCTTCTCTTCCTCGATTTCGGCCACCTGCGGTTGCGCTTTCTTTGTCGCGTCGGTTATAACGCCGGCTACCGATGCGTCTTTCTTTTTGGTGAGCCTTACCTTTGCGCTTTTGAACAGCGAGCCACCTTCATCGAGTATCTCTATCTCTATTTCGTCGATGGACATGTCCATCTTCATCAAGCCGGAAAATACAGCTTCGTCTACTGTTTTGCCTTTACTTTCTATATAATCCATTAGGAGCCCTCCGTTACAATGCCCTCTTTAGCCTTTTCATCGCGCTTTTTGTAGATGTAGTTAAGTATGAGAACCTGACCCAGTGCATAGATGTTTGCAGCCAGCCAGTATACAGAGAAAGCCGCGCTGGCAGTTACACATATGTATACCGAGAACAGCGGGAAGATGTATAGCATCATCTTGCCCTGCTTTTGCATGGACGGATTTTGCTTCATCGATATTTTCTGCTGCAAGAAGAGTGATCCACCCGCGAGAATCGGCAATATAAACCAACCGTTCCTGGCGCTTGCCAAGCCATTAAAGTTGATGATATCGGACGCCAGTGTAGTGTATGCTTCAGTTGCCTGTAGCCCTGCGGTCGGATCGAAGGTGACAAGCCCCGCTTCTCTAAGCATGTGCAATGCCTGTGGATTGATGTATGATGAGTTTTGCTGAATAAATGCAACAAAATCGGGACCAGATTGTAACACTTCCTTAAGACCGGAATCCGGCTGCCAGAAGTTGTTGACCCAAAGCCAGCTAGGGAGCTGATATGCGCCTTCGCCGATGTTTTGCGCGTTTAGTATGAACCAAACCTGCTGCTCTGCCGCAAGCACACGCATTGCGCCAAAGAACGCAAAGAATAGTGGCAGCGTAATGAGCATCGGCAAACAGCCTGCAAGCGGTCTTACGCCTTCCTGTGCGTACAGCTCTTTTTGCTTCTTCTGCATTTGCTGTGGGTTGTTTGCGTATCGCTTTTTCAACGACTCGAGCTTTGGCTGTACCAAAGCCATTTTTCTTGAACTCTTTTTCTGTTTCAAATCGAGCGGCAGGATTAATAGTCTGATAGCAATTGTCACGAGGATGATTGCTACAGAATATTCATTGACCCAGCTGAAAACCCATTTTAGTACGATTACGAAAAAATCAGAAATAAAGTTATTACTTAAAAATTCCAATAATATAGTCCTCCGTCTTGTTTAGATGCGCCTTTATGGAACGGGATCGAACCCGCCTTTTCCAAAGGGGTTGCACCTTAGCACGCGCCAAATGCTTAAGTAAAAGCCTTTGAAAGCGCCGTGCTTGTCTATCGCCTGCATTGCGTACTGCGAACAAGTCGGAGTGAACCGACATGCGCTTCTTGTGTACGGAGATATTGCTTTTTGGTAGAACCAGATGATTCCTTTAAGCACGTGTTTCATTGTCTATCTCCACGAGTCCCGCTTTTCTTATCAGTTTTGCTAGTGATTCTTTTATTAGTGTATACTCTAGATTTCTTGCGGACTCTTTTGGTACAAATACAATTAGGCTTTTCTTTGATACTTCATTTAGCATAGAAAAGAACGCTTCTTTCATGCGCCGCTTTAGCTTGTTGCGGTGCACAGCGTTCCCAATCTTTTTCGATACAGAAAAACCCACCTTTAGATGTGGTGTTTTCGTTTTGATATATATGAGCACAAAATACTTATCCGAAACGGATTTGCCTCGTCTATATACATACCGAAATTCTTTGTTACGCCTAAGCGAATATTCACGCCTCAAAATACCTTCTTTTCCAACGGGGAAAAAATGCCGAATCATCGGCACCGTTAACCCTTATGCTGTGAGTTTTTTTCTTCCTCTTGCGCGTCTGCGCTTAAGGACGTTTCTACCCGACTTGGTTTTCATTCTTTTTCGAAAACCGTGTTCTTTCTTGCGCTGCCTTTTCTTTGGCTGATACGTCATCTTCATGTGTAATTTCCTCTTTCTATTATAGGCCCCAAGGGCCGAATTCGCAAAACTTGACTAATACATTATATTTTAGACTTGGGTCAAAGTCAACAACAACGTTTGCTCGCCAGAGTTGTAGGTTTTCTATTATACTTAAAACAGCACGTTTTTGCAATTAAAAACTCGATTCTTTACAATTTACACATGTTTTTTGGCGAGCGGCAACACTGTTCTTGACACCATATGGTTGTTACGCTTAAAATTAGCGTAGCGCCTATATATAATATGGAAGAAATTCATATTTGGCGCAGCAAAGAAATAGGAGCTGGCGAATGCAAAACACAAACGAACCTTATAACACTACACCGGAGCAGCTGACGAAAGGGCTTGGTAGTGGCGAGAGCGGATTGACGTCGCAGAAGGCGGAGCTGCTGCTGGCGCAGAGTGGCGCAAATGCGCTGGTGCAAGGGCATAAGAAAACGCTGTTTTCTATTGTGCTGAGCCAGTTTAAGAACCTGATGATTATTGTGCTGCTGGCAGCAGGGATTATCAGCGCGATATTCGGCGAAGGAATATCCGACGCGATTATCATATTTGCCGTGATTATATTGAACGCCGTTATGGGCACTGTGCAGGAAAGCAAGGCCGAGGCCGCGCTGGATGCTTTGAAAAAAATGTCGGCACCGAACGCTACCGTGATGCGGGACGGTGAAGTGAAGTCCATACCTGCGGCGGACTTGGTTGTGGGCGATGTTGTGATACTGGAAGCGGGAGATTTTGTGCCTGCCGATTTGCGGCTCATATCTACCGCGTCGCTGAAAATAGAGGAAGCGGCTTTGACAGGCGAGTCTGTGCCGAGCGAAAAAAACGCGACATTGACGCTGCCAAATGACACGCCGCTTGCCGAGCGGGCTAACATGACGTATTCGGGCACGAGCGTGACGTATGGGCGAGGCACGGGCGTAGTTACCTCAACCGGGATGAGCACAGAAATAGGCAAGATAGCCGGGGCGCTGAATGCCGCGAAGGAAGGCACTACGCCGCTGCAAAAGCGCATGAACTCGCTGAGCAAGGTGTTGTCCATCGCTGTGTTGATTGTTGCCGCGGTCGTGTTTGGCATAGGGATGCTGACGGGCAGAGAGCTGATGGATATGTTCTTTGTCGCAATCAGCTTGGCCGTTGCCGCGATACCCGAAGGGCTGGCGACTGTGGTTACGCTGCAGTTGACTATGGGCGTGCAGAAAATGAGCAGGAGCGGCGCGATTATACGAAAGCTGCCTGCTGTCGAGACGCTTGGGTGCACCAGCGTTGTGTGCTCTGACAAGACGGGGACGCTTACGCAGAACAAGATGAGCGTGATGCGCGCGTATTATAATAATGAAGATTACAAAGCGAAAGACGTGAAAGTGGGCGAGGAGCTTACCCTGCTGGGTAAAGCGTTTATACTTTGCAACGATACTAAGGAAACGAGTGAGGACGGCGAGGCGAAATTGATTGGCGACCCGACCGAAACGGCGCTGTATCAGTTTGCGAGCGGACGGCTTAGCCCAAGTGATTTGAGCACAGAGCTACCGCGAACGTATGAGATTCCGTTTGACTCGGAGCGAAAGCTGATGAGCACGGTGAACGGGCGGAGCAATCCGATGCTGTTTGTGAAGGGCGCGCCTGATGAGCTGATTGCGAGGTGCAGCAAGATATCGCTTGGCGGCAAAGCGAGAGACATGACTGAAGACCAAAAAGAAGTATTGATGGAAGCGAATGAGAGCTTTGCGAAAAGTGCGCTGAGGGTATTGGCGGCGGCGTATAAACCGCTGACCAAGGTGCCGAATATCCCGGACGGGCTTGAAGAAGACCTTGTGTTTATCGGACTTGTGGGCATGATGGACCCGCCGAGAGAAGAAGCCAAACTTGCGGTTGCCGAGTGCAAAGGCGCGGGCATGATGCCTGTGATGATTACGGGCGACCATAAGACGACGGCGGTGGCGATTGCGGATAAGCTGGGGATTCTGAAGGACGGCGCAAAGGCGATTACCGGCAAAGAGCTTGACCAGCAAAGCGACAGCGAGCTGACGGCGCAGATTAAAAACATCAGCGTGTATGCGAGAGTTGCGCCCGAGCACAAGGTGCGCATTGTCAGCGCGTTTCAAGCGCAGGGAAATGTTGTGGCGATGACGGGCGACGGTGTGAACGATGCACCTGCGCTAAAAACTGCGGACATCGGCGTTGGGATGGGAATTACCGGTACGGAGGTGAGCAAGAACGCTGCCGATATGGTGCTGACCGATGATAACTTTGCGACGATTGTAAAGGCGGTGAAAGAAGGGCGGCGGATATATCGTAATATCAAGAAGGCCGTGCAGTTTTTGCTATCGGCAAACTTGTCTGAGGTTTTGACGCTGCTGGTGGGTACTGCCATGGGGTTCGCGATATTGCACCCTGTACAGATATTGTGGATAAACCTTGTGACCGACACTTTCCCTGCGTTGGCGCTTGGCATGGAGCCTGCACCAAAGGGTATAATGAAGGAAAAGCCGCGGGACGCAAAGCAAAGCTTTTTCTCGGGCGGGATGGCGTTTGAGCTGCTGCTTTACGGAACGGTGATGGCGGCGTTGGTGCTTGGCATATTCTTCTTAGCTTTGACGTTGTTTGAAAGTGAGATGGTTGCCACAACGATGGCGTTTTTGACACTGGGAATGACGCAGCTGTTTCATGCGTTTAATATACGCTCGGGCAGACAATCTTTCGTGGTCGGTATATTTAAGAACAAGTGGATGCCGATGGCGTTTGTTTTGTCGGTAGCTTTGCAGATATTTGTCGTGCTGATACCCGGGCTGAACGGGTTCTTTAAAGTAGCGCAGCTGAGCGGTATGCAGTGGTTGTATGTAATGGTAGCGTCGTTTGCGATAGTGCCGATTTGTGAGATTGTAAAGTTTATCAAGTCGATTATACGCAAGCTGGAGAAGGAGAGTAAATGAGCAGAGAAAGCAAAAGACGAAAACAGCTGGTAGAGTATTGCAGAAAGTTGCACAGCAAGGGCTATGTGCCGGGAGTTGACGGAAACATTTCGATGAGACTGGATGAAAAGAGCTTTCTCATAACGCCGTCGGGAGTCAGCAAGGAAGTCGTGAAACCGCGCGAGCTGGTGAGAATCAGCATGTCGGGAGACGTGATGGACGAGGGCAAGCGCCCGTCTATCGAGACGAATATGCACCTTGCGGCATTTAACCACAGCGATGCGAACGCCGTGATACATGTGCACAGCAGCAACGCCGTGGCATTTGCGCTGGCGCGAGTTAACATCGACACCCGATATACGCCGGCTGCGTATTATCACCTTGGGCTTGTCGGATATGTGCCCTATTATGCGTCCGGCAGCGAGCTGCTGCATAGCGAGGTTACTGCGTTAATTAAAAAAAAATATAAAGTAGTTTTGCTGGAAAGCCACGGCGCGTTGGTGATGGGCGCAGACATGCAGGACGCGTTTGCAAAGACCGATCTGCTGGAAACCTATGCCGGTATGCTCATGAAAGCAGATTCGCTGGGTGGGGCTGTAAGGCTGACGGACGAGCAGCTGGATGAGATTCATGGCGGCTGAGAAACCGTGCAGGAGGAAGTTTGAAACTTCACACTTCTAAGCGACTGCTATGCAATAAATAAAGTTAAATAACTGTTTGTGCCTCGTGCAGGAAAGGAACTATCATAATTATGATTGATTATCACATTCATACGAGCCTTTCTGCCGACTGCGACGTTGACATGATGGAAATGGCGGCGGCGGCGGATAAAAAGGGATTGAAGGAAATATGCTTCACCGACCACTATGATATTGATTTTCCGAGCGAAGATGATTATACGGTGGACTTTGAGCTGTACGCAAAGCAGCTAAGTGAGGTAAAAGCAGCGTATCCACAGATTAATATCCGCAAGGGGGTTGAAGCGGGACTGGAGCCGCACAGCTTTCACAGGTTTGAGAAACTGTTGGAAAATGAGGAGCTGGATTATGTTGTAGGGTCGGTGCATGTGGTCTGCGGGCTGGATCCGTATTTCGATACGTTTTGGAAAAGCACAGGCAGGCAGAAAGCGTTTGACGAGTATGCGCGACTGTCGCTTGAGTGCGTGAAAGCGGCAGATTTTTATGATGTGTTTGGACATCTTGGGTATATAAGCAAGTATTGTCCGATGGATAATAATCTGTTTAAGTACAGCGACTATACGGGTGTTGTTGACGAGATATTAACAACGTTGGTGGAGCGCGGGCAGGGGCTGGAAGTGAACACGAGCGGTTTGCTTAAAACGGGCAATCTGATGCCCGATTTGCCGATTATACAGCGGTTCAAGCAATTGGGTGGCGAGATTGTCACGATTGGGTCGGACGCGCACGCGAGCGAGCTTGTAGGCTACGCTGCGGATTATACTCTAAACGCGCTGAAAACGCTTGGGTTTAAGTACGTTTGCGCATATGACAAGAGAGTGCCGCGGTTCATCCCGATACCTTAGCGAATCGTTGTAAATAAATATTCAGGTATGTTATAATTGAAGAGCAAGGAGAGACGATTTGGAAAAGAGACTGCGCAAAAACAAGCTGCTCAGCAAATTGCACCCGACGCAGGTAATAATCTCCGGCTTTTTGCTGCTGATTATTATTGGGGCGGTGCTGTTGTCTTTGCCGATTTCTACAAAGAGCGGACACGAAATCAGCTTTCTTGACGCGGCGTTTACATCGACATCTGCCGTGTGCGTGACGGGGCTTATCGTTGTGGATACGAGCACGGCATTTACGCTGTTTGGGCAGATTGTGATACTGACGTTGATACAAATAGGCGGCTTAGGGTTTATGACCATTGCGTCGTTTGTGTTTATATTGGTCGGGCGGCGCATCACGCTATCCGAGCGCATGATTATAAAGGAGTCGCTGAACGAGTTTAATTTGTCGGGGCTTGTCAAGATGATACGCAGAATATTGCTTGTTACGTTCGCGACCGAGCTGATTGGCGCGGGGCTGCTGATGATACGGTTTGTGCCCGAGTTTGGCGGACAAGGTGTATACTTTAGCATATTTCATTCGGTATCGGCGTTTTGCAACGCCGGGTTTGATGTGCTGGGGCAGATTTCGGGCGAGTACAGCAGCATAAGCATGTTCGCCACCGACGCGGTTGTCACCCTGACCATGATTGGATTGATAATCGTCGGCGGGCTTGGGTTTGTTGTGGTGACGGATGTGTTCAGCATAAAGCGCATACGGCAGCGGGGCAAGCTGACCAGATACACGAAGTTTGTGTTGATTATAACGGGAGTGCTGATTGGTCTTGGGTTAGTGGTCGTGTTTGCGCTGGAGATAAATAACCCCGGTACGCTTGGTGCGAAAGACTTGCCCACAGGAGGCAAGATACTGGGCGGAGTGTTTCAGGCGATTACGCCGAGAACGGCCGGGTTTGCGACTATTGATCAGAACAATCTGATGCCTGCGACCAAGTTTATCACTATGCTGCTGATGTTTATCGGAGCTTCGCCCGCGGGCACGGGCGGCGGTATCAAAACGACCACGATCGCGATTGTGGCGATATTTGCGCTGTCGGGCGTAACGGGCAAGAAGGACGCGCAGTTGATGGACAGGCGAATAGCCAAAGAGACGCTAAGGCGCGCGATTACAATCACCACGCTTGGTATCGTGTTTGTGTTTACTGTGTTCTTTGCGCTGCTTGCCATTGAAGGCAACAGAGGCGGATTGTTCACGTTTGAGAATATATTCTTTGAAGCGTTCAGCGCGTTTGGCACGGTCGGGCTAAGCACAGGCATAACGCCGCTGCTTAGCGCAGGGAGTAAGCTGCTAATTATGGTTTCGATGTTTGCGGGGCGTGTCGGGTTGATGACGCTGACGTTTGCGCTGGCAAACCGGGCAAACGGAAACGGCGCGAAGGTGCGCTATCCGGAAGAAAGGTTTATGGTGGGGTAAGTTATGGATAAGAAACAATATGTCGTTATTGGAATGGGGCGGTTTGGGTACAGCGTTGCGACGAGCCTTGCCAGCCTCGGTGAAGATGTGCTGGCAGTTGATGTGGACGAGGACCTTATTGCCGAGATTGCGCCGCATGTGACGCACGCTGTGCAGGCCGACTCTACCGATGAGAAGGCGCTGCAGGCGCTGGGTATAAGCAACTTCGATGTTGCCATTGTGTCGATCGGCACCAATCTGCAGGCAAGCATCCTCGTAACGCTGCTATGCAAAGAGCTTGGTGTGAAGTTTGTGCTTGCCAAAGCGCATAGCGATCTGCACGCCAAGGTACTGTATAAGACGGGCGCGGACAAAGTGATTTTCCCCGAGCGCGATATGGCCATTCGAGTGGCGCACAACCTGTCGGCCAGCAACGTGCTTGACTATATGGAGATTGCCGGGGATTTGCGGATTGTCGAGATAAAGGCGATTGACGCTTGGACGGACAAAAGCTTGATTGAGCTGGATTTCAGAGTGCGTTACGGCGTGAACATCATCGCGATAAAGAAGCAAGGCGGCGAAATGAACACGTCTCCGCTTGGCACGGACGAGATTGAGCGAAACGACTCGTTGATTGTTGTCGGCAAAGAGGAAGCAATCGAGAAGCTTGAGCTTGCTTCGAAGGCAAAATAAAATATGAAATATAACTTTGACGAGATAGTTGACAGGCGCGGCACGTATACCACGAAGTGGGACGGCAGGGATTGGCTATTGTCGCTCGGCATGACAGAGCGGTATGACGACGACACCATTCCTCTGTATTCCGCCGACATGGATATTGCGTGTGCGCCAAAGATTGTTGAAGCACTTCACGCGGCAGCGGACCACAGAATTTTTGGGTATTCGCTGATACCTCCCGAGTATAAAAAAGCGATTATAGACTGGTTTAAACGACGGCTCGATTGGCAGATAAACGAGGACGAGATTGTGTATAACGCGGGCACTGTTCCTGCGCTTAGCACATGCGTCAAAGCGTTTACGCAGCCGAGCGACAGCATTATCGTGCAGCTGCCAGCCTACCCTGCGTTTGCGAGTGCTACGCGAAACAACGGCAGGAAGATGCTAAACAATGCGCTTGTGAATAACAACGGATATTACACCATTGACTTTGAGGATTTTGAAGAGAAGGCGAAGCAGCGCGAAACTACGCTGTTCTTTTTGTGCAGCCCGCACAACCCTACGGGCAGGGTGTTCACGAGAGACGAGCTGAAAAGGTTGTCGGACATCTGCGCGGCGAATGGTGTCATTATAGTGGCGGACGAGATACATGGGGATTTGATAAGGCAAAGCGAGACCTTTTACCCCATCGCGACGGTGAGCGAAAGTGATAAGCATATTGTGAGCTGCACCGGCATCAACAAGACGTTTAATACGGCTGGGCTGCATTGCAGCAATCTCGTGATTACGGACAAGGCGCTGAGAAGAAAGTATCTGCGGGAGCGCGGTCACGAGGTGCCGACTCCGTTCGCGATATCTGCGCTGATTGCCGCGTATAACGAAAGCGAGGATTGGCTGGATGAGTTGAAAGTTTATTTGGATGGGACGCTTAAGTGGATTGACGAGTTCTTGAAAGAGCGCATGCCGAAGGTGAAAATGTTTGTGCCCGAGGGTACGTATATTATATGGATGGATTTTAGGGGATATGGGATATCCGACAAGGAAGTGCACGACCGCATATACAGCGAGGCTAATGTTTTGCTGGAGGATGGGTTTTTGTTTGGCGCGGGCGGCGACGGGTTTCAGCGGATGTGTATCCCTGCACCGAGGGCTGTTATAAAGGAAGCGTTTGAGCGGATAGCGGGAGCATTTGCGGATTTGGGGTAGTGTGTGGGAGTGGATATGAAGGGTTTTAGGGAATTGTCAAGCAAAATGAAACTTATAGCTATGTTGTCTATAATTGTGACTATAATACTGTTTATTTTTGCCTTATTAAATTCTTTCAGCGTTGGAATATTTAGTGCAATTGGGGATTGGATAAAGATTGCGGGATATGCAAACTTTTTGATACTTGGTACAATACTTGCAATAGTAAATACAAGGAGAAGAAAAAGAGGGCGGAAAGCGGTTAATGAGGAAGATGGTACGTTGTAGTATCAAAGATGTTAGCATGTGGGGTATTGGGAGCGTCGTGGCGGATTGTCGGGGCGTTTTTTTGTGAGCGGTTTTGTTGGAGGGTTTGTTTAATTTGCGTTAAAATTATCGTTTTTCGATATATTTTTATTGACATTGGGTTGGTTGTGGTTTATACTGAACTCGAAATTCCCCCCGGAAAAGAACATTTAATGCGCGTCATGTGGCGCAAACGTTATGTAAAACAAATCTATATTTGATTGGGAGATTATTATGAATGATAAGCAAAGCAATGTCCCGGAAAACGGGCAGGAGACAATTCCCCAGACGGCAATAGAGCAAACCCCGCCACCTAATTTCTACGTTCCGAAAACCATAATGCAAAGTGCGATTGAAAAGAATATGATTGGTTATTTCAAGGACAGGACGAACACGATTATCGCGATTTTGCTGGCGGTGCTGGTCGGTGTGTCGTTCACGTTTTTGGTAGTGGAGTATGCTCTGAAAATCAACGTGTTTATATTTTATACGCTGATGATGGGTGCGACGGGGTTCATTATGTATCGCGATGACAACCTGAATGTTCGCGTGTTTGCGTTTTTTGCTGCGGCGTTTTTGGCGATGGCTTCGGTGTTCTTTCGGAGCAGCTTTGACGGGTATCTCGTTGTGGCGGGGCTATTGCTGCCGATTATATTTGTGATGACTACCGTGATGGCTTCTAAACAAAAGTATGCTTCGAACATCAAGACGTTTTTGTTTCGGGCTGTGTGCGGCGTTGGACTGGTTGATAAGATTGTCATCGCGCTGGGGTCGCTGAAAAACAAGGAGAGCACAAAGAAGCGGCACGGTCTGCAAATATTGATTGGCGCGGGTATCACGATTGTGCTGCTGTGCGTGATTATCCCGCTGATGATAAGCGCGGACGAGATGTTTGCTGTGACGCTGAACGATATATTTGGTGACTTTGCACCGATGACGTTTATTTTGAAGTCGATATTGTCGGCAGTTTTAGCGATGGTGTTTTTCGGGTTCGTTTTTATCATAACGGTAAAGCGGCTTAAAGTTAAAGAGGTTGCGCAGAAGAAAGAGACTCCCTCCTTCCCTACTGTTATACTGACGATTATTATTGCGCTGGCGGTTGTGTTCAGCTTCTTTGCGATTGTGCAGTTTAACTACCTGTTTGTAGGCGCGAGGAGCAATCTACCCGCCGATTTTAATCCTGCGGAGTATGCACGCAATGGGTACTTTCAGCTTGTGGTGCTGTCGGTCATCAGCTTTTTCATCATTCTAATCAGCGTTCACTTCAGCAAAAAGGGCAGCAGAAACGCAGCGCGGGTAATACGAATTATACTTGCGTACTTTAATGTGCTCAACATTTATATATTGGCGTCGGCCGCGTATAAGATGGCGCTGTATCAACGAGAGTTTGGGCTGACTGCGAGCAGGCTGCTGGTGTACATACTGCTTGCGTTTGAGGCGGTGCTGTTGATTGGGCTGATGGTAAAAGTGTTTAAAGCAAATCTGCCGTTTGTGAAGTACGCGATATATTATTGCACCATGTTTTGGGCGCTGGCGAGCTTTGTGAACGTGGAAGCGTTGGCGGTGAGATATAACGTCAGCACGCAATATGAGCAGGGCGAGTTTGATTTTGAGTCTGTGCGCCGGATGAGCGCGGACGCGAGCAATGCGTTGTATGAATTTTATACTGAGAATTATGAGGAGTTGGATAGTAGCGAGCTCAGGTTGATCGAACGGTATTATGGTGTGCACGGCAGCTCTGCAGCGTCTAGGTCGCAAACAAAGTATGAAACGCTATATCGCCTTGACAATTGGCGGGAGTTTAACATCGCTGACATGAGCAAATATAACGCCGGTATGCGCATACTGCAACGCCCAAACTAGCCCACTACGTCCTGCAGTTTGGTGCGCATAGCAATGCAGCGTTGTGCGCCGAAAGTTTTCCCGGCGAATCACCTCATTCCGTCGGGAAAATGCAGGTTTTCAAATTGAATGTTTCATTTTTTAGTATCATTCCATAATATTATGTGTAATTCTTGCGTATTTTGCAATAATTCTATTCAAATTATTCATTTTCTAGCGATTTGCTATTGATTTATCCGGGTTTCGGTAGTATAATGACAGAGCCGGCGAAGGAAATGACACGTATTCATGGCCGACATCAATAAGGACCGAAACAAAGACGTTTCATAAAACCCGGTAAACAGGGTTTTTGACGTCTTGTTTTTTTGGCAAAGATGGCAAAAGGCGGCAAGGGCGCCGCAAGCGAATCAAGGGAGATTTACAAATGAAAAAAGAAGGCGAGATCAGAATACCGTCCGGATGTGCGATTAGCGGAATTTTGAACAAAAACGGCGAGCGGATTAATGGCGAGGATATCATTACTTCTATCGAGCTGATGCGCGACAGGAGCAATGGACTCGGTGGCGGGTTTGCTGCGTACGGCATATATCCGCAGTACGAGGATCTTTATGCGCTGCATATATTTTATGATGACCTAGTTAGCAAAGCGAGTACCGAGGATTTTTTGAACCGGCACTTTGAGATAGAAACCGCAGGCAAGATACCCACGCGAAAGAAAAAGGGAATTGACGGCGAGCCGCTGATATGGCGATATTTTGTGCTGCCGAGAAGGTTTAAGCTGCATGAATCTGAGCTTAAGGAGAGCGAGTATGTAGCGCGGTGCGTGTTTAGAATAAACGGTCATTACGAGGGTGCATATGTGTTTTCGTCCGGCAAGAACATGGGCGCGTTCAAAGGCGTAGGGTACCCCGAGGACATCGGACGGTTCTTTATGCTGGAAACCTATGAAGCGTATCTGTGGACATCGCACGGGCGGTTTCCGACGAACACGCCCGGTTGGTGGGGCGGTGCGCATCCGTTCACGCTATTAAACTGGTCAGTCGTGCACAACGGCGAGATAAGCAGCTATGACGCGAACAGGCGGTTTGTTGAGATGTATGGGTATGATTGCACGCTGCAGACGGACACCGAGGTCATCACGTACATATTTGACCTTTTGCTGCGCAAGCACAAGCTTGGTCTGAAGCAGGCGGTCGAGATTATGGCTACGCCGTTTTGGCGGGAAATTGCGCTGATGAGCGAGGAAGACCAAAAGAAGTTTGAAGCGATACGCGCTGTGTACAGCTCTGCGCTGATTAACGGACCGTTCTCCATCATACTTGGGTTCGAAGGCGGCATGCTTGCACTCAATGACAGAATAAAATTAAGACCGTTGGTGGCGGCGGAAAAAGGCGATACGCTTTATGTTGCCAGCGAGGAAGCTGCGATACGAGTGATTTGCAGCGAGCCCGAGAGAGTGTGGTCTCCACGTGGCGGAGAGCCGATTATTGGACTGGTGGAGGGTAGACGATGAGCTTACAACTGGGATGGCCGGATTACATGGTCATTAGGGATGAAAATAGGTGTATAAAGTGCGAGGTTTGTGCGAAGCAGTGCGCAAACGAAGTGCATAAGCTGGATAGCGACTATGACAAGATGATGGCGGACGAGAGCAAGTGCGTCAACTGTCACCGATGCGTTGCGCTGTGCCCTACCCGCGCGCTGAAAATAAAGGTGAACGACCTTGAGTTTAAGCCGAACGCGAACTGGACCGGCAGCGCGATTAAAGAGATATATAAGCAGGCGAGCAGCGGAGGTGTGCTGCTGTCGGGCATGGGCAACACGAAGCCCTACCCCGTTTATTGGGACAAGATGCTGATTAACGCTTCGCAGGTTACGAACCCGTCGATTGACCCGCTGCGCGAGCCGATGGAGACGAGCGTGCTGCTGGGGCGCAAGCCGGAGAAGCTTGAGTTTGACAAGGACGGCAAGCTGAAAACGAAAATGCCGCCGCAAGTTAAGCTGGATGTGCCGGTTATGTTTTCTGCGATGTCGTTTGGATCGATATCCAAAAACGCGCACGAAGCGCTGGCACGGGCGGCTACCGATTTGAATATAATGTATAACACGGGCGAGGGCGGACTTGCTAAAGAGTTTTATCAATATGGACCGAATACGATTGTGCAGATTGCATCCGGGCGGTTTGGTGTGCACCCCGAGTATTTGAACGCGGGCGCGATGCTTGAGATAAAAATAGGACAGGGAGCGAAGCCGGGTATCGGCGGACATCTGCCGGGCGAGAAAGTTGGCGAAGCGGTCAGCAAAGCGCGTATGATTCCCCGTGGCAGCGATGCGATATCCCCTGCCCCGCATCACGATATATATTCGATTGAAGATTTGCGGCAGCTTATATATTCGCTGAAAGAAGCGACGAACTATACAAAGCCGGTGTCGGTCAAGATTGCGGCGGTGCACAACTCGCCGGCGATTGCTTCGGGAATTGCGCGGGCGGGTGCGGACATTATCGCCATCGACGGATTCCGCGGCGGCACGGGAGCTGCGCCATCAAGAGTGCGCGACAACGTCGGTATCCCCATTGAGCTGGCGTTGGCGGCTGTTGACCAACGGCTGCGCGAGGAAAGCATACGTAACGATGTGTCGCTCGTGGTGGGCGGAAGCATAAGAAACAGCGCCGACATTGTGAAAGCGATTGCGCTGGGTGCGGACGCGTGCTATATCGCGTCGTCAGCGCTGATTGCGGTTGGGTGTCATATGTGCCAAAACTGTTATACGGGCAAGTGCAACTGGGGCATAGCGACGCAACGCGACGATTTGGTGAAGCGGCTGAACCCCGACATCGCTTACGAGCGGCTGATGAATTTAATCACCGCATGGAAGCACGAGATTGAAGAGCTGCTGGGCGGTATGGGAATCAATGCGATCGAGAGTTTGCGCGGCAACCGATTGATGCTGCGAGGCATCGGGCTGAACCAGAAGGAGCTTGATATACTCGGCATACAACACGCGGGCGAATAACCGGAAGCTGAATCCGGAAGAGATAACTAGGAGTAAAATCATGAAAAAAGTTTATGCAGATGAAAAATGGTGTCTTGGGTGCGGTCTTTGCAATGTGTATTGCAGAACGTGTCACAGCGAGACGAACGATATAGTGAAGGCACACAACTTTGAGGAGCCGCGACCAAAATCGCGCTTGCACGTTGAGACGGGCGAGAAGGTGAACTTTGCGTTGCAGTGCAGGCATTGCGACGACCCCAAGTGCGTTACCGCGTGTATAACCGGCGCGATGCAAAAAGATCCCGACATCGGACTGGTGACCAACGATACGGACAGGTGTGTTGGGTGCTGGACTTGTGTGCTTGCGTGCCCGTTTGGCGCGATTGTGCGTGACGAGGATGCAGGCAAGGTTGCTGCGAAGTGTGACCTGTGCGTGAAAAGTGGGGAACCCGAGTGCGTGAAGCACTGCCCGAACAACGCGCTGAAGTTTGAAGACCGGGAGTAAGC
>Ga0233437_1004089_pt1 | contig 17806 bp, 13 predicted proteins | sample SI_122_August201_FD_182714 | JGI IMG/M metagenome (GOLD analysis project Ga0233437, IMG submission 182714) | Seawater microbial communities from Saanich Inlet, British Columbia, Canada - SI_122_August2016_200_MG | ecosystem: Environmental > Aquatic > Marine > Inlet | place: Canada: British...
TCGAAACGCCACGGCGATGGAAAGAGTATCCATTCCCGTGCTGTCTATTTGGAGTTGTGGAGTTCCTGGGTACGCTACCGGGAGCGTTGGAGTTGTGAACTGCGGCATATTGGATTCCCCTGTTCTGGATGTGATTTATTTGCTCCGGGTGTTACCCCGCGATCGGACTAGATCTCGATCCTGCTGGAACACGCGAACATCGGACGCTCGTCAAAAGTGCCGATGACCTTGATCGAAGCCCCAGGAATCTTCTCTCGCACCCATTCGCACAAATCCTGCGCGTCGATGGGTATTCCCATGGTTTTGATCAACGAAGTGTCCTCATCGTTGACGTGGTCGAAAAAGAGAATCTTGCTGTTTCCCACCATCAAACGCAGCGCGTTCTCGTAACCTGGTTCGTCGCCCTCCCACATGAAGTGATGGAGCACGGACAGGCAAATCACCACGTTGGTGGAACCCATGCCGCAGCCGGTGACCACGCGCTCGATATCCCCAGCGATCGTGAAGTTCACATGGGATCCGGTGACCATGTTCAAGTGGTCCGCGACCGCGATCACGTTCTCGTCCCGGTCTACGCCATACACGTTGAACCCGGATTGCTCCATCAAGCGACAGATCCTGCCAGTGCAGCACCCGATATCCACGCAGTTTCTTTTCGGCACGCCAAGACCGTTCAGAGTGTTAATGATCCGCCGTCCCCGGTCGTCGTTTCGCGCCACCTCCCAATCGTCGAACCAGGGGTGTTCCACGCGCTGGTACAACTTTTTGGATCCGTAGATTCCTTGCAGCCGGTTACACAGGTCGATCCATAGCGGAGATGCGTATTTAACGTCGAGTTCGATACTCGTCACGCCATCCACGATCGCCTGCGAAGCCCTGTGGTGACCGTCAAGAAGTTCGAATCGACCATCGGCGTTGATCTTGGCCGGAAGCCGCTCAGTAAGGGCGTCTTTCTTCCCGGAAATGTTCTCCAGCGTCTTGAGTCGATCTTCCCCCGCCTGCTGTGCGCGTTCTCCGAGACCTTCGTCGAAAAACCTTAGTAGATCCAACGCATACGGAGTGGAGCGAGGATCGACACCATCGCGAATCGCCTTGAAAAATTCCACCGCTGGAAGTTCTCGAATGTTTCGATGGGACTGGCCCTCGATAAAAATCCAATCAACAGGCGCATTAACGGTTTTGATCGTTTTTCGACCTAGCGGCTCGATCATGACATCTCCTTTAGTGTGACTCAGCAGAAAAGATCGGCCAGTTTGTCAAATTCTTCTCTGGCGGTTTGATCCCTAAAATCCTTTTCCTTGGACTCCATCGGCTTGTTCGCGGATCCGGAAACGATTCCCAGCAACGCGAATAAGTCGAACGGGCTTGAACTTCTTTTTGAACGCTCCAAAAGCCTTGGCGCCCAAGATCGAACCCACCCAACGCCGGTTCCTGAGAAATGAAATTTCTGTGCGTCTCGGCGGAATTTCTCGAAAATGTCGTACAAAGCCTCCCTCATCGATTCTCCGTCCGAGAAAAAGTCGGGAGACCAGCTTTTATTCAGATCCCCAACCGCATAGCTCTCGCTCTTTGGATAAACGGCAAACTCGTAACCATCCGCCTGAAACCTTTTGATGTGATCCATTTCACAGGCGAAAGCATCATCGCTGATCGGGTACTTCCGTGCGAGTTCGTGGCGATAAATCTTCACCCCATCCACCGCGATTTCACGAAACGGCTCCATCAGGGGCCTGCAATTGAGTAAAACCAGAGGGTTGGATTTCTGGATATCCTCGTACAGAGTGGAGATCGCGCTCGGATACAAATGCATATCCTCGTCGACCTGAACGTAGTATGGCGTTGAGCACGAATCCATCATCATCTGAAACGCGGCGCTCATCGGAGCCACGTTGCGCACGATGCCTAACCGAAAGCGGCAGTCCTGCGCGCGCAGCGCATCCATACAGGCATCGAATTCAATGGAACCCACGGTGCTGACGAAAACCGTTACCTCGCTCGTTAGATCCCAAGAGGAGGCCCCAATCACGGACCACTCCGGAGCCGCCTTCTTTCTTTCGCGACTCTTCATCCGCTCCTGAAAATGGGCCAAAACCCTTTCTCTGTAACTCGTCAGCGAAAAGCGTTCGACAACCAGATCGCGCCCTTTTTTACCCATTTCTTTGAGATCGTTGCTGCGAGTCAGATCGACCATGATTTCGGCAAACGCTCTTCGTTCGTCTTCCTCAAATTCAACGCCACGCAAGGCCAGTGTTTTCCCGGCTCCGCATGAAAACGTATCCGGAATCGTTCCCACCGCCGTGCAGACTCCGGGAACCTCGCAAGACAGAGCCTCCATCAAGGCCAGCGGAGAGCCCTCGGACCTGGATGTCAGCAGGAACAGGTCGATCGTCGGGAGGTAATTCCACGGGTCCGGCACGAGGCCGGTGATGTGGACCTTGTCCTCGATGCTTAGATTCTTGGCGGCGCGGATTACGCGATGCGCCTCGCGATCCCAGTGATTCTTGTACAGGGGCACACCAGGGTCTGATCCTCCGATCATCAACAAGCGGGCGCGAGGTTCTTTTTGGAGAACCATGTTAAAAATATCCACCATGACCGGCAAGCGCTTCTCGCTGGACATCCTGCCCATGTACCCGTACACAATGGAATCTTCTGGCCAGCCAAGTTGCTTCAGTTTTTCAGGATCCGTCTCCATGGGCTTAAACCGGTCGGTGTCTACGTAGTTCTCAATGACGGAAACCCTGTCCGACCACTCCGGTTTGTGATCTTCAATCGCCTCCCTGATGACCTCGGAAATCACCATCACATCGGTGATGCGGGAAAGCATTTCCACCTTGAGGTGATCCAGGCTCCACTTGGTAGAACCGTGCAAAACGATTCCAAAGTATCTGGGCTGATGGACGTCTGTGATTTCCTCGATGCAATGAACACCCATCCAACAGTTGTTGAGCACGACGGCGTCCGGCCTCCCTGCGACCAGGGCGTGGATGAAATCCTTTTTGTCCTCGGTGAACAACACGGGGATGCACGGGTCGAGCAAATCCCTGAAAACACCGCCTGGGGCAACCGTGAGAACGACGTTCACACAGAATTCACCGCTTCTACTTAGGGTGTTCGCCATATCCACGGTGATCCGTTCGGCTCCGCCAATACCCAATGAGGTTCCGCAAATTACAACCTGCCTTTTTCCCCTTGGAGCCGGATCCAGAGATGGGCGGTACTCCATTGCGGACTGAATACCCCCCTCGAACCCAACCGCTCTCTTCTCCCACGACCACCCGCCGGACACGATTCGATCTCGGTTATTTCTCCCAGCCTTTTTCTTCTCCCCAGCATTCATCTCGGAGAGTGCAAGAAGTTTCTCCGCGAACGCATCAGCAGTCCTGTCGCAAAGCCATTCTTCACCCAATAGTTCAGGCATCAAGCCAACCCTGGAACTAAGAACCGGTAGCCCGCAGGCCATTGCCTCTAACCCTGGGTTCGGTCCACCTTCCTCTTGGGAGCAGACCAACAGCGCGTCGAGGCGGTTGTACCACAGGGGCATTTCTTCGTGCGCGATGTATGAATGTGTCCCATGCTTGGCGTCCAGGACGTCCAAGGTTGCCCCCACAGCGGCGCAAGCATCCCTGGCTATCTCGATACCCTTGTGGTCATCCCCTCGCCAGTTACAGCCCACTATGCCCACACGGAGCTTTTTCCCACGGGGTCGCAGGTGGACCATGGGCTTGAACAGCATCGTATCCACACCGTCTGTGGTTACGTGCACGGATTTACCGGTCAGCAGGCGAAGTCGGTCGGCGAATCGCTGGTTGGCGGCGAACACTGCGTGCGCTCGGCCAAAAGCAGTAGCCGCACCCTCGGACAGTTGCCCGTCTCGAAGCCATGAATCCCCCTCCCAGACGCCGACAATGATCTTCCCCCGGTAGTCGGTAGGAACACACTCGATCATCCCCCAGTGGGTAAGATACACAGCTCTGGTTTCGTTGAAATCCTCACGTTCGATCTCAGGAGATGATTTGAGTACGTAATAAAGCTTCCCGTGGGAGATCACCGCATCGCAGATTCGTCGGTACGCTGGGTTTTTGGGGTTGTGGACCATCAAGATTTTCTCGCCGGGGGTAATGGCATCCAAGCGGATGGTCGTATCCGCCCCGGTGTTTCTCCTGAGAATCTTGTTTTGTAATATTCGACTTCTGCCCACATCTCCTCCTCGAAGATCGCGGCCCCCAGATGGAGGCCGCTTAATTTAGCAGGTCTCTCGCCTAGAACTTGAAGGCCGATACGGAAACCACCGGGTCGCCAGCGGAGGTTCCCGCCTTCTTTACCGCGATGCCGATGCGCTTGGCGTCCGCCGTGAACACGCGGTTGCCGTTGTCGTAGGCATTCGCCAAGCAACTCAGTTGGTAGTCTTTTTCATCGGTGAACACTTCGGGGTCACTACCCGAACTCCACGTGCCGGTGCGGATCGCGTCGTCATCAGAGATACTGGTCTGCGCCGAGGAACCGAAAGCCAGATACCAAGCGAAGTCAGCCTTGGCAGCCGGGGTATTGCCGGATGCGTCTTCCAACCCCGTGACCTTCATCGTGAACCCAACCTGGGATTCGCCGTCCAACTCCACCCACGAGATGGCTCCATAACTGGTGCTCGTGATCGTCGAGGCGGAAATTAGGTCGACCACAGTCGGCTTGGCGGTGGACCGCAGCGTGTTGTCGCCCTCGCGCAAGATTGATTTTGCCCCCTCTTTGGTGACCTCTTTCTCGGAATTATTCAGAACTCCCATGATGTCTTCCCTTCTATGGTACTGAGAAATAGAAAAGGACCCCGAGAGGGATCCTTGCCAAACACGTACTGTGTATCGTGCTAGTCTTCGATCTTTAGTTTGTTGGAGCCTTCTGTGATCGCCCCTGGAAGAGGATTGTGTACAGCGCCAAGAGTAAATGTAGCCGTCCCGGAAACAGGGGGGACAGATGCGATTGCAATAGATCCTGTAAGAACGACATTTTTCAAAGGGCTGCTTACCGCATCATCTTTTCTCGCCACGTCCTTAGCTGTAGCCGTGTCCCCGATCACCACCCGTTCCCCGTCCATGGTCACCGTGGGTCCAGCCGACCCATCCGACTTCGTTTGTTCGACAACCATTTCCTGGCCGTCTTTGTCCATGGTGATCCGGTAGCCACCGATGCGCCAGTGGTAGCGGTAGTTTTCGTTCTCTTTGTCTTCGTCAACGTCGAAGCCGTGCAAGTATACTGCGATGCACCTGCCAGGACGGTTATTCAGGTAGTAGAATGCACAAATAGCATCCTTTGGGGTCTTTCCAGTTAGCTCCTTTTGGTCAAACGCTGGCGGGAGTTCCGGACCCTGAAGGTTGGCTCCCCTGATCAACGATCCGCTGAACAGGTCGAGTAAGTCTACGCTTCTTCCAGATGGGTGAACCTTCGTAATCCTCCCCATTCCAACCCCGTAGAACGGAGCGTCCCCACTCTGCCCAAATAGTCCTACGGTTGTCATGCGTTGATATCCTTGCCCTTTTTCTCTAGCGTTTGTTCTTTATACTTGCTAGGAGCGACCCACCACGCCCCGTCATCAGACAACCTCTTAGTGAAGATCCCGCGAACGAAGTCCACGGTTTGCCTGAACACTGGCTGCCTGGTCGCAGAGATGTTGGCCTGGGTTGACACCGATGTAACGAAACACTGGAAGTCCGGGAAATCCAGATCTCCACGCGGGTCGTCTCGAATCGTCAACGTCATTCCAGGGCGAATTCTGTTCGCTATTGGGATCGATATCGACCCTCGGTATAAAAGGGGATTCCACTCCTGCCAGTTTGCTTGCCACCTGGATATCGTCCGGTTCGCCGCCTGCCAGTCGCCCCATATGTGGGGGTCATCCATCGCGTACTCGCGTAGGCCGATTCGCTTGATGGAAGATGGATGGTCACCTTCGAGGATCGTGCTCCCGATCACACGGGCTGAATAGGACGCCTCAACGGTGTTTTGAAGGGAGTTCCTAGCCCAGAAGAGATTGAAACTCTCTGTGTCGTCTCTGGACATATTCCTACTGATGATCTCCCCGCCGTCCAGCCTCGCATCACCTGTGGTGAAATCACTGAGTCCAGAGTTCTTCGCATCCAGGAATGTTTGATAGGCTTCGTCCCTAAACGGGAACTTGGCGTACTGAAGCTCATGCCTTGATGTCCGAGGGTGCGTGTCCGACCAAAGCATTTGGAACGCCGAGAATCGGAGCTTGAGTAGCGCTCCCCAAAGAGATCCATCAAGGTTGGTGTGCTGGATCACACCCATGTCGATCAAGGCGTCGGACACCCATTCTGTCCAGGGAATCAACTGGTTTTCGGCATCGAACCCAAAGCACCCGTAGAGGTTCCCGTTTTCGTCCTGGTTCATGCTAGCGGACAGAGGAAGTATCTCTTCCGGGAACTCTCCGTCTGCTGGGGGCGGGCCTGTAGTTGGGCTAAGAACCGGAGACTCACCACCAGACACGCGGGTCTCGAAATGAGACATCATGTTTCGGATGAACGAGCTAGGGCGCAATGTCTTTTCGTCGTAAAACGGGTTATTTTTGGTGAACGCGAAGTAACTGAACAACGCTGCGGTGACTTCTACCTCTGTTTCGATCCCCTTCAGACTGTCTTTACCGGATAGTATCTGCGAGTTGTAGAAAATCGAGTAGTTGTCAATCAGACCGTTTAGGCAAGTCCCCTCTGCGGTGATGGTCCTTGACCCAGCGTCGTAATTGTCCACACTCCGTTGCCCACGAACAACACAAGAGAGAAGGTATTCACCGAACTCCTCGTCGTAAGGCATTCGCGCCAATCGGATGATCAGGCGCTTTCGATATGGGAGAAGTTCTTTGGCTGCCAGGAAGTCCGTGTCGGCAGAAAAGCTCATGGAAAAGCTGGAGAACGAGGACTGCACGCTTTTCAGGACATTTACCTGGAATGGTGGCAGGTCCCCAAGGATACTCTTCCCCTGTGCCGCATCGATCACGTCGAATACGATATGGTGGTCTGGTTGGATCAAAATATCCTGCCCTTGATTCCTCTATAGTTTTCAGACACCGTTTTCTCTGGTCCAATTTCCTCATTGAGACGCCTGAAACTCTCTTCGGCCTCATCCGCAGCGGCCTTCAGGCCAGATATAGACAACTCAAGCGCAGCGATTCCGGCTGCCGTACCGGCGGTTGGGTTCATCAGGAAATTGCTGGCCTCAAGGAACCTTCTCATACTGTCGCTTTCATAAAGCTTTTCAATCAATGTCCCAAACTTTTCAAGACCTCCAGATGCATTTGCTACAGCAGATACCATATCTATAAATTCATTTTGAAGTTGCCTCGCCACATCCCCTGTTTCCCTTAGTGTTACTTGTTTTCCAACCGTGACACCGCGTTGCGCGCCAGGACCCTTTTTGTAGGCCGCGAGTCGCCTAGAAACCTGTGGGTCTGCCGACATATCCCTGTCGTATTGATCTTGGGTGAAAACATCACCAGCGCCCCAAAGTTTGTCTACCTGAGAGAAACTGATTCCTAGCGACCGTTGGAGAACATCTTTGGCCACGTCCTCGTTCTCATAGTTTTCTCTTGCCATCTTGAAGTATTCCTGAACCACCTTCATTCCTTGTGGTGATCTCAGGAGTCCGGCTTCCTTAAACCTTCTCAGATGGTAGATATTACTGAGGTCGTAGTCTTGGTCCTCAATCTCGATGTTCCCTACCCGCATCCCGGCGCGAACGAGCATTGCTGCCCCGATTCCGCCCTGTGGTGCCTGTAATCCTCTCTGGAGTCCCATCATCAGGTTAGTGCCACCCTGTCCTGCGAACGCGGGAGAAATCCCGGCAGCGGCACCCATCATGGACGACATGTTTTTCTGCTCATCGGCAGAAAGCATATACCCTTGGGTCTGTGCGGCGTTGATCATCTGCAACGTCGTATCCACTTGCGGACCCCTCATTCCCGCCTGATCGTTTCCGAAAACGGAGAACGCGGGAGCCATGAGGGAACTCATGTGTTGTCTGGCCGCTTGTGGAGCACCACCCCTTGTCAGGAACCTCATTCTCCCGATAAGCGGGGCTATGCGAGGTGCGTTCAATCCCGTGGTTCTGGATACGTCCCCAACGGCATTGATCCCAGAAAGGTTGCCCTGTGTCGCAAGCAACGGGTTCGCTATCGCCAGGGCCTCTTCCTGGAAGAAAGAATAATCACTCGCAAACTTATTCATCTCCGACTTGGTTCTCGCGTAAAGTTGTGGGGCGTTCCCCAGCGTGGAACCAATCTTGCTCAAGATCTCCTGGTATTCATAGGCTTCCTGGATGGCCGTCCGGAACATTCCAATCAGTCCCTCGCCCATAGCCACACCCATTCCAACCTTCATTGTGGAATGGACTTCCCCCGCGAATCCACGCTTGAACCATGGCTGCTGTTGCTGCGGTTGATTTGTTGGAGGGGGTTGTGGTTCCGGAGGTTGGGGAGGTTGAATCGGTTGCACTACAGGAACACCACCACCGACACGGCCACCACCTTGACGACCCCTAAATTGAGCCATTCTCCCGGCATGGGTGATCGCTGGTTTCTGTCCACCATACCCACCACCGGAACTGGTCGCCGTCACCATCGCGCTCGCGCCCTGTGACACAGCACGGCTCCACCTTTCAGCAGCCGCCGCAGCCCTCTCCGTCTCGTCCGCCAGCAACCCGGTCACACGCTTGGCGACCTCTACCTGTGAGGAATCGACGTTAAGCCGGATGTTGGAGGTGACTTGACTCATCTAATTCCTCTTCCTCATCGCCGCGTCTACACGCTTCGGCATAAGCCTCGTCGTCCATCGACAACCGATGAAGTTCCTCGTCGTGCAATAAAGCCCCGCATCCGGGACAGTGCTTGTGGTCCGACCGTTCGCCGCAATTTACGCAAACACAGAAGTCCTTTACGTTCTCCTGCACCTTTTCCCCACACTCACCACAGAAGTTTTTCCACTTCCCGTGCGCGTCGCAGGATGGGCATCTTTTCAGCCATCCCTCGCAAACACCCTCAAGGATGGAGAGGTATAGGGATTGCGTCTCGTCCAGTTCCTCACCGTCGAAACGGAAGGATTCCGGGAACATCTTCGCGGCTCGATACCGCGTTTGCTCCTGTGGGTCAGAGGCGAGACGAACGAGATTCTTCATCAGAACCTGATCGTCTTCAGCCTCCAACCAAAACCTTGCAACGGGGTCGGTCAGTCTTTTTTTTCATCGTCCATTGTCCGGTGCTGACTGAACTTACCCGGCCAGTGACTGATCACCGCCTTCCAGACTTCTCCCAGTTCCTCACCCTCCACAAGATCAAGGTCCAGATCCCCCTTTGTGTACCAATGGGGCGGGGCCTCCTGGATCATGAAGGGAAGGAAGCATTCAGCCTCCACCAAAAACGATTCCAGGAACTTTTCGTCTGTGAGCATCCCCCCATGGGAGGGGCTGATGATCTGCGCCGCCGACCTGGCTAGTGCACCACGGATTTCAGACCTTTTGGGCCTTCGAACCTTGTAACGGGTGCCCCGGATCGTAACCTCGTAAGGTTCCTCCTTGTACGGAGAGAACGGCGAGACCTCAGCAAGTTGTTGGTCCTGATCGGACATAGAAACCTCCTCGGAAAGTGTTTACAGAGCCAGGACGCTGCCCGTGCGGGCCGTACCCTGGAAAGAAGTTTTCCCCAGACTCTGGGCGTCCATGGAGAAACCGACATTGGAAGGCTGGCAGTCAACGAGCTTGGCGAACGTCTTGAGCACGCCGGGACCTCGGTACTTGCGCAACCGGAAATGGAAACCCGCAAAAGAGGTGGGATCCTTGGGATCAGGGATAATCCCCTTGTTCACCAGATTCGTCTCAACCTCGGGAGTAAGAGCGAACCCGAAGGGAATTAGACTGTGGCCGACCAACTCATTGGCCACGGGCTCGAAACTCCCGATGTCCATCACCCCCTCTGTCATGTACGGTACGCCAACATTGGCGTTTTGCACGACACCCACCTTTTGGGCGTCCGTGAAGTCACTAGAACTCGCGATCTCAAGGATGGCCTCCTGAGCGCGAATAGTATTGCCTTGTAGAGGCATCGTTCACCCCCTTAGACCACGATGGTCACTCCGAATGTTTGGTAATTTATTCTGCCGGTGGAGAACACATGGTCCACCTCGCCAGCGATGTAAGCGTTCCAGTTCACGGTCAGGACCCCTGCGTACAGGGTTGCCGTGATTCCATCGTAGGACGGGGTAGGATTCCCGTCCGCGTCCGTACCGGGACTCAGGAGGGCCACACCGTCCTCTTCCACGACATCCTGGGTTTCATCCAACAAAATGGACTCCACCGTGTCCTCTGCCCTGGTAACCAAGTCGATCCCACCCCACCTGGGAACCAAGTTCTGTAGAGCGAATCGCACACGGTCCTGTAGATACACAGCCGCCCCGAGTTCGCTCCACATGCGCTCCATGCGTTTCTGAGAAATCCGCGAGGAGACCGCCATGACCTCTTGAACTACCCGACCCTTGGGTGCACAGACGTTCGCGCCTCCCATGAGCAGGTTGTCGGTCTGAGAGCCAACCCCTGTCTTCGGTTGATCCACCACGCCGTTTGTTTGGATCGCCAGCCCGGAAAGGGGCCTGGTCTTGCGCGTGGATGCCGACATTCCGGTCTTAATCGCACACCGGTCTAGGGCGCTGTAGATATAGGTTTCCCCATCGTTTCCAACGTCCGTGAGGCGCTGCCACTCGTAACCAACCTGTTGGTGGTTGAGGGTAGCCGCGTCCGACAGGATGTCCTCGACTTCCGCGTCCGTGTTCGTGTACTTGAAGGACACAAGGGATGGATCGATGACACCCACCGATGGTCCACCCATGGAGATGGAGTCCAGTTTGGGGATGAACACCCGCCACTGCCTGCCAAGGTTTGTGAGTTCATAATCCAGCCACGCCAACAGTGTGGCCCTGACCGTCGCCTGGATCGATCCCCCGGTGTCTAGGAATACATGTCCGCCCACAAGTTCGTCGTTGTTCGTGATCTCATCCAGGGCGTTGGAGTAGTCCGTGGCGTCCACGGTGTCGGTAGTTCCCCCGGTAAAGCTGTTGTACTGATTGTCCGAGGTGAGCAGGGCGTAGCCCTGAGCACCAGCATCGCCAGATGTGCCGACCACACCCGGTGGGTAGGTGACGCCGACCACGGAGGCCAGCTTCCTGCTCGTCTCCCAAGCCGGGTGATAGATCAGAGAGGGAACCGAAAGCCACACGGTGTCCGAAAGGATGCTCGTGCTGGTCATCGGATCCAACCGCTTGGTCGGGAACCCGGTATCCACACCAGGGGTAACCCTCATGTTCAGACCGCTGATCGCGTTGACCAACTGCATCAGCTCGCCCAACGTGTCGTTGGCGGCAGCCGTCAGGTCGAAACTTACGTTCGTACCCTCGTAACCGGCGACCGGAGCCGAGTTCACGATCGACAGCGTGGCAACCTCGTTTACCGAGGATCCCTTGGTGTGGGAGTTGTAGTAATGCTTGATCTGGTTGACGAGAGGAACCGCAATCGCGACATCCAGAGGACCGTCATCCCCGTTCCACACGTTGGATGCGGTAATTGTACGGTCGGTGATGTCGGGAGCCGCCGTTCCACCGATTCGATGGTATGACCCGCCAGTGTTCAGGATGTGAAGATTGTAGTCAGTCTTCATTTCATCCAGGAGCGTTTTCAAGGTTGGGATGTCGGTACATGGAACATGGGCGATACCGTTCGCTGCATCGTTTACCCAATGTACTCCCGCCTGTGTCAGGTGAGCGTTGTACGCGATTCTGAGAAGGTTAGCCAACACGATTGATGTCGCGCCAGTAGCATCATTGGTAGCATCTGCGCTAGTGACGCTGTTTGTGGTATCATTCGCCTGGTGCACAAACGACTGATCGCTTGCGAACGCCACGGTCATGGCCACGGTGCCAGATGTCGAGGCCGTGTCCGCACGAATCGAGAACGGAACTCCCAGGTTATCAAGCTCCTGCGTGATCTTCCCCTGGGCTCCAGGCCATTGCAGGATTTGGAGCATCCCACCACCGGCGGTCGAAACAGCCGAATCGTTGGGGGTCGTGAACCGTCCTTGTGTCTGGTTTGCCTGTGCACCGGCTTCCACGGTCTCGAACGTGACTCCCTGCCCACCCCACTCGGTCTGGATCATCACCGAAGCCTCTGTGTGGTCGCCCACGCGCATGGTATGAACCTGATTTGGGCCACGGAGATCAGGTGAGGACTTGAAGATGCGACGGGCGTACCGACAACCCGGATCGCTCACCACCCCGGATGCGAGGCCCAGCGGGTCGTGCCACTGTTCCAGGTCTCCGTAGTTGGAAAACGACTTCCAGGTATCAATGGGGCCGCCAGCGAACTGGGTCAGCATCACCACATCCCGAGCGGTCGCCTCGACGGGAGGGGAGTCGGTTTGAAGTACGGTTTTGACAACAGTGGACGGAGCCACCCTCGTCTTCCCATACGGGTCTGTGAATTGCAAAGGATTCGGCATATTTTACCCCTTTTCAGGTGTTATCCACGAATGGCTGTTTCGTTCCGGTATCGACGGAAGTCGTCCGCCCAACTTTCCTTCTCTCTCCACAGGGGGAACCCTCTCGCGGAGCACCATGCCTCGAACTTGTACGCAGCTTCCTTGTCGGATATGCCCACGGTTTGCAGATAGTCCACTGATGTCACAGACTTCGTGGCGAACCTCTTGAACAGCACAGACCAGTCGCGCATAGAGCGCTCAGACACGTCCTGGGTCTGTTCCACGAAGCTTCGAAAAGCCGCCTGTTTGGTTTGTCCCAACCCCTGCTTGACCATGAACCCATGTATCCCGATCTTCTCGGGCTTTTCCTTCTTGGGATTGGCCTTAATGATCTCCGGTTCCGGCATCACTTTGGCCACATCGGGCTCGCGCATACCCCCGCTCATTTCATCGGGCTTTTTCTTCTTGTCGTTCTTTTCGGTCATCGTTCCTCCAAAAGAAAAGGGCAACCCGAAGGCCGCCCAAGATGGGGTTCTCTATTTTCAGGCGAACTTATTCCGCCGATTGAAATATGATGTCGGTTGCGAAGATGAGAAATAAATCCTAAAATTTCTTATGTATGAAAGTGGTCGTTTTTGTGCATAATCACCCTACCGCATACTATCCTTTTTCCTGGGAATATCCTGGTCAGGTGAGGAATTCGTCTTTTCCGTCAGCCGGTGGCATCCTTCATCGTTCCTGTGATCGTCTCTATCCTTGAAAACACGGAAATCAGAACGCCAGGAAGTGAGATCGCGCTGTTTATTTAGCACCATTCTATCCATACAGAGGTAGGCGAATGCTGCCTTTTGTTTACCGGTCACTCCGATGGACGAACACGCTTGCTCAAATGTGAGTTTTTCTGTGGCCACGTTTTTACTTGCCTTTTGTTCCCCGGTTGTGCATCATTTTGGTAACGGCTCTAAAGAAAGGATGAACCCCATGAAACTCTTGCTGCCCATTTTATTGCTCGCCATGTTCGTGGCCGGGTGTGTGTCGAATGCTGAGACTATAATCGATGAAGGACCAAACCTTTACGACGGGAACAGACGTATTGGACGTGTTCTTCAATTCTGGGACGGAGTAATTGCAGTCTGGATCCCAGGTATTGATGCAATGGCCTACTATTATTTTGATGGCGACATGGCTACTCTTGATTCTCACTCGTACCTAAGAGCTCCGTTGTATTCTGAGGAATCCTGCTCTGGGTCGATTTATGCCTATCCAAGCTTTTTTCCAGGAAACATAGTCGTCTCCATCGATGGTGGAGAAACCCATGCAGAGTCCTATTTCTTTGATTTTGAAAATCAAAAAAACGGAGTGAAGACGCTATCAATGGCCGTTGGTGGGGATTGCGAAAGCTTCATTGCGGAAACGACAAATCAAGCACTTATTAAACTTCAGCCTTCAGATATTCCTGCCATCATAAAAAATGGAGCAAGAATATTTTAGCAGCATCACGCATATTCATACACCTTGAACCCACCATATTTTAGCATACTGCCATTTGGGCAGGTAAGATACACCTCAATCTGAACTCCAAAATGTGTATCTACTGCAAGGGGGGCACCAAGATCAATGTCTCCTGAATCATACCACCCTGCATTTTGATCTCCGGATCCAGGGCCTCCTGCAGTCGAATTGAATGTTATTTCAACACCAACCACCGTGACTGGAGGAATCGCATCGGTTGTAATTCTTGTAACAACATCTATGTGATCTCCCGCTGTTCCAGAATCGTTGAAACCACATAGTACCGAAGATCTTAGATATCTTGTCCCCTTTTTTGCAAAAATTTGGGTGTACCCGAAAATCTCTCGGCTATTTCCTGCCCCATTGCTTACCGTTATTTCGTTCCCGATGGCCGTGCGGATAGATGCTATGGAATTTGGAATGTTTCCACTGATTGCGGCTGCCGCATAATCAATCTTATCCCACGCTGATACAGCTAGATCAAAAACACCAACAATTTGTTGACCAAGTTGCCTGAGCATTAAAGGGCTACCGGATCCACCATCATGGTAATGATCTCTTTGCTGGGCCTCTGTGGCGCTGTTTGGGGTGGGGACGGTCAGTTTCGTAGGGACGTCCACTGTCCCATCCTCGGAAACCCTCAAAAGGACATCTGCCGGATCAGTACCATCATCATGGGTAACCAGAAATTCCTGAGCACCAGAATCGCTGTCATCATCAATTCTTATCTCTACGCCGTCCCCGTTTTTAACGAGAGGAGTTTCTACGTTTTGGATGAACGATTCATAAACAGGGTCCGCCAAACTACCCAGACGCACAAACGCTATATTTCCAGCCTGAACATGGGTTGCCCCAAGATAGTTCGTGCCAAATTGGATAGATCCGCCGGGAGCACTGTCTGTTTTAGACTGAACCCGATAAGGATCCGGGTATCCGTCGCCATCGATATCCTCGTAACCACCGGCACCGTCTGAAACGTAGAACGTATTACCAGCCTTGATCGCATCGTATTCAGCTTGATTTGAGACCACCATCTCGTCCGCTCCGTTGACCAACGATGCGCTGAACGATGTGGTCCCACCGGTGGGTTCAACATCAAACCCTGTTCCGTACCTGACAGGACTTCTCTCTAATAGCGTGTCTCCGCGTTCTAGATAATACAACAAGTCGAGAACTTTTTTGTATCCACCTGGACCAGAGGCTTGTATAGCCGTGTCGTTGTAATCAAGGATAAACTCCTTGTAGGCCACAGAAGAAGTTATGGTTTCGTCAACAGCCGTTACGTTTCCGCCCACCACCGTGTATTGGCACAATCCAACCCACCCTGCCCGAGGAGGAACAGCAGCGTTGGAATCGAACTCCAGGCTGACCTTGTTCTGAGTATCCACAGCCTGGACAGTTCCATACCCACCGGTCTCAACATCATAGTAAAACGTTACGGTCGTTCCAGCACCGGGGGCGTCCGTGAAGTGAGCTTCCGCGTACCCGCCTGTGCCCGTAGAGTTCGATACCGTGCACCCCACGGAATCCCCATCAACAAAACCACGGAATGAACTCTGGATCACACGGTTGTGCTGTAGAAGAAAGTCCTTTTTGGACCCATCGGGGGTCTCCCCGGTCGCGGGCTCGATTTTCCGGAAGCTCACAGGTTGGTTGCTGACCACGAAAGAGCGATCACCCGTACTCGTGGAGTCCGCCTCGGTTTGCGGCCTCGCGTACAGATACCACGTTCCGTCAGCCCCTGTGTGCGTGTAGTTCGCACTCGCGTGCTGGGCTTGGTTGCCCTGCATGATCAACGATCCGTCGCCAACGGTCACGATCGCGTCGCCGCCTGCGAACGTACAGGCCAGTCCCGATAACACGCCGTTACGGTCACTCAGGGCGTTCCAGATCAACTGGGCGACATAGTCGTAAGCCTGTTCCGGGATGTTGGACAGATCCTCGGCAATTGGGTGTTCGTTGTCGTAAAAAGCCTGTTGATTTGCCAGGTCCGTCGCGGTCACCGATGTTTTTGGCGGCATATTCCCTCGTCTGAACTGTAAAGAAAAACTTGATAGTTGATCGTCTATGTTACGAGATGTAACAAGCGCAAGTTAACTGTTTGTTATCACATGTGTTTTTTATGTGACAAGGTGTCACGGATTCGGAACAATCCTCGTTGTGACCTCCACCCCAGCGGCGACGGAGTTTTCTATCTCTTGAACCGCACTGGTTGACAGCAGGAGCGTGGATAGTCCAAATTGGCCGACTTCGTCTCCAAATAGCGGTCGAATTATGGAGAACCCAACCGCCCCCGTGCTTGCAAGATTCCAGTTCACGGTCAGTGTTACCTGCGTATTAGAATCAACGGACAGAACTTCCATCCATAGCGCGTTGTTCAGGTCGTCCACTACCGAGTCCGGGGAAATAAGATCCCCTGGAAGCACCGATGAAAGCCACGATGTTCCTACCCCGGTCACCACCGCACTCGCGTTTACGAGTGATGCAGTGTGGGTGTCGTCGTTGACCGGACCCCATGCGGATCCCTCCAGGACAAAACCACCACCCTCAAGGGCTTGGAATTGCGCCCCACGGGGGACCTCGATGGCGATGTGTGCAGATGTTGGGTCTCCCCACTCCGCACGATACCCTGTGCTAATGGATCTCGGAGACTCCACGGTCAACGTCACCTGCGTGTTGCTATCCACGGAAGATATTTCTCGCCAGAACCCCCAGTTGTTCCCGGTCGAAGACTGTTCCCTGACAGCGTAGTTCGGACCGATTCTCATTCCAGCGAACAGCCTATCCGAGGCGTCGACTGTATTCCAAGTAGTTGACGTACCAGTTACAACAAGGCTTCCACCGGTAAATAACGCAGATTCCCCGCTCTCCGCAATGATCCTCGTCCTGTCCGTGGACCCAGCCCTGTCGTCTGCTTCCGCCGTCCACCCCACGGTCGCACCGGTTTCAGCGTAGTGGTCTTCGAGCATCAGAAACGTGTCACTAATGATCTCCGCGATCCGATACCACTTTCCTATCCTCCCCGCCGTAGTAGGGCAGATCGTCCACCCAGATTCAAGATCATTGAACCCCCCAGTGGAGGTGACAGCCAAACTGTTTTGAACGAAAGTCGCGGTGGCGGCAACCACCTGAGTAATCGAATCCGGCCACTGCCTATTCGTGATCTCATAGCGAAAGGATGCGGCCACGAACCCGGTGGTGACCGGGGAACTCAGGGTCAGGAACTCAAAACCTCCTGAAGTGTAGATATCGGACACGCGGTGCTGATTGGTGTTCGGAATGCCGCCGATGGTCAGATACACCATGAAATAGTCCCCAGGCTTGGCGTAGGGGCGATCCATTGACGCATCGTACCAAACACCCGTGCCAGCCGCCGTTCGTCGCACAGTGACGCTTCCAGGGGCAATTTCCGCCGTACCCGCAGCGGAGATAATCGAGACGTTCTGGCCATAGACCTTGATGTCTCTCTCTGGCACAAAGCTATTTTGATACGTGGGCCTCAAACACAGGCTATGAACCGTGGGGATCATGGAACTCCATGTACCGTCCGGGTACACCATGCGATTGTGTGCCGCCCATCGCATCATCTCAGCGTCCATTCCGAGACCCAGGGCCACCTTGACCCCGCGATGGAAGCCAGCGTCAGCCAACAACTCGGAATCACAGTCCAACACGGATTGAGCCGAAGAAATACCGTCGTGAAGTTCCTCCATCTGCGCGAGTTCGACGCCCTGGGCGTCCATAAATGCCTGATGTACTCGAAGATCGAAGAAA
>Ga0233437_1004093_pt1 | contig 17782 bp, 7 predicted proteins | sample SI_122_August201_FD_182714 | JGI IMG/M metagenome (GOLD analysis project Ga0233437, IMG submission 182714) | Seawater microbial communities from Saanich Inlet, British Columbia, Canada - SI_122_August2016_200_MG | ecosystem: Environmental > Aquatic > Marine > Inlet | place: Canada: British...
TATCATAGGCTTGAAATTTGCTGTCTCATATTATGGGGTTTTATGTCGCCATAGTGATAACCGTTTATCAGGATGATAAGAGATGTTAGGGGGCTGGGGTCGATGGGTCGTGGGAAGACAGGTCTTATGAACCACCTATACTAGCGTCTAGCGTCTAGCGTCTAGCGTCTAGCGTCTAGCGTCTAGCGTCTAGCGTCTAGCGACTAGCGACTAACGGCAGTGGGGTATATAATAATATTAAGTAAGTTCTTCGGGCTACTAGAGCGTTAAGCCTTCTATGAGTTGTCATATTGAGACAGGATTTGCTCAACAACGCTATCACCTTGTCCCTTTGTCGTAATATCAAGAGAATAGACTTGCGTTGCTTTCTTGTATTCCTGGATGATTTCTTGGCCTTTGAGCATTGTCTCAGAAGCTGTGAGAGACAGAAAACTAAAAAAAACAATCATGGCAATAACATAAATATTCATGTGGAATAGTATTTTTTTTGCTAATCTTAAAAGTATGTTCCTTGTTATGTTTGTTTTCATTTTCGCGCTCCTTGACTTCTATATATGCAGGCCTTGTGCCAAAAACATCCATTTTATCATCAATATTATCAAGCACATACAGAAGGACACCTTTTGCTAATGGGGGTTTTGTCGTCTTTTTGATATGTTGTTGGGGTCTGGGGTCGATGGTTCGACGGGTCGATGGGGAAATTGGTTCCGCAGGACCGTAGGGCCGTTGGGAGAAACTATAACCCCGCATACCGGGGTCCCGTTTGCAGGGCAAAGGAGAGGGAGGCTTTGTTTTAATATAACCAGCAACGCTAGCACGATAGCACGATAGCACGCTCGCACGCCCCTAAAACATCCCCACAGGACGCATCATCGTGCTTGCTGAGCTCATTAAGCCCATGGAACCCATAGAACCCATGGCCAAGGTGTCAAGACCTTGCGTCATAGGACTATTTAAATTCACTCTGGTGCTAAAATCTCGCTTAAATGGTCTAATAGGCGCTTCGTGATCATGGGCTGGTGTGAAGCGTGAAATGGGCATACCATGATTTTGAATCTGTTGGAGACCAAATTTGTGTTCTGGTTTTAGAGATAATGTTGTGGCCACATCTTCTCTTTTGTCAGGCGCTGTAACAGCCCTTTTCAATTGCTTGACTCTGGGTTTGTCCAACGCCACCTCAGCCAACTCACTCACATCATGACGATCATAAAGACCTTTCTCAGAAATAAAGGGCGCTTCCTGTCTGCCAAGAGTGTCACGAACATTGTGGTATTGATCTAGAATACTAATCGCACTCAATATTGCCGCTTGATCAGCAACAGAACCATTGCGAACACCTTTTAATAGTTTGTATATTTGCGCTCGGTCTTGACCTTTTGTGACAAAATCCGCAACAAGCTCTTCTAACATTTCAGCCAAATCACGATCAGCACGCCCATCACAGAAAAAGCCCGCACTTCCCTCTAAAAGAAACCCTGCGTTTTCCGGAAGTTTATTATATTTGTCTGCTGTACGCGTGTAGTTTGCTTGATGATAATGTGCAGAGCTTACTTTAAACTGTCCTGGTCGCCCCGCTAAGGCATCGCGGTTTTCAAATTCAATCCAACCATAAGGCGATCCTTTGACATCACCTCCCTTGTATTTGACCATCACATCTTTTCGATAAAAGAAAACCCGCACACGCCCACGCGTGAGCTCCCCTGTTCTCGCATCTGTCCATGTGTCTTCAACAATGCGCACCTCTGTGTCGCCACCTTCACCAAACACAAAATTCAAACCATCCTTTTCTTCATTTGCACGCTCATGCTCTCGAATATTTCCAAGACGCGCTTGAAGATTGCCTTGCTTATCAACACCCACCTCAAAGCGCACACGAGCAACCTCTGTATCAATACTATACTCACTGGTCGCCCGACTATGTGATCCTTTGTAACGCCCTAAAACAGCTGTAACCTCGTGCTGGTAACCCTCGTCTTCTTCTAGGGGTTTGCGCGTAGCATAAGACTCCCGCCGACCTATATATTCAGTGCTTCCTATAATGCTCTTCATTTCATAGCCAGCAGAAGAGGGTTGTAACAGTATTTCTTTAATGTGTTTGCGACGCTCCCACATTTGTAAACGGCCTTCTCGATTTATGATGGCCGTATAAAACGTTCCTGTTTCACAATCTTCCAAATAAAAAGCTGATGTCTGCTTATCCATAAGGTACATATTAAATGTCCCTTGCGTGCCATCAGTTTTTTTATACGCGACAACAGCCTTAACACCATCAGCACCTCTTATGCGCCTAACGCCCTTGAGAACAAATTGTCGGTGTGCTACGTCATCACGCTCCGTGTTGACCGATAAAATTTTACCATCACTGAGAACAAAGTTACGATTTCCCTGAGCATTAATCATCGTGGCCACGTGCTTTAAAATATCTGGTGCGCTGTTGAGACGCAAATAAGCCACCCACTCTTTTAAACCACACAAGGCCTCACCGCCCATGTTAAAACGCTTACCCTTTTCGACACACACAAGTCCAAAAATACGTCGTCCGCCATAGGTTTCCTTTTCATTCACATGAACGCTTCTAAAAACAAACTGCTTGTCACCAATGCCCATTTCGAGAGTTTTGCGCTCTTTACCCGCATGACGCTTAGAGTGCACAGCCACACATGGTGTGATATCTAACATCTCAGGTTCTTGTTGATACTCGCGATTATTCACAACATCATAACGCACACCTTTGCGAATAAGGGCGTTCATACCTAACGCTTCTCTTGCCGTATAAAGTGGGCCCGTTGTATAAATATCCTGCACATCAAAAACCACGGGTGGCACATCATTAATGAGACGACCTGTTCTATAATCCACATCATCGGGACCACGACGTATGGGGCGCCCAACCATTTGCTGTTTGAGTTTTTGTGATTTTGTCGCCTTAGGAATAATATTTTTAATGTACCAAAGATCAGAACCTTCTTGCCACAACCCTGCGGTAGCTGTTGCTTCAATGGTTCCATCCAAACGATACTTTTCAACAAGCTTTCTGGCGTCACTACCGGCAGGCAAATTAGCGCCAGAAGCCACAAGCACGATACCATCAATTTCTCCGCGCTCTTTTTTAAGAACCATTTCATTAATAGCGCGTACGCTTATCTGTCCCCGTTCTGAGTTGGGTCTAAGAATTTCAATGTTTCGGGCACACAAAGGATGCTTGGGATCAACATAGGAGTGTCCATTGCGTAACGTCTGATTGGCCCCACGACCAAAGTAAGCCACATAATCTTCAGCAAAGGCATGGGCATCACGCACACTTAATGCGGTGTATTGTGTTGGAGCTAAAGCGCGCTCATTATCGACCCTTCTATTTCCCAACCTTTCCAAATGTTCAAAAATAATTTGATTGCGACTTCTGGCCTCTGTTCTTGTAAAACGGCCACTAAGTAATTTATCTACGTGTTGATTGCTTGCTATTTCAACAAGATGAACTGGCGGCAAAACGCCCGCTTTCATAAGATCAATAAGGCTTTCACGATGTAAGACATGAGGCTCTGAACCATCTGGTGTTGCTGTCAGGCCTAGCAAATACATTTCTGGAGAAATCGCCCGAATGTGATCCCGTACAACCTGCCATGTGTTTGCCTCGCCATGATGCACTTCATCCATCACGGTCATGTGAATTTTATGGGAACCCAAAGCCTTTTTTAATGACGCGTTAAGATCATAGCTTTCATGGGTGGCTTTTTGAATCCCCAAAATAACAACATCACCACTAGCATCTTCCTGACTACCAGCCACACTAGAAATATTTAAAGACCTTCCCATAAGTCTTTCAAAAACAGGACCAAAAACATCTTTTATGGTTTTGGCCAGATGAGGAATATTGTCTGGCAAATGCGTGGTCACAACAAACTTATCACCTAATTTAAAACGACCAGAAAGAACTCCTTGTAAAAGAGATACTGCCATCGCCCCGGCTGCCACGCGCGTTTTGCCAGCACCTGTGGGAAGAATAATAGAACCTTCTCTTAATTTATCAGAAGAGCGCTGTAGATTAGCTGCGGCAAATTCTCTCAAAGCCGCATCTTGATAGGCTCTGAAACTCAAGGGGTTAATGCCTCCTTTAAAAAGTTTCGTGCGCACATCACTAGAAGGCATTTCTTCAAACAGCGAAAAGGGCTCATTAACCAAAGCGTCATGATACTTGTCTTCATAAATTTCTGGGTTTCTTATAAGCACACGTATTCTTGGATAACCTGTTACAGGATCAGCAACCGTATCAAAAAGATAGTCATAAGGGTGTTCATCACGAGCTCGCAAAGAGGCTTGAAGAATAAAATTACCATCAGCAAAAGTCATGAGTTCACGCTCACCGCCGGTGAGATTTTGCCGAACCGCTGTCAGCTCATCAGGATACAGGGACGCGCCATGCATGGGCAAACGCTCAATCAAGGCAAGCGCGCGATTGACATCACGAACAACGCCAATTTTTTCTTGTTCTGGCACAGGGTTTCCTGAATGAACATTATCTAAGACAGCAATATCATCGCGTTCAAAGCGAAGCGTTGCTGCCAGCTTATCACCGACAACCTCTTTTGGTAAACGACTGCGATCCTCAGGGGACATGTCTGAAAAAACAGGAATGTTGTGTGAACGTAACAGACGCAAAGCCCGATTGCTTTCACTGGGATCCATAACATGATTAAGGTTTGCAAAGGGATCATACTGCGTTTGGGTAATGGTTTCTAATCCCAGATTCCACACAAAGAGTCGACCATAAGAACCATCAGCCTTAACCTCGCGCAAACGAACAACACGGTCCCGCGAAGAAAAAGAATGTTCCAGCGAAATCGTTTCCAATACAGAAGAATTCTCATCAATGGAACGAAGTGTGAGTGTAATGTTTTCATCAAAGTCCACACGATAGGAAGAACGATCTAGGCGAAACCCTTTAAGCTCTGCTAAGCAATCTACATTGGCATGATCTGGCGAGGCAAAAGCCAGCTGAACCACACTGCCATCACCTTCGCGGTGCATAAAAGGAACGTGCATGGGTTCTGCCAAAGCCTGACGATCTGTGGTGCTATAAGCGGCTACAATCTGTGTTTCTAACGCGGCTTGAGCGCGTGTGATAAATTGTTTCTCATTATCTAGCGAACCCTTTTCATCAACAACATTCACTAATCCAAAAACCACTGGGCTCTTATATTTTACATTTCCATGACCATCTCGATAAACATAATGAGCCACTTTAAGGTGAAAACCTTTGCGTACCTTACCATTGTTATCTCCCTCCATCGCATACATGCCCCAGCGACCACCTTGATCATGACTTGTAAATTGATAATCAACAGGACGGCGTGTATCTGGCCGACCTTTAATATAAGTCTCAATGCGTTTACCTGTTTCGATCTCAGGCACACCACCCACAAGCACAAACTCATTGTCCTCATCTTTTTTAAAGCGTCCTTGGTCATCTAAAACAAAAGGATTTTTCTTGCGCACACGCCACTTCACAGGAACAGAAATCACAAGACCTTCTTCAGATTCAAATTCAAGGCGCTGCTCTATGCTGGCCTCTTCTGGAAAGGGGCTAAGTTTGTGTTCAGCACTTTCCTTATCTGCGTAACGACCAAAATCAGTATAAATACCTTTAAGCCAAGCAAGCGTTTCTTTTGTAGGAGAAAAAAATTGTCCTTCTGGTATTTCTAACGATGTAGGATGAGCGAGAATAGAAGGCTCTGTAGTCAAAACTTCTGGGTCTTCTAAAGAGGCGTGGCGCGTTCCAATGCCATCAATGGCTTCCCGCCACATTAAAAATTCTTTACGGGTAAGATAAAGTGATTTTAATGGTTTTGACCCGTCGCTATTGAGATTTGTTTCTGAAAAACGCACACGCTCATTAATGACATTGCCTTGCTCATCCATAACAGGCACCTTGTCAACAGTTGTCACTTTTTCCTTACCTTCTACGGGTGCTGTTTCTTTAAAAGGACGCCCCATGAGCCGCATGCCTTTTTTCAAGGCTTCAGCAGCTTCTTGAGACACAACTCTAAAAGAGCGAGAACCAGACGTTCTGGGACTTCGTCGCTCCACTTCAAACATAAACTCTTGACCGGCAACATTAATCAATGCCGCATCATCATCCACATCGCTATTATGTTCATTGGCATGCACAGGAAAAGGTGTGCGGGTTACTGTTATTTTGGAAAAATCATCTTCTGATGCCCACGCTAAACTAAAAGCAATCCGCCCCAAAGAGCCCCACTCCACAACAACATCACCGCCTTGACGCATATCTTCAGGATAAGAAACAATCCGTAGCGTGGTAGGCAAGTCCAAACCCATGCCGTCTAGCTCTTCTTGTGTGAGAAGGGTGCGAACATCAATGCTACGAATCCTTAAGGGCTTGGGCGAGTCCTCTGAACGATAATCTTCATAGAGTGAAAATCTAAATGAAAAAGAATCATCTTCTAACAAACCTTCGTCAGGGCTTTGAATGAGGGTCAATGCATTGTGTGCACCATGTGTTGTTCTAAAAACCGTTTGATCAGAATAGGATACAAAGCGTGAATCAATTTCAGTAAAATGATCACCATTAAACATAAGTGCCACATCTTCCCATCCCAAATCTGTATCACGCCTGATGAGCAACTTAGCACCAACGGAAAGAGGAATACCCATCTCTTGAATATGATCACTGGTCATGAGCGTGCCATCAATAAGAAAGAAACCTCTTTGAATTCCCAACGCGTTTTCACCTCTTATGGTCAGCTGATTTAAGTAAGAAGCTGTGTTACCATTATCTACTCTTCTAGTTACTTTAGCTTCAATTTCTTGACTCGCTTCTTGATCAACGATTTGTAAACTAACAGCAGGTAAATCAAAAGATTCTACGTAGCGCATCCATGAGGACAATGGTCTGAGGGAATATCGATTCAGCAGGCTTTGATACGCAACACCAATATTATAAAGTCTAGCGCGGTCTTTTGATAAACGCTCCCCAACAGAGGCGCGCAATTCCCAAGAACCATCCGCATTAATTTCTGGCCTGTCAAGACCGTCAACACCTTCCCATTGCGCCCACACATCATCTAAAAGCAAATCTTGGGCATGAGTGTCTTTTTGCCCAGAAATCACGATATCATCACCATCGAAAGAGAGTGCTAAAACCGGAACATCAAATCTCCCAAATAAATATTTATAGGCTTCACTATTTTTATCAGGAATAGAAAGCGTGTTTGTTTTGAGTCCAATAACGACATCACCTTCAGGAGCGCCTGATGCCAGTCGTGGGGTGAGAACAAGTTCTCTTTCACCCAAAACATTTTTTTGCGTTCGCGCTTGATACACACTCTGACCCGCGCCTTCTCCCCATTGAAGAATAACTTCCATGCCACGAGGACAGGCATTTTCTTCAAGGCGCGGTGTGAGAAAACGATAACTATCGGTTCCCGCATTATTAATACTCAAAATGGATAGCTGTAATGGTTCTCTTGTTAAAAGAGCGGCGTCATTTGTTTTCTTTGAACGTCCTGGCCATGAAATGTTTATATGCGGTTTTCTTAATTCAAGCTTTCTTTGGGCACTAGCTATTTCCACAGCTAGCTGCGCTCTTTGTTCCGCTTGCCTTGCCTGTTCTGCCACTAAACGTTCTTGCTCATCAAGCCTTGCTTGTTCAACAGCAAGAGAATCGCTCGACGGGTCGCCCGCCTTCGCTGTTAGCTTCGGCGCGGCAAGATGGGGGCGTGCAGCCGCTGTGTCGCGGGTAGAAGAGACGTCTCTTTCTTGTGTTTTATTACCTGTAATCGTCCGCTCTATAAAATAAGAATCATGGCTGTAACGAAATGCTCTTTTCCCATCAGGCAGCTTATGAACATAAGGGGCTAAATAATGAAGAACAACTCTTTTTGAACCATGCTTTGCTGTAATAACATATTGTTTTTTTGCCTCTTTATATCTTTCCTCATTAACAGTAACCTCTTGATAATCTCCTACGACTTTTTGACCATCAGGGGTGATAAAAAGAACATTTTGCACTTTTCCTGAAGTGCTTATCTTAACAGTGAACATCCACGTACCACTATCGGCTTCTATTTGAAAAGCTTGCCGAACAACATGATACCCTTCTTTTTTTTGAGCCGCTGGAACGTCTCGATAAAGACCAAGGGCCATGGTCGCTGGATCATAAATTTCATTTTCATACTCTTGATTAACAAGCACACTGGCTGCTGTAGGGCTGTCAACAACAGGAGGAAAGGATTTTTTAAGATCAATAACAATTGATTCTGGAAACTTGTTAAGCGCTGCAAAGAGAAAACTATAAGACTCTGGCAGTCCTATTCTTCCGACAAAAGGATCCTCAAAGGAAATAGAACGGCCTGGCTTTCTGGCAATTTCAGCCAAACTGTTTATATGAAAAACGCCATGCTTATGGTGGTGGGCCATTAAATCATGAAACGAAGAAATTGTCTGCCCCTGTTTTCTTCTATAAACCAAAAATGTATCTACGCTGGCATCTAAAGCACCACCGCTCTCTCTTCTTCCTTTTAAAGCAACACCATAACCTGTGCCATTAGAATCTTCATAAAGCACCCAGTCTTCTAAACCAGTTATGTCTAATTCACTGGGATCTGGTTGAATGCGTGCGAGTTCAAAATTTTCAATGCCTGTTTTGGGGATGTCGGGTTGGGTAACAGGGTCGACGGGTCGACGGGTCGAGGGGTCGAGGGTGTCTTGGGTTTCGCTTGGTAAGGAATATGTTGTCACCTTCTCCTGTACTGAGGCTTGTGATTTATCTACCATAACCATTTCACGGCCATGTATGACAACAACCCCATAACGGGAAGAATCCGTAGGATGGTTTATCCTTGTTGGTTCACCCTGTTTAATCTGACGCATATCAGATATGATGAGAAGATCACTGAGATTTGGGCCTGCGCTCACAGACTCCCCGCGCATGAGCTTCCGTAGTCGTCTATATCTACGTGTCGTATCCCTTTCTTCAACCATTCCTTTTTTTGTTTTAAAATGATGGCGCCATGCATTTTTCTTAAATGCACTCTCTGGATATTCATACATCCAATACACACCAAGCTCTTTATCACCCTCAGCAAGTGTCACAACATTTGTTTCCAACAAACCATTGTCACGCCTCTTTTCCAAAAAGACAAAAACCTTTCCCTCAATAACTTTTATATCGGGATGATCGGAATGGCCTTGAGCTTTGATGGCTTTTAGGTAGTCGGCGGTGATTGGTTGGGTGTGGTCTATCTGGGTCGATGGATCGATGGATCGATGGATCGCAGGGGCTGTGGAAAATTGGGTTGCGGGGTCGGGGTCTTGGGCTTCGCTTGCCAAGTGAAATCTTTTTTCAAACTTGAAATTTGTCCCTCTTTTTCTCAGATTATACACGAGAGCGCGATCTTCTAGAATAACGGTACTGTCCTCACCAACCTCTGGGTTCTCTGTAATTGCCGTCGCGACACCCTGTCTAACCGTTGCAATGCTCTCTGGACTCAGTAGATATTGTAAATCTTCAGAAGAAATATCTGTTCCTTTACTCAGGTAATTTCCCAGCTTCCTGTTTTCGCGATTGTCAGCTCTCGCCTCTAGCATCTCAGATTTAGTTTCAAAGTGTTGTCTCCACTGATCTTTGTCAAAAAAACGTTCTGGACACACACGTATAGAAAAATAACCTAGCTCACCATCACTCTCCTTTAAGGTAACAACTAAAAAACTAGTCACACCATCTTTAGCCTCATCTTTATAAACAACAAAAGTCCGTCCCTTAATAATTTTAATATCCGGGTGATCTGAATAGCCTTGGACTTGAATGGCTTTTAGATAGTCGACTGTGATGGGTTGGGAATGGTCGATTGGGCCGAGGGGCCGAGGGGCCGAGGGGTCTATGGGAGATGGAGACAGTTTTAATGTAATGAAGTCATCTACGGCAGCACTTCTTAACGCTAAAACTTCTTTATCACGGGGGCTCTCACCAGAACTTTTTCGTTTTCTTGTTTTTTCTAATTTTAGGATTTTTGATCCTTCAATTTTATAATAAATGCCTTTATGACTTTGTGTCTTGCCATCAGCGCCAACTTGATAGCGACGAACAAGACCTGTTGGTTTTTTGATACCCGCAACAACATCACCAATATCACTATAAAACTGTCTTGCCTCATCACCGCCTAAGGGCAAAACATATAAATTGTTTTCCCAAGCCAAAATTTGTGCTCTTGGCTTATTCTCAGAATCATGGAACCAAACAACTCTGAGACCAATTTCAAGATCACTCACACCTAAATGATCTTCTGGTAAAGCCCTGATTAAATCAGGATTGATCTCAGTAAACAATGATGGTTCCTGAGTAACAGCTCGTAAATCACGATCACCCACTACTTTAAATACACCCCCCACATCTGGTTGTGTTTTGTTTTCTACAACAATGGCGCGACCTTTTACCTCAAACTGTCCAAACAAAGGATCTTGAATCGGCATCTGAATTAAGACTCCTTGCTCAGTCAGCGTAACAAATTCAGGACTTGAATCCATGATCTTGTTTAAAATTCCGCTATATACATCATCTAGCGTAATAGCTTCTACGTTTTCTGATGCTGCTCTTTGAAATAGCTCGGAAAGGCTTTTGCTGTCAGGCCAGTCAAAAAGACTCAAAAATGTGAGTTCTTGCCCAAATATATTATTGGGAACAAGAAGGCTATAAAGGCCCTCTGTTGTCGCCATTAAAGCAACAGGCGTGGTCACTAAATTGCCGTCTTCATTTGTATATGTCACACGAAAAATTCCGGGAATGCTTGTATCTAGCCTAGGTGTTAACAACCAGTCTGGACCATGGATGGGTGCCTCACCCGGGGCATACATGTATTTAAAATTTTCATAACCACCTGCGTTAATGTGGCGAATAACAAGGCCGCGTTCTTTGAGTGTGAGATAGCTTTGTGTTGGGGCACCAACGTTGGGAAGCTTCTTCTCAACACCGGGTGTGAGCTCAACCCCTATTGTTTCAGAAATTTGAAGCACGCGAATATCGCTCTGAGAAAACGTGGCCTCACCTTTTAAAACACTACGTATTTTTTGCGTGATCTCATTAGCGACCTTTATCTCTGGGTTATTACCAGGAGACAAAAAACCTGTGGGTGTTTGCATGCCTTTATCAGGCATTTCAAACCACTGGGCCACAACCAAAGCATCACGCTTCTTATTCAGGGTCACAAAGCCCACATTCATGGTGCCTTCTTGTAAGTGGCCTTCAATATAATAGTAAGGTTTGTCTTTGATAAAAAAGACGCTGGGGTGTGTGTCTGGTTTAAGGGCTTTTAGGTAGTCGGCGGAGAGGGGTTGGGTATGGTCGATCTGGTTCGATGGTTCGACGGGTCGATGGGTCGATGGGTCGATGGGGGATCGGTTATCGGTTATCGGTTTTCGTAGGGTCGCTGGGTCTTGAGAAGCTGTCGAGAGCGATGCACCACGAATAAAGCTGTCAACAATAGGGCTTGAAAACTCTCTTACAATACGATCTTCCTTCCCTTCTTTGCGTTGACGCCTTTTTTCTTTCTTCATTTCATAAATTTTTCCACCATCAATTTTGTAATACACGCCTTTAAAAGGCTGTGTTTTTCCACTTGAATTAATTTTATAACGCAGGGCCAACTTTCCTTTTTTATTGTTCCCCACGCGTGCTTGTTCTAAGTCTTCAAAAAACTTCTTAAGAAGCCCGGCATCCTTAGGAACCAAGTAAAGAGCCTCATCTACCATGATAACCTGAAACTTACGATGACCTTCTTGGTCATAAAACCAAACACACTTAATACCTGGCAACCCTTCAAAAATATCCTCGTGATCACGAGGTAAAGCTTTAATAAGATCAGCGCAAAGCTCTTTAATAACGACAACATCTACATTTGCTTCACCAGGATTTTGAAAACTCGGCGGCCAATAATAGTTAGCCTCTGCTGAAAACGACTCTGAAACATTATTGTCCCCTACTAGACGAAAGGCTCCTTTGACTTCAGAATGTTCTTTTCCCGATAAAATGACTTGGCGCTTTTTAATCTCGACTGACTGCCCATCACTCATTGTTTGTGGCCCAGCACGAAGCCTGCCATGCGTTGTTAATAAAACGCTATTTTCAGAATGATAAACCAAACCATGAAACCGATAGCCTCTTTCACCTGTAAGCTTGAGCTCAACCAAATTATTCTCTGCTAATTGACGAAAAAAATCTAACCAATAACTTTTTTGTTCCTCGTTAAAAGGGATGAATCTAAGCTCAGACACTCCAGATGTATCATCAATATACATGAACCCAAACTCATCAGCATTATAAAACAGGGCAACGGGAACCTGTTTTTCTTGCCCTGTGAGTGTTTGAAAAGAAAGTTTAAAAACGCCTCGAATTAAGCCTTCTGCTGCAAGCCTCTCTAACCAGGCAACACCGTTAATAGGCGCTTCTGATGGAGGATAACCTTCATCGTAGCGGGTTTCTCTTGTTGACACATTATGGCCAACCTGTACTTTTCTTCCTACAAGCTTTACTTCTGTAGTAGAAATTTCTGTAACAAGCATAGTAACTGATAAATCTTGCCCCATTATTTTTCCTGATTTATAAATCTGCTCTCTAAACATTTTGAGGAACTCTAAATCTAGTTTCTTTTTACCCCGTATATGATCTATGATTTTTGCCTGATTTTCAAAATTAGACCTAGCATGCTGTCTTTGCGATGGAGTAAGAGTGTCTTTCTTTCCTAGTTCGTTAGGAACTACCCACGCAGAAGCAACTAGTTTGTCAGCTTGAGTGTTTAGAGTAAAAAACAAACAAAGAGTATCCTCTGAACCAAAAGGAGCTTTTATAAATAAAATGGGAGTCTCTTCTACAAAGAAAACATCAGGATGGCTTGCCCTGAGCCCTGTCGAAGGGATGTCTGGTTTTAAACTTTTTAGATAATCAGCAGTGATGGGTTGGGAATGATCAATTGGGCCGATGGGCCTAGGGGCCGATGGGCCGATGGGCTGGGCTTTCTCGCTTGCAAAGCTTAACACAAAATGCTGGTCAGGTTGTTCCGTTTTATCTACTACCCTTATTTCCAAAGAGCGCCCATTGATACGAGCCATATGAGCAACGCCATACTCCTGAAGATTTTGAAACACTTCAAATCGTTCTGAGCTTACTGGCTGTCCTGGATATTTGAGAAACTGCCTTACTGGCTCGCTATCAGCAAACTTTCCTTCACGCAAAAAAAGCCGTACCTTTTTTGCAATCCTTGAAGGCTGTATGGCCTTTTTCATTGTGTCTCTAGTCGTAAAGTAATTTCTCCAAGAATCTCCATCAAACGCTCTAGCAGGAAATTCCTCAAACTGACTCAGTCGCAATTCATCAACACCTCGCGCTAAAGTAACTATAAAAAATGAACGAACATCATCTTCACTAACCCCCTCAAGTATAGCGTAAACCCGACCATCAATAACCTTAATATCTGGGTGGTTGGAATAACCTTGGGCTTTGATGGCTTTGAGATAACCGGCGGTGATGGCGGCGGTGTGGTCTACTGGGCCAATGGACCGATGGGTCGAGGGGTCTACGGGATCTTGGGAACGGCCAGTGCTTAGCCCCTGTGCCACTCGCGCGAGGTTTATTTCTGTAACTTGTCTGACAAGATTAAGGGATGAGTAAGTTTCAACAACCCTATCAGGGCCTTTCCTTGAGCTCTTCATTTTATGAACATCAAAACCATCAACCTTGTAATAAATACCTTTACGGCGCGGTTTTGTCTTGCCCTCTTCATCAAGCATCGCACCCTTTTCTATCAAAGCTCTTCTCATCGCTTTGTCGCTATTAGCATGAGAATCCCTGGTATTGGGCATCTTATCATTGTTCGTTATCACAATCATACCACCAAAACCTGCGGCAATCATAATTCGCTCTTTATTCTTTCGCTTTCCCTTAAGCATAACACCCTTTGCATCCGATGAGGGAATGGTGACAATGTCCTGACCATTGAGTTCTAATTGATTGATCAGATCGTGGGTAAGGGTTTTAATCATACTAGGGTTTGGTGGATTCACGGCAGCCCTACTCGTTTCAATAGAAGCCTGAACAGGAGGTCCTATGGGTGCACTTCCCAGGTATTTATCTTCTCCCTGAAGCGCAAGCAATCCTTCAGAAGCTCGATTGACAGCCTCAAAAACATCAAGACTCTCTACATCCAAATCCAATGATTTAATAAGCTCTAAATCTGCTTCTGTAAGTGGTGTTGTATTCTCTGGGCCAAACCCTAGGGCTGAACGTAAAAGAGCATCATCTTGAGGGGATAGATTTGTTAGTATCGTTGAAGGCATAGAAAACCATTAATCTGTCATCTTATTATCGAGGAGGGACTAGTAATGTTGCTGGGTTAGGTAAGAAAATGGACACAATTGTGTCCGCTCTACAAATACTAATGGAACTATTCTTTCGAACATGGTAGAATGGTTCCTGTGAAGATAAAAAGAAATATATTCAACAAGTTATACAAAGAAATACAGGCACCGGAAATATCTATTTTACTGGGGGCGCGGCAAGTAGGCAAAACAACCTTATTAAAACAAATAAAAACAAGGGCTCATAGAGACGGCTATAAGGTCTGTTATTTTGACCTGGAATCTTCTGCTGATTTGGCTCGTTTATCAGGCAATGACCAAGATATCGTGAAAACAATAACTTCTAGTGGAGACGTTATTCTTATTGATGAATTTCATTATTTAAAAAATGCCTCAAAATTATTTAAAGAAATTTATGATGCAAACAACAAAGTCAAAATATACGCCTCTGGATCGTCTTCATTAGAAATACATAGACACTTAAAAGAAAGCTTGGCGGGTCGCTATAGAAAAACCATGATTTTTCCTTTTTCCTATGAAGAAAACAAACGCACACCTCATAAAATGCTAAATGAATATCTCAAATGGGGAGGGATGCCCGGCCTTGTACACAGAGAAACCGATGCTGAAAAAATGGCCTTATTAGAAAATATTGTAAACACATACATTTCCAAGGATATAAAAGCGCTTATAAAAGAAGAAAACATAAGAGCCTTTAATAGCATGTTGTATTACTTAGCTCAAAATCAAGGTTCTCTAACCGTTTATGCAAACATAGCTCGTGATGTTGGTCTCGCTGAATCCACGATTGCTCGTTATTTTGAAATTATGAGCCAGACTTATGTTTGTTACATTATTTCAAGTTATTCAAACAACCTTGCCAATGAGCTGAAGAAATCGAAAAAGAATTATTTATTCGATATCGGAATTCGTAATACATTATTAAAAGATTTTCGCTGTGCAAACAAAAGACCTGACAAGGGAAGTCTCTATGAAACTTTTGTTCTTTTATATCTGATTTTGCTCATAACGCCTCATAGAGAAATAAAATTTTGGCGCACAAAAAAAGATGTTGAGGTCGACTTTATTCTCGTACAAAACAGACAACCCGTTCCAATAGAAGTAAAATCAAATTTGAATAGCACAAGAATACCCGCTGGGCTAAAATCTTTTATCAGAGCTTATCCTGATACAAAAATAGGTTTTGTTATTAACGAAACACAAGAAGACAAAATTCAATTTCTAGATACTGAAATTTACTTTTTACCTTTTGAAAAAATCGATAAAATTGAAGGTTTGTTAGAAATCTTAGATTAAAATAAAAGCCAGCTATCGAACCATCGAACCCAAGTTCCCCTCATAGGCCCATCGGCCCAAAAGTCTCACGCCTAGCGTCTAGCGTACTATTGAGCAATAAGTGTTTTCATACGTGTGAAAACATTCCGAATTTCCTCACGACTCAAACCCATTTCTCTTAAAGCAATAAGCATCATGAGAAAATAACGGTCTAGGGGGTTTTTGGTTCTTTCCAGGTGCGGATCTAGAGAAAAGGCTCTGGCAAGACTGCTATTTGCTTCATCCACCTCACGAGATCTTGCAGGTATACCTTTTTGTTGTAAACGCTCTTGTGCTTGTTGAAACATAACCTGCGGATCCGTTGGTTCCAAAGAAAAGTCTGTACCAAAGATAAGCTTGTCTTTGATGTCATCAATGTATTTTAGAAAAGCGCCAATAAACTCATAACCACGGCTTAAAGCGCCTGCTATATCACCATAAACATTGGGATACGTTTTCATATAGTGAGCAGCAGAGGCCATGTGGTGTTGGATATGCTCAAACCCTGGAAGATGGTTCATGTAACCACCCGTATGAGCAAGCACGGTTGTAATGTCACGATCAAATAAAGCTTCTTTCAGTGTGGTGGGATCACCGCCATGTAGCTTATAAAACTCATCCCCATGAATGGAGGCTTCATAACTTGTGTGCACAATCGTAACCATGCCCAAATCTGCCAACGCATCATAAAAAGCGTTAAGTTGTCGCATTTCAGGCAAGGTAAGAGTTTTATCATCTGCCAGTTTGCCATTGGCTAAAAAACCCCAAATCGCAAAAAAGAGTTTAACAGCTTTCACACCCGCTTCAGCTGCTCGCTTCAGGTCATCAATAGCGTTGGGTGCTAAGGGATTTATCGAGTAAGCACGCTGAAAGCGACCTTTGGCATAATCAACCATGCTTTGAACAGCGCTGTTTGAGGTATATAGGCCGCGACCTTCGGCAATCACGCGTCGCCCATCCACGACAGAAGCATCTGTTGCCAACAAGAGCCCACTGCCCACAAAACGAGATCCTTTAATGGCGCTCATAAGCTGTAAACTATTTGACGTTAACGGCCAAGGAGGCCCTACCAAAGGAAAACGCTTCACATCAAAAGGAAGAAAATCGGCAATTTTTGCAGCACTACGAAGCTGTTGTGCTGCCTTTGGATCTAAAAAACCGAGAAGATCATTAAATTGAACATCAGGCATGGCAAAAGGTAGTGTTTGCTCATCACCTCTGGCAACAACCTTGTCTTGCACTTTTTTCCCATTACGCCCCCCAAGGTGGTGGTGCGCATCCATAACCTCTTCTTGTGTCAGTCCTAAGAGCTGTAAGGGGTTTTGTGTTAAAAGCATTGATGCGGGTAGCACGGGTAGTAGAGTTGACATTGTTGCCTGCCTTTCAGGAAAGTGTTGTTGGACACCCTCCCTACAAAAAATAACGTCAAATGTGCAGAGGAAATTAAAAAAACCGTGTCCCACTGGACACGTCTAGCGTGCTATCGTGCTAGCGTGCTATCGTGCTAGCGTCTAGCGTCGCTGGTTATATTAAAACAAAGCCACCCTCTCCTTTGTAAGGAGAAGGTGCCCAAAGGGCGGAAGAGGTAGAAAGGGTCTAAAGGGGTCTAAAGGCGCCAGGCTACTTCAGAACACTTTGGGGTACCCCCACTTTTTTAGTCCCACCCCAGTCCCACTGAGACTCATGAGACGAGAAAGTGAGACTCTTCGAAAAGACAAATACATCTAACATCACGTTTTCACTCCAATTGTTTTATTGTCACAATTGGCACAGACCCTGCATTAAGAAGAGATAATAATCTGAAACACTATTTGTATATACTTTTATATATACATTTAAAACAATATGATCTATAATAAAACTAATGAAATAAATGGCTTTGATTGGGACCTTGGCAATATTACAAAGAATTTTGAAAAACATGGCATTACAATTATTGAAACTGAAGAGGTCTTTTTTAACACCCCACTCATCTTCCTTGACCATAAACACAGTAATGGGGAAAAAAGATTTCATGCGTATGGGCCTTCAAACAATAAACAACTTCTGCTTGTTGCTTTTACGGTTCGAAAGAAGATTTCCA
>Ga0233437_1004096_pt1 | contig 17768 bp, 12 predicted proteins | sample SI_122_August201_FD_182714 | JGI IMG/M metagenome (GOLD analysis project Ga0233437, IMG submission 182714) | Seawater microbial communities from Saanich Inlet, British Columbia, Canada - SI_122_August2016_200_MG | ecosystem: Environmental > Aquatic > Marine > Inlet | place: Canada: British...
AGTAAAAAAAGTTTCGGCAACAAAAATCTCAATGGTTGAAAAAGGAGGAGAGGACAGGGATTATAAATTAATCAAATTCTCTCGTTCAAATCAAGGTACTTGCTTTACACAAACACCTATCGTTAGTGAAGGTGAAAAAGTGAAGAAAGGCGATATCATTGCAGACGGACCAGCGACAGACAAAGGCGAGCTTGCACTTGGCAGAAACGTACTCGTTGGATTTATGACATGGGAAGGATACAACTTTGAAGATGCTATCCTTTTAAATGAAAGATTAGTTAAAGATGATGTTTTTACATCAATACATATAGAAGAGTTTGAATCAGAGGCTAGAGACACTAAACTTGGACCAGAAGAAATTACTAGAGAAGTTCCTAACGTTAGCGAAGAATCATTAGCTAACTTGGATGAGCAAGGTATCATACGTATAGGTGCGGAAGTTAAGTCTGGGAATATCTTAGTAGGTAAGATTACTCCAAAAGGAGAAACAGAGCTTACAGCAGAGGAAAGATTGCTTCGTGCAATATTCGGAGAAAAAGCAAGAGAGGTTAGAGACACCTCGTTGCGTGTTCCTCATGGTGAAGGCGGAATTGTTGTTGATGTTAAAGAGTTTACTAGAGCTAACAAAGATGAACTGCCTGCCGGAGTTAACAGACTCGTAAGAGTGTATATGGCTCAAAAGAGAAAAATTCAAGTGGGAGATAAGATGGCTGGACGCCATGGTAATAAAGGTGTTATTTCGAGGATTATGCCTCAAGAGGATATGCCTTTTATGCCAGACGGTACACCATTGGATATCGTTTTAAACCCATTAGGTGTTCCTTCTCGTATGAATATTGGTCAGGTTTTAGAAGTCCATTTAGGATATCTGGCTAAACAGTATGGGTGGAAGATTGCGACTCCTGTTTTTGATGGAGCTACAGAAGACGATATAGAACATCATTTTAAAGATCGTGGATTAAACCCAGATGGTAAAATGGTGCTATATGATGGAAGAAGCGGAGAAAAGTTTGAAAACAGAGTTACAGTTGGATATATGTACATATTGAAACTGCATCACTTAGTTGATGATAAGATACATGCAAGAAGTACAGGACCTTATTCGTTGGTAACACAACAACCACTGGGAGGAAAAGCTCAGTTTGGAGGACAACGTTTTGGTGAGATGGAAGTTTGGGCACTTGAAGCTTATGGTGCGGCGCATACTCTCCAAGAGATTTTAACGGTTAAATCCGATGATGTTGTTGGTCGTGTTAAAACTTATGAAGCAATAGTTAAGGGTGAAAACATTCCCCAGCCAGGCATTCCGGAATCTTTCAAGGTCCTTATAAAAGAATTCCAAAGTTTATCGCTGGATGTAAAAATACTTGGCGAAGCAAAACAAGAAATTGCGCTCAAAGAGGGCGAAGATGAAGATGATATTGTACTCGATATTAACTTAGAAGATGATGAGGTTGAAACAAAAACCGCTGAAGAAAATGGAGTTGCAGCGGAAGGTCAAGGAGAAAAAAGCGTTGATTTAGACGATTTTGCAAACATAACCTTTGAAGAGCTGGATATGGATATTGACGAAATAGATAAGGGCAGCGGAGATATAATAAAGGCTGCAAAAGAAATAAATGATCAAGATAAGTTATAATAAAACAAATAAATTTTTATATATGAAGGGAGAGACATTCACTTGTTTGAGCTGAATAATTTTGATTCCCTCCAAATAGGCCTTGCCTCTGGTGAAAAAGTCAGAGAATGGTCTCGGGGTGAAGTGAAGAAACCTGAAACAATCAACTACAGAACTTTAAAACCAGAAAAAGATGGTCTTTTCTGTGAACGCATCTTTGGACCCTCAAAAGACTGGGAATGTCATTGTGGGAGATATAAGAGGATTCGTTATAAAGGTATCGTCTGTGAAAAATGTGGTGTAGAGGTTACAAGGGCTAAAGTGCGTCGTGAGAGAATGGGGCATATAGAACTTGCTGCGCCAGTATCTCATATTTGGTACTTTAAAGGGATTCCAAGCCGAATGGGACTTCTATTAGATATGTCACCAAGGTCTTTGGAAAAAGTATTATACTTTGCTTCCTTTATAGTAATTGATCCTAAAGAATCTGGCTTAGAGTATAAACAACTTTTAACTGATAGAGAATATCGTGACTTCCAAGATCAACTTGGAGAGGATGCTTTTGTTGCTGGAATGGGAGCAGAGGCTGTTAAGACTATATTAAAACAGATAGATCTTGATAATGAAGCTGTGCTTTTAAGAGGTGAGCTTAAATCATCATCAGGACAAAAGCGTATTCGTGCCGTTAAAAGACTTGAAGTTGTTGAAGCGTTCAAAAATTCTGAAAACAGACCGCAGGATATCATTTTAGATGTTATCCCAGTTATCCCTCCAGAGCTAAGACCGATGGTACAGCTTGATGGAGGAAGGTTTGCAACTTCAGATTTAAACGATCTTTACAGAAGAGTAATAAACAGAAACAACAGACTTAACAGACTTTTACAACTAAGAGCACCTGATATTATTGTCAGAAATGAAAAACGTATGCTTCAAGAGGCTGTTGATGCTTTAATAGATAACGGAAGAAGAGGAAGACCAGTTACTGGTCCTGGTAACAGACCGCTAAGATCTCTTAGTGATATGCTTAGAGGAAAGCAAGGAAGATTCAGACAAAACTTGCTGGGTAAACGTGTTGATTATTCCGGCAGAAGTGTTATTGTTGTTGGTCCAGAACTTAAAATGTATCAATGCGGGCTTCCAAAAGATATGGCTTTAGAGCTGTTTAAGCCGTTTGTTATGAAAATGCTTGTAAATGAAGGGCATGCACACAACATTAAAAGTGCTAAGCGTATGACAGAAAAAGTAAGCCCAGAAGTTTGGGATGTTTTAGAAGAAGTAATCAAGGATCATCCTGTACTTCTAAACCGTGCGCCTACTTTACATAGACTAGGAATACAAGCCTTCCAGCCTGTTTTGGTTGAAGGTAAAGCGCTAAAAATTCATCCATTAGTATGTACAGCGTATAACGCTGACTTTGATGGTGACCAGATGGCTGTTCATGTACCGCTTTCTGTTGAAGCGCAAGCTGAATGTAGATTCTTGATGCTTGCTGCAAACAACATATTAAAACCACAGGACGGAAAGCCTGTTGTTAGTCCTACTCAGGATATGGTTATCGGCAGTTATTATATGACGATGATTAAAGAAGGTGCAAAAGGAGAAGGAAGTTATTTTTCGTCCCCTGAAGAAGCAGTTTTAGCATATCAAACTGGAAATATTGAAATTCAATCAAGAGTACATATAAGATTGACTAAAGAGATTGATGGAGAAGTTGTATCTAAAGTTATCGAAACATCAGCAGGAAGAGTTATCTTTAATGAAGCGATTCCGCAGGACCTTGGTATCGTAGACAGATCCGATCCTAATAATGCTCTTGAATTAGAGATTGATCTATTAGTCGACAAAAAGCAACTTGGGAAGATAGTAGATTTTTGTTTTAGAAAACATGGTCCTACCAAAACTTCACAGGTGCTTGACAGGATTAAGAAACAAGGATTTCATTTTTCAACTATAGGAGCAATAACGATCAGCGTTTCAGATATTATCATACCTCAAGAAAAGGCAGAATATTTAGAAGTTGCTGAAGTAGAAGTTGTTAAAATTGAAAATCAGTTTAAACGTGGATTCTTAACTGATGAAGAACGGAAGATTAGTGTAATTAATATATGGAAAGAAACAACTGATAAAGTTACAGATAAAATGATTGCATCATTAGATAAGTTTAATCCAATATCAATGATGGCAGACTCTGGCGCCAGAGGATCTAGAAACCAAATCAGACAGCTGGCTGGAATGCGTGGTTTGATGGCTGATCCAAATGGTGAAACTATCGAGATTCCTATTAGAGCAAACTTTAGAGAAGGATTGACTGTTTTGGAGTTCTTTATATCTACTCATGGAGCAAGAAAAGGTCTTGCAGATACTGCTCTTAGAACAGCTGACTCAGGTTATCTTACAAGAAGATTAGTTGATGTTAGCCAAGAGGTTATCATAAGAGAAAACGATTGTTTTGCAGCAGCAGGTGTAGGAGTACGTGGTACATTGGTAAAAGATATTAAGAGCGGGAATGAAATTATTGAACCGCTGGTTAACAGGATTCGTGGAAGATGTACTGTAGATGCTGTGAAGCATCCAAAAACGGGTGAAGAACTTGTCGGTGCAAACGAACTTGTGAATGATATTCTTGCTGAGACGATTGTTAATGCTGGCGTTAAAGAGGTTCTTATAAGATCAGTACTTACCTGCCAATCTGAAAGAGGTGTTTGTGCAAAATGTTATGGATCGAACATGTCTACAGGTATTGGGGTTAATATTGGAGAAGCAGTAGGGATTATTGCGGCTCAATCTATCGGAGAGCCGGGAACACAGCTTACAATGAGAACATTCCATACTGGTGGAGTTGCTGGTGGAGATATTACACAAGGACTGCCGCGTGTTGAAGAGCTTTTTGAAGCAAGAAAACCAAAAGGACTTGCGATTATTGCAGAAATCAGCGGTACTGTAACTGTTAGTGAAGCTAAAAGAAAACGTGAAGTAACTATCACTAATAGCGGCGGCGAAGCAGAAATTTACAGCGTACCGTTCGGCTCAAGAATAAATGTTAAAGATGGTGATGAGTTAGAGGCAGGCGATGAGCTTACTGAAGGTTCAATAAATCCTAATGATATCCTTAAGATTAAAGGTATCAAGGGAGTTCAGGCATACATGCTAAAAGAGGTACAAAAAGTTTATAGATTACAAGGTGTTGAGATTGCTGATAAGCATATCGAGATAATAATTCGCCAAATGCTTAAAAAGTGCAAAGTTGAAGAATCAGGAGACACTGAAATGTTGCCTGGAGCATTAGTAGATATATTTAATTTTGATAAACAAAATAAGGTTGCAACTGATGCAAAAAAAGAGCCGGCAACAGCAAAGAGAGTTCTCTTAGGAATAACAAAAGCATCATTAGCAACAGAATCTTTCCTTTCTGCGGCTTCTTTCCAAGAGACAACAAGAGTCTTAACAGAAGCAGCCATAAAGGGAAAAGTAGACCCATTAATCGGTCTAAAAGAAAACGTAATTATAGGAAAGCTTATTCCGGCAGGAACAGGCATGAAGCAGTATACAAACATTGAGGTTATAAAAAACAGTTTAAATGAAGACATAGCAGGAATGTTTGAAGCGGATGAATTAGAGACTTTAGACATATAATCAAAGCAATTGGTTGTAAAATTGGGAGGAATTAATGTAATGAGTAAGGATAATAAAACTTTATTAACTCATGATCAAGTTTTAGAAGAAACTTTAAAAAAAGCAAGATATCAAGATGCTGATGTTGAAGAAAATCGAAAAGCTTGGGAAACGACAAAAACACTAATACCCAAAGAGTTTGATAAGCTCAATTCTTCTGAAAAATGCTACTTTTGTATCCATGAACCAAAGGGTGAAACTGCGGCTTATGCAAATGTTATATTGGCGCATGAAGAACCTTTATCTTTAAAAAGGGGCTTGCTGGGTTTAGGTAAGAAGAACGTAAGATCTCGTATTGGTTCATTGATACCAGCATATATTGCGACTTGTAAAAGATGTAAAAGAGTGCTACGTATGATAGAATTGATTAAGTGGATAGTAACTGTTGGAATATCTCTTATTACTTTTGCTGTATTAAGCCTTTTAATTGGCAATGGAATTATTGAGGAATCAAGACTAATCATGCCATATGCGATTGCACTTGCTGGAGTAATCCTAGGATATGTACTTGGGAAGATTTCTTCTACAGTATATTCGAAGGAAAAATCAAAAGAAGTTCATCTGAATGTTTTTGATTTGGACATCTTAAAAGAGATGAAGAAGGGCGGATGGTTTTTACTTCAAGACGATAAGGCATCTACAAGCTTAAACTTTGCAAAATCACAAGGAGATTTTGGTAGAATTTTTGAAAAATAAAACCATAAATTATGATTGACAAGAATTTCCCACGGTGATAGAATGTCTAGGCGTGTAAAAATGTGCAGAATATTATGAAAAAAACAAATAATGAAAATAAGACATTTGATTTAAGCAAAATAACTAAGGTTATTGGTTTAAAACAGGTCGTAAAGCATGCAGAGAAAAAAGAAATAAGGATTATCTATCTTGCATCTGATGTAGATAGCTTTGTAGAGACAAAAATTTTAGCAATAGCAGAGAAACACAGCATACCTATTTTTAAGACACATTCCATGTATAAGCTTGGTCTAAGCTGTGGAATTGATGTCGGGGCAGCTTGTGTGGGGATATTATCCTAAGCCTTAGGCTGAAAAAAGAGAAAAGACCTTTTCACATGGGTTGCGAAAAGGTTTGATATATAATAGTTAATATATTTTATTTGAAAGGAGAACGTAACTAATAAATGCCTACAATTAATCAATTGATAAAGAACGGCAGGAAAGATACGGTTACTAAAACAAGTTCACCGATATTAAAGCAATGTCCTCAAAAAAGAGGAGTTTGTTTAGCGGTTAGAACTATGACACCAAAAAAGCCTAATTCTGCCCTAAGAAAGATTGCGAGAGTACGTCTAACAAACGGTATGGAAGGTTCTGCTTATATTCCAGGAATCGGACACAACTTACAAGAACATAGTGTTGTGCTAATTCGTGGAGGTAAAGTTAAGGACTTACCGGGTGTAAGATATCATATAATTAGAGGAGCTCTAGATACTGCTGGTGTTGCGGATAGAAAACAATCCAGATCAATCTACGGAGCTAAAAAACCAAAAAAATAAATAAAGGATAAGGAGGAACTTAAAGATGCCCAGACGTGGTGGAGTTCCAAAGCGTGACATTTTGCCGGATCCTATGTATAACAGCGTAGTTTTAACTAAGCTGATAAACCAAGTTATGCTTGATGGAAAAAGAGGAACGGCGCAAACTATTTGTTATGACGCTTTTGATATAATCAAAGAAAAAACAGGAAAAGATGCTATTGACGTTTTTATTGAAGCAATGGAAAACATAATGCCTGTTTTAGAAGTTAAAGCAAGAAGAGTTGGTGGAGCAACATATCAGGTACCAATAGAAGTTAGTGGTAGCAGAAGACAGACTTTAGGTATTAGATGGCTAGTAATCAACACAAAAAATAGAGGCGAACGCACTATGCGTGAAAGACTTGCATCAGAAATTATGGATGCAGCTAATAATACTGGATCAAGCGTTAAAAAGAAAGAAGATACTCATAGAATGGCAGAAGCTAACAAAGCATTTGCACATTACCGTTGGTAATTTTAATGTTCTTTTAAATGCTTAATCAAAAGATGCAAGCACACGATAAGAGTTTTAGTTTGTAATGACATAAGTTTGCTTGGAATATTTGCATAAATAGGTTAGACTTATATTATGTTGATACTTTGTAATTTATACACTGAATAAAAGTGTAAAATAATAGGTTTAATGCTTGAAAGACGATCGTCGCTTGGCAGTATGTCGAGTGACGATTAAAAGCGAGAGGAGGATAAGATTGGCAAGACAATTTCCACTAGAAAAAACAAGAAATATTGGAATAATGGCACACATTGATGCGGGAAAAACTACAACGACTGAACGTATATTGTTTTATACTGGACGTACGCACAAAATTGGCGAAGTGCATGAAGGCGATGCAACGATGGATTGGATGGAACAAGAACAGGAAAGAGGCATCACCATCACTTCCGCGGCTACTACTGCTGAATGGAGAGAACATAGGATAAACATTATCGACACACCAGGACACGTTGACTTTACAGTTGAGGTCGAAAGATCTTTAAGAGTTTTAGATGGTGCTGTTGCTGTTTTCTGTGCAAAAGGCGGAGTAGAGCCTCAATCTGAAACAGTTTGGAGGCAGGCAGACAAGTACAAAGTTCCAAGAATAGCTTATATCAACAAGATGGACATCATGGGTGCAGACTTTTTAAATGTTGTTGAGATGTTAAAAGAAAGACTTGGAGCGAAAGCTGTTCCGTTACAATTACCAATTGGTGCAGAGGATGATTTTTCTGGCATTATAGATTTGGTGCGCATGAACGCCATCACATATAAAGACGATCTTGGAAAAGAACGTGAGATAGTGGATATCCCAGCTGATATGCAGGAGCTCGCTGATGAATACAGAGAAAATCTGCTTGAAACAGTATGTGAAACAGACGATGAGCTTATGGAAGATTATCTCGAAGGAAAAGAAATAAGTGAAGAGGCGATAAGAAAAGCGATAAGAAAAGCAACTATCGGGCTTTCTATAGTTCCTGTAGTTTGTGGGTCTTCATATAAGAATAAGGGAGTGCAGCCACTTTTGGATGATGTTGTAGAATATATGCCGTCACCAACAGAAGTTCCTCCAATAATCGGAAAGAAACCTAGCACTGATACCGATGAAATGAGAAAGGCATCTGATGATGAACCATTTTCAGCATTGGCTTTTAAAATCATGACTGATCCTTTTGTAGGAAAATTAGCATTCTTTAGAGTTTATTCTGGAAGATTAAAAGCTGGCAGTTATGTCTATAATTCTACTAAAGGCAAAAAAGAAAGAGTCGGCAGAATATTACAGATGCATGCAAATCACAGAGAAGACATAGATGAAGTCTATGCTGGTGATATTGCTTCGGCTGTTGGGTTTAAAGATGTTACAACGGGTGATACTTTATGTGATGATAAAAGACAGATTATTTTAGAGTCAATGATCTTCCCAGACCCTGTTATCAGAGTTGCGATAGAACCTAAGACTAAAGCAGGCAGAGATAAGATGAGTGAATCATTATCTAAGCTTTCAGAGGAAGACCCGACATTTAAAGCATATACTGACGATGAGACAGGTCAAACTATCATCGCAGGTATGGGAGAGTTACATCTTGAAATAATCGTAGATAGAATGCTGCGTGAATTTAAAGTTGAAGCGACAGTTGGTAAGCCTCAGGTTGCTTATAGGGAAGCGATGCAAAAAGCAGTTAAAGTTGAAGGAAAATATGCCAAGCAGTCAGGTGGTAGAGGCCAATATGGACATTGCGTTATTGAAGTTGAGCCTTTAGAAGCTGGATCTGGGTATGTTTTTGAAAATAAAATAGTTGGTGGATCTATTCCAAAAGAATATATCTCTAGCGTTGATAAAGGAATAAAAGAAGCATCTTTAAACGGTATCCTTGGCGGATACGAAGTTATGGATTTTAAAGTGGTCTTAGTAGACGGAAGCTATCATGAAGTAGATTCATCAGAGATGGCGTTTAAGATTGCTGGATCTATGGCATTTAAAGAAGCGATGAGAAAAGCAGATCCTGTGCTGCTTGAGCCTATGATGAAAATCGAGGTTACTGTGCCAGAAGAATACATGGGAGATGTACTTGGAAATATCAATGCAAGACGTGGTAGGATTGAAGGTACTGAAGCAAGAAGCGGAGCACAAGTTATAAATGGATTTGTACCGTTGGGCGAAATGTTTGGCTATGCGACAGATATTAGAAGCAGAACCCAAGGAAGAGGAAACTTCACGATGCAATTTTCACATTATGATCCTGTACCTAAGAGCATAACAGAAAAAATTAGTGGTGAGAGCAAATAATAAATTGTTACTAATGAAATTAATTAAACATATATTTTTCTAATTTAAGGAGGAAGAATTAAAATGGCAAAAGCAAAATTTGAAAGAACGAAACCGCATGTTAATATTGGAACAATAGGTCACGTAGACCATGGTAAAACGACATTAACAGCAGCAATAACAACAGTTTTGGCGAAGTATGGTGGTGCAGTAGCAACAAAGTATGATGAGATTGATAAAGCGCCTGAAGAAAAAGAAAGAGGCATAACAATCAATACTGCACACGTAGAGTATGAAACTGACAATCGTCATTATGCACATGTAGACTGTCCTGGACATGCTGACTATGTTAAAAACATGATCACAGGAGCAGCACAGATGGACGGAGCGATTTTGGTAGTAAGTGCAGCTGATGGACCTATGCCGCAGACAAGAGAACATATTCTGCTAGCACGTCAGGTTGGAGTTCCACACATAATCGTGTATATGAACAAAACAGACCAAGTGGATGATGACGAGCTTATTGAACTAGTAGAGATGGAAGTAAGAGAACTTTTATCTGAGTACGAGTTTGATGGAGACAATATTCCTATAATCAAAGGGAGCGCACTAAAAGCATTAGAAGCAGCAACAGGCGATTCAGATGTAAAAGACAATCCTGATTGTGCATCAATCTTTGAGTTAATGGAAGCAGTAGACACATCTATTCCAACACCAGAGCGTGAATCTGACAAACCATTCTTGATGCCTGTAGAAGACGTATTCTCAATCACAGGACGTGGAACAGTTGCAACAGGCAGAGTAGAAAGAGGAACAGTAAACGTAGGCGAAGAAGTAGAAATCGTTGGTTTAACTGATGAGAAAAGAAAAGTAGTTGTAACAGGCGTAGAAATGTTTAGAAAACTTCTAGATCAAGCTATCGCAGGCGACAACATTGGATTATTATTGCGTGGAGTACAAAGAACAGAGATCGAAAGAGGTCAAGTACTATCTAAGCCAGGATCAATACATCCGCATACTCATTATAAGGGTGAAGTATATGTACTAAAAGCAGAAGAAGGTGGCAGACACACACCGTTCTTTAACGGATACAGACCACAATTCTTCTTTAGAACAACAGACGTAACAGGATCTATCACATTGCCGGAAGGCACAGAGATGGTAATGCCTGGAGATAACGTACAAATGGAAATCAAACTTATTACACCAATCGCAATCGAAGAAGGACTAAGGTTCGCTATTCGTGAAGGTGGAAGAACAGTTGGATCAGGCGTTGTTTCTAGCGTTGTTGAATAGTTAATTAGGTTAAACGTATATTAAAGGCGATAGGGTTAATCCTTATCGCCTTTTTTTCTGTTTTAAATACAAACTTTATGATTACTTTAGCATCGAAAGAGCCTTGTTAAGAAAAATTTGCTTTATATGGACTTTTACTAAAGTATGTTCATCCTTATATTCTAAAACAGGATTTTCACAGTTGTTTTGAATATATGCCAAAACATCACCACGATTGTATGGCACCTTAATTTCAGCTTCAATCAAAGAAGGCTTCAGCCTTACTTCAATGGTATTTAACATTTCTTCAATCCCGTCATTGGTTTGTGCGGATATATATATTCTGCTGGATTTTAGAGCAGCATCAATATCCAGCAAATCTGATTTGTTATACACCTCTAAAATGTTTTCATCAACAACACCAAGCGAATATAAAACATCTCGAACAATATCCCTTTGATCCATAAAATTTGGGTCTGAAGCATCAATAACGTTTATAACAAGGTCTGCTAAAGCAGTTTCTTCTAAGGTTGCTTCAAAAGCTGCGATTAAATCATGGGGAAGTTTATCTATAAATCCAACAGTGTCAGAAAAAAGGACTGTTTTAGATGAAGGCATGATGACTTTTCTTGTTACTGGATCAAGCGTAGCAAAAAGCTTATCTTCAGCCAAAACTGCAGAACCGGAAAGTCGGTTTAAAAGTGTTGACTTCCCAGCATTTGTATATCCGGCTAATGCAACTACTGGCAGCCCGCTTTTCTCTCTGGTTTGTCTGCGCACTTTTCTTTGGGATTTCAACTTAGTTATTTCACGTTCCAGCTCAAAAATCTTTCTATTCATACGACGTCTGTCAGTTTCAAGCTTTGATTCTCCAGGTCCTCTAGTGCCGATGCCACCGCCCAGCCTCGATAGATTAATGCCTTCTCCTGCTAATCTTGAAAGTGCATATTTTAGCTGAGCTAACTCAACTTGTAAGCTTCCTTCTTTTGTTTTGGCATGAGAGGCAAAGATATCTAATATCAGTGTTGTTCTATCTATGACTTTAATGCATAAAGTTTCTTCTATTGTTGTTTGTTCTAGTGGAGAAAGCTCATCATTCGTAATCACCATATCCGCATTTTTAGCCGATACAAGCAAGTTAAGTTCGTTAATATTACCTTTACCAATATAAAATTTTCTGTCACGAGAAGGTCTTGTCTTTTGAAGTTCATAAATAACATTTGCACCGGCAGTTTTAGCAAGCCTTGATAGCTCATGCATGCTTTGTTCACTGGCGTTTAATCCAACTAAAATTGCATTTTCGGACATATCTTTAGTTTCAGTTAATGCGACACTTTGCTTGACTCGCTCTGTAGCGCTTTCAATCTCTTGCATTAATGCATGTATTGGGATTTCTTTAACTTTATACGGTCCTAAAAGCTTTGGTGTATTAAGGTCTTTTCCTATTACTGCAATACCCAAACCGGATACTCTTCCGGTCTTTGTTATGCCGATTGCTGCCATTGCGTCAAGTCTGGATGATAGCAGTGTCCCGATATCGACTGATGAAGGCATAGGACTGCCGCCAGGATGTGTATGGATGCATCTAACACCTGAAAGACCTAAAAGGCCTCTTCTGAGCCTCAAGAAAGGAAGTGCAACCTCTGAGCTGCTTCCGATAGAAACATCACACACTTTTCCTGTTCTTGAAATATAAACAGAAATCTCTCTGTTAATTTCAGCAGAATATTCTGCAAGCAAAAACATGAGCTCATAAGTTATAAACTCACTATTATCAATTTTTATATTATATATTTCATTTATTTTATCGAGCAGAAATGTTTTTATTCCGCCTATATTACCGTTTACTTTCATCAATTAATTATTCTCCGGTTTTCTAATATCAACATAATCGTTGTCGTTAACGTTTCCTTCTTTAAATGTCACCATATCTTTTATAATCCTTTGAGAAGCCTCTAATGCATAGAACGCAAAAGGACAGCCAGACCCTTCACCAAGGCGCATCTCAAGATCAAACATAGGCATAAGACCAATATCGATTCTTGCTGCAGTATAACCCCTTTCAGCACTCTTATGTGAAGCAAAGATATATTCTTTTACCAATGGATTAAACTTAAAGGCAAGAAGAGCCGCAACCATAGAAATATATCCATCAATAACAGTTGGAATTTTATAATAAGCCCCACCCAAAAACATACCTGCCATACCGGCAATATCAAGACCGCCGACTTTTGACACAACATCTAAAGGATCGGATGGATTTGGATTGTTGATTTTTAGTGCTTTTTTTATGGTAGCGACTTTTTTATGATAATGTTCATTATCAATTCCTGCACCCATACCAGCAATTTCATCAACACTTTTGCCTGTAAATGCACAAAGCATAGCAGCAGAAGTTGTAGTGTTGCAAATCCCCATTTCACCAACGCCCAGGAGTTTATACCCATTTTCTTTTAGCTTGCCCGCCATTTTAAAGCCGTAATCAATTGCTTTTTTAGCAGTAGCAATTGTCATTGCAGGTTCTTTCGCTATATTATTAGTTCCAAGCATAAGATTAGCATCGATTATACCATTAAAATTTGAATTCTGCTTCACACCTATGTTTACAACTTTTAAATCAATATTCGATTGTCGAGCCAACACACTAACGCCGGCAACGCCGCGAACCATATTTCTCATTTGGATATCAGTGACAGATTGCGGCACGGGAGTCACACCTTCATCCCAGACTCCGTTATCTGCACCAAAAACCACAATCGCTTTTTTAAAAAGGTCGTTGTGCATTTTGCCAGTGATTCCAGAAAGTTTAACTGCAAAATCTTCTAGACGTCCTAAGCTGCCGATTGGCTTTACAAGACTATCTAAATATTTCTTTGTTTTTACTTTCTGTTTTGAATCTGGCTTTTCGATTTTTGATATAAAATTCATTCATGTCTCCTAACCTTTATATTAAAAGTATAGCATGATTTGTTTAATGAATGAAATAAAAATTTATAGGGAAAAGATCAAATATACTTTTACTTTTTTAAATTTACATATATAATTATATCATTAACGGAGGTGCATATGAAATATTTAAACAGTACAAAATTGAGTAATGGAGTAGAAATACCTTTAATTGCATTAGGTACATGGGAATCACCGAATAACGATATACTTATTAACAGCATTTTAAATGCGTTTAATGCTGGATATAAAAGTATCGATACTGCTGCTGCATACGGAAACGAAGAGAGTGTGGGGGAAGCTCTTAAAAAAAGCGGACTTAATAGAGAAGAATACTTTATAACAACGAAGGTATGGAACAGCGATCATGGATATGATAACACTATAAAAGCCTATCAGAGAAGCTTAGATAATTTAAAGCTGGATTATGTTGATCTTTTGCTAATTCATTGGCCTGGAAAAGATAAGTATTTAGAAACATGGCGTGCTTTTGAAGATATGTATAAGGATGGGAAGATAAAAGCGATAGGGGTGAGTAACTTTAAGGAACATCATCTTAAATATCTTTTCGATAATGGCACAATAAAACCAATGGTTAACCAAATTGAGTTCCATCCATATCTGCTGCAAGAAGATTTGTTGAACTTTAGCAAAGAAAATGAAATTTTAGTTGAAGCTTGGAGCCCGCTTATGCATGGGCAAAATCTTTTTAAGCATCCTGTAATCGTGGAGATAGCAAAAAAATATAACAAATCCTCGGCTCAGGTTATTTTAAAATGTGAATTGCAATTAGGATTGCGTGTATTACCAAAATCAGTGCACAAAAACTGGATTGAAGAAAATATTGATGTTTTTGATTTTAGTCTAAATGACGAAGATATGAAGAAAATATGCTCATTGAACAAAAATATGCGTTCAGGTCCTGACCCTGATACTTTCTTTATGGGATTTTAATCATATAATAAAAAGCCCCTTAGTTCACTTATTAAGCAACTAAGGGGCTTTAATTTTATATTTTTTTAATAATCCATGTAGTCTTCATAATCATCTTTAAGATCCATAGCTTTAACCCTAACTGGCTTCATGCTCTCTTGAATAGTATTAGCATCATCTTGTGCAGCAATCTCAGCTGCTTCCATTGCCGCTTCTGCTTCTAAAGATAGGTTATAATATTCATAATACTTATCGCCTCTGCCATTTTTCTTTCTTTCATACCGTGCTAAGTTATAATAAGTAGTATAATCTGCTTCTGCATTATCATAATCAACAAATACATCATTTTTTGTCTCTTCAAGGTCAATGTATATTTTTTGCTGCTCTAAAAACTCTGTTCTAATTTCTAAACCGGTTTTATATTTTCTTACTTTAGATTCAAGTCTGTCCGGGGCAATAACCGAAGAAATTCTTTCTACTAATTTAGCGTTTTCTTCGAGTGCTGTTTCTGTTGTGTTTTGGCTGATATAGCTTTGAATCACTTCGTCTCTAGTTTTTTTGACTTGTGGATAAGGCAGATCTAAGCATTTTCTTTGGACTTTATTGCTTTGACTAGCAATAGTTTTCAACTCCATTATATTCTCGTAAAACGAGATAGACTCATCAGACATAATATCTTTACCTACATAACCTAAATCTTTCTTTCCAATAATAGAAGCAAATTCAGTGTTGTTGTTAGCAGCAGTAATTTTTCTTTCGGTAGCAACAACATCAGAGAGCTTAGACACATAATCATCAACCATTTCGCCTAACGTTCCTGAATGCGGTCTGATTGACTGAGCAGAAGCCACAACTTCATTGGCATCACTCAGACTACCTCTTATTACGATTAATTCGTCTAGGTATGCAATCATAATTTTATAATAATCTTTATTAACACTGATTTTTTTAGAAAAAGCTTCTTTATGTTCACCAAGCCCTTTAGGTAATGTAACGGTATCTAAATCACTAGAGATTTTATCAATCCTAGCTTCAAAAGGCAATAGTGATTCTTTAAGTTCTAACAAGGACAGATCTGAATTATAAGTATCAATTAAATCAGTTGAATACTTTGCGTTGCTATCTACAATCAACTGTATTGAATCAATAACTTTTTTTAGTTCTTCTGCCTCTGTTTTTATGGCATCAATCCCTAAATTTTCCGGCGTTTCTTTATTATATATCCAAAAATATGATTTATTTAATTTTTCTAATTGTTCTTCCATAACTGGTGCGTTGCCTAGAATCTGATTGTATACTGAAAGACCGGATTCTAAATCTCCTACTCCAACAACCATATCACCATCTAATTTAATATCATAATCTGCAATTCCAGCTTTAAGCTCATCTATCTTTTCTGTATAGTATCCCATATCAAGATATATATTAGTTCCACAGTATGCAAGAACTGCCGCTACTATCATAGAAATAAAAAGGAATCTTAAGAAACCACCAATAGGAAGAATATTGGATTGAGCAACTTCTTTTTGTTTGTCTAAAGCTGAAATTTTCAATGCCTTTGCAGCTTCGATTTTTTTCTTTGCATTTCTTTGGAACAAATATTCGCTTTTTTCAACAGGATCCATAGCCAATATCGCAAGTTTTTCGTACATGCGATACTCTGCATCCTGTGCCTTTTTTTCTTTCAGCATAACTGCTTGCTGTGTTTTTTGCTCTGTTAAAGCTATTTTATTTGCAACATCCAACTCTTTTTGTTTTATTGCTTCCTCGGCCATCTTTTGTCTATACATCATTTTCTTTTGTGGAGGCAGAGATGCAAATGCGCTTTTTTTAAGCCGCGCTTTCTTTTTATTATTCTTAATTAAAGCTTTGTTTCTTTGTGCTACAATTTTTTTCTTTTTGTTAATTTTAGCATTTTCTCTTTGTGCTTCATTTTTGATTTTTTTAACAATCAAATTAAGTTCGTACTTATTGTTGATTTCGCCGTACTCAGTAATAACATCTGACATGAAATCATAATCAGCATCTATTATAGAGTTTTCAAAAGCTTGCTCAGTTGAAGCTTTTGCCTTTTTAACACTATCGGTATTTTTATCATTAGCAATTTTTTTAGCCATTATAATTCTCCATATTATTTTTAAATAAATTTTGATATTTAATATTTCAACAAATTCTCAAACATTTTAACATTTATTATGATTTTTTTCAATTATATATGCTAAATAATGTAATAAAATAAAAAAACATCTTCAACTGAAGGTGTTTTTTAATGCAAATAGGTTTTATTAAGAGACATAATCCTACATATCAAGCCATTCCGGCCTCATAAATATTTCTATGTCAAGTAATTTATAAGTAAGATTTGGATTATTTATTTTGAATTTATCTAAAATATCTTTTTTTCCAACAATAAATTCAATTTCTAAGTTTTTTATTTTACTGATTTGTTTTGCTACTATAAGCCCGTCTTCCAAGTTTTTATATGTAGTGTCGTTTGCGACATTAGAGTTTAATATAAGTTTAGTAAGCTTAAGTTTTGATGTTTGCTCAATGCTGTTTATCATCTCTAATACTGCATCGATGTTAGACTGAAGGGGTCTGCATGTATTCATAACGAAAAACACATCCATATCTTCCTTAATTTTTTCCAAATCTTTTGCTAAAAATCCCATAGCAGTTGCTCCAGCAGGATCTCCACCACAATCGATTACAACATGCTTTTTAGTTGATAAAACTGTATAGATTTCTGGAGGCAAAGTGGGAAGGTCTACTGCAGTGTTAGCAAAAGTTGGACCTATTAAGTCTATGCCTTTTTCTTTTAACATTATTTTATGTTCCGATGATCTAAAATATGGATTTACGATGTCCATATCAAAAAGCAATACATCTTTGCCTTCATTTTTTAATTTAATTGCTATATTCATTGATATTTCTGTTTTCCCACTGCCATAATTACCAACAAAAACATTAATTCGATTCATTATTTAAACTTCTCCAATGTCTTTTTTTATAGTTTTATATTTAA
>Ga0233437_1004097_pt1 | contig 17765 bp, 17 predicted proteins | sample SI_122_August201_FD_182714 | JGI IMG/M metagenome (GOLD analysis project Ga0233437, IMG submission 182714) | Seawater microbial communities from Saanich Inlet, British Columbia, Canada - SI_122_August2016_200_MG | ecosystem: Environmental > Aquatic > Marine > Inlet | place: Canada: British...
AAGTCGATGCAACTGGTGAACCTGCTGCTCCTGCATCTCCTGGGTATATGATATCTCCATCTGATGGAGCAGAAGAGGGAGCTTCGGTCAATGTTATTGTCGCTGCTCCTGCAGCTCCTGAAGCTGAACTTTCTATGGTATATTTTTCGTCATTAATTACAACACTGACGCCGCTGAGCGCTGTTGCCTCATCAGCAGATATTGCTTCGTCTACAGTAATAACTGCACTTGCAATTGAATCGACAGTCATGTTTCGTGATGCATCTAACAAATCATCAGCAGTAAACATCTTAGCTTCGCTTGTTTCTACGAATACAACGCCGAAAAGCTTGCCAATTTCACCCTCAAAGATGTTTTCAACAGCAGAGTATTTTGCTGCATCCTGCCACAATGTATCAGATTGTAAATCATAAGTCGTTTCTGGTCCTACGATTGCGACATAATATGATTTGCCGTCGCGGCTAAACATAGGTGCTTTGTTTTTCTTTAATGTTCTGACTGCTTTTCTAAGTTCATTTACAGTTAACTTATCAGATGATGTTAGGTTATGTCTTGCTGTATTTGCTCCAGCAAACTGGACATTTTGTGATACAGATATGACCTCTCTTGTTAGTGTATCCATAGTCAGACCGCCTTGGTCGCCCATTAATTCTACACTGTCGTTAATCACCGGATCTAGTGCGGTTAGATCCAACATATCTGAAACAGCAACGTATCCGCCATATTGGTCTATTTGGGCACTAATTGATGTCATGGCAAGGCTTTGTCCGTCTGGTACGCTGCCTTCGACGAGTGGAGTTGTGATGGCACCGAATGGTGTCCATTTTCTAAACTGGATTGTCTTTCCTTGATTTTTTGGCAAAGACACTTTTTGACCAAATTTTTGATGGACAAGGTTTGACTTTGCATTAATTAGTAACTTTTTATCATAGTATGTTTGCATTGATGGTGTTATATCTGTAGTTAATATTGGGTTAATCGCCATAATGTTGTTCTCCTTAAATTTTTATTTAAAATTCGGTCTGCCTATAAAATTAACAGGCAGACCATTAGATTAAAGCAAGAATAGTTCTAAATAAAAGACTTAAAGCATAACCCGTTCCCCGTTTTTTATACGCTGATCAATTCTTAATATCTCAGCATCCGAAAGCCTGGCAATGTCCTTAGAGGACCCTCCGCTGTTTGCAGAGTTTATGACTCGTGGTCTTGTGTTTCTTGCCTTCAGATTACCGAGTATTTCCTGTTCAAGCTCGTTTTTCATTCTGGCTTTCGCCGTGTCAGCATACAAAAACTCATATGTATCGATCAATGGTTTTCCATTCATCACCAAGTAGGTGAACAGAGGATTACTCATTATCTCTAATTGAATATCGATGTCAGGATATATTTTATTAAATTCCTCGGCCTGATCTTCGATAGTTTTCATTAAAGATAAAACTTTATCGCCTTCCTTTTCAGTATGGTGTTTATCTTCTTGCTCTTTTCCCCATTTCTCCTTTTCAGAAGCAAACCGCTTTTTGAACGCTTCATTTACTTCTTTTTGAGATCGATAAAAATCTTGATCACTGTCATTCTTAACTGTATTATTTTTATCCTGTGTATGGGTTTTTGTCTTAGCGTCGCCGTCACGCTTTTTGTTTTCTTCGGCCGTTTTTTTAAACATTTTAAAAGTACCTCCAAATTGTTTTTATAATTATAAAGATATTTCACTTGCATATCACTTGCAGTTTTTAGATAAATAATTGATATTGCAAAAAGCGACATAATAATGATATATATGCAACATTAAAATAACATATATGTAAAAAATTCATAATTTGTTTTGTTTATTGTATTGTAAAAAATATGTTTCAGGTAGTATAATGAATAGTATAATAGACAGCTGTAAGCGGCAAATAGTAATATATATATAGAAGATATTATTAAAAGTCGACAAGATAACGGCGTGACGGGAAACTATGGGAGATAATTATGAATATTCAACAAAGAAAAGAGGAAGCTCTTGCAGTGCTTAATAATGACATCAAAGGGATGTCAAATGAAGAAATAAGGCAAAAAAGAAAAGAAGAGCAATTAATATTAAGCAAAATGAGCGAAATAGTCATTAATTCTGGAGAACCCCTTTGTGATGACTTTGATTTATTAATTAAGAGCCTCATTGTAGATGAATTGCTTGCAATTGAAAACAGCTTTTAGTATTCTTAAATTTAAGAATGAATCCACAAAAGGTTTTTTTAATATGGTTTTAAATAATTATTTTAGTAGAATTAGGAGCAAACAGTGGAACATATAGAGACTGGTAAAAATTTTTTTCCCAATTTGCTTGATTCTATGACAGATCTGGTTCGAGTTATCGATAAAAGCAATGTGGTTATTTATGAAAACAGCGCTTTCAAAAACGTATTCAAAGATACATATGGCAAGAAGTGCTATAAAACTATTTGCGAAAATTCGTTTTGTCCTGATTGCCCATTTTATAAATCAGTTAATTCAAAAACAACAGAAAAGCATTTTGGAGATATTGTTATTAAAGGCAGAATATACTCTGTTGCCTTATCTTCCTTAAACGATGAAAATGGAGTTATTGCTATAGTTGAAGTCTTTAGAGACATTACGAGCGAGCATAATATTAAAGAAAAGATAATTGGCTCTAACAAAAAGATGGTTAAAGAGATAGAGTTAGCAAAAAGTCTTCAGCTTTCGATTTTAAGAGATAAGCTTCCTGATATAAAAGGATATAAGTTTTCTTCGATATTTTTGCCTTGCGAAACTCTTGGCGGAGATATGTATGACTGTTTTAAAATTAGTGAAAACGAAGTAGCGATGTATATCGCAGATGTGTCAGGTCATGGTGTTATGGCTGCGATGCTTACGGTTTACTTGCGCCAGGAAATATTCTCGCAATTTAAAACGAAAAAAATGATTGATCAGGTCTTAAAAGGAGTACAAGAATCATTTTTAGAAATGAACATTGAAAGTAGTGTATATATAACTGTTTTTATGATAGTATTAGATATAAAGACTGGCTTATTTAAATTCGTTAATGCAGGACACAGTGTAGCACCAATTATCTTTGATGGAGATAAAGTTTCTGAAATTTTCAGCCCAGGGAACCCTATTAGTTCCTGGTTTGAGACTCCTGTTTTTACAGTGAAAGACAGTAAGCTCAAAAAAGGCGGTAAGCTTTTATTGTTCACTGATGGTCTGGATGAAATCCATACTGGCACAGCAACGCTTGAAGGCCTTAAAAAACTGGTTGATCAAAAAAAGGTTTTAGGTGAGCGATTGCTGGATAAAATAATAAAGAAATATGCGAGTTTTAGTGAGGATGATATTACTTTGCTTATCGCTGAAAGAGAATAAATCACGAGAAAAGGGGAACCTTGGGGTTTAAAGGTATTTAAGATTGTTTGAAGGAATTTTTAATTCGTTATCACACAGCGTGGAAAACTTTGACGTTATCGATATCCTTGATATTGCTGTTGTTGTAGTTTTAATATATTTCTTGTTAAAGCTAACAGCTAAAACAAGAGCGATTCAGGTTTTAAAGGGTTTTGGGGTTATTATAATCCTTGCTCAACTTACAGACTTTTTAGGTATGAGTACGATTGCTTGGCTTTTTGCATATATTATTAATGCAGGAGCTTTAGTTTTGATTGTGCTTTTCCAGCCAGAACTAAGACGTGCATTAGAGCGCATTGGTACTGGTAATATTCTAGCTAGAAATCTAAGTGAATATAATGAAATATTAACAAGAATTGATAAGATAATTGCATCTTGTCTTTATTTTTCGAAGACTAGAACCGGCGCATTAATTGTTATTGAAAATAAAACAGGTTTGAACGATATTATGGAAACAGGGACGAGAATAAATGCAGACATCACATCAGAACTGCTTGAAAACATATTTTTCCCAAACGCTCCCTTACACGACGGTGCTGTTGTTATCCGCGGAGGACAGATGCTTGCAGCGGGTTGTTTTTTACCACTTAGCGATAACAGACTAATCGGACAAGATTTAGGTACCAGGCACAGAGCAGGGCTTGGGATTAGTGAAGTTTCTGACTCGGTCACAATTATAGTTTCGGAAGAAACGGGAGTCATATCGATTGCAAAAGATGGAAAACTTATAAGATATATTGACAGCAAAGCATTAAGGGACACGCTTGCTATTATTTACAACCTTGAAGAGGTAAATGCAAAAAGAAGAAAGCTCAATATCTTAAAGAGAAGGGGCAAGAAGTAATATGGATAAATTCTCAAAAGGAATAAAAAACTTTTTTAAAGGCTTTTGGCATTTATTATCCAACAACTTAGGGCTTAAAATTGCTTCTGTTTTGTTTGCAATAATCTTATGGGGTTTTGTTATGACTGAAATAAACCCGCCAAGAGAAAAGGATTTTAATGATATTGATCTTAGGTTTGAAAATATTAATTCACTTTCAGAAAAAGAGCTGACGGTAAAAGGAAGCTTGGATGAGATTTTAAATAAAGTTGAAATAACGATTGAAGCAAATCCGGATTATTTGTATTTAGTCACCGAAGAAAATATAAAGGCTTATGTTGACCTTTCGGTCATAAACAAGCCGGGTGAACAGACAGTAGCTATTAAAGCAACATCTTCTATTGGTACTGTCGTTGGAATAAAACCAAAAACGGTTACGCTTAACGTTGAAGATTATATAACAAGAGTTGTACCGGTTACTTATGAAATTAAAAACACGCCTGGAGAGGATTTTTATGTATCAGATCCAGTGTTTACACCAGAGTTTATAGAGATTAAGGGAGCTAGGAGCTTAGTAGAGCAGGTGGCAACAGGTGTCTGTTATATTGACTTGCATGAAGTTACGAAAGACGTAAAAGAGAGTATACCTTTGGTTCTAAGAGATGAAGAAGGGGAGATACTTGAAGCTAAAGATTATAGTGAGGATCTTCCAAGTGTAATCGTAGACATTAAGGTTATGCCGCAAAAAGAAGTACCGATCAGCATTGAAGGTGCGGTTATTGGACTGGATAGTGTTGCGGAAGGGTTTATAGTTACAGATTATTATGTTGAACCTACAACTGTATTGGTTGCAGCAGAACAGAGCATATTAGACACGATATTAGAGGTGCAGATTGAAGGTATTGATATTAGTGGAGCTAAGACAGATCTTTCTATCCAAACGAATGTAAGGCAGATAGAAGGGACTATAATTAAGCTTGAACCTACAGGGATTAAAGTAAACGTTGAGATAAATGCACTAGAATCAACACAGATTTTTGAATCTGTTGAAGTAGAGCTTTTAAATTTAGCAGATGGATTGAGCGCAACGGTTGTACCAAAAAGCATTAAGGTAATTATAACAGATGAAGAGCTTCTGTTAATCGAGCTAAAATCTTCAGACATAAAGCTGTATATTGATCTTGATGGAAAAAAAGCAGGCGATTATACTTTGCCGATTATGATTGAGCCTCTTAATGGTATAGAGACAACAAGCGTTACGTTTAACATTGAAAAAGCAAACATTAGCATAACTGAAAACTAGGGGTTATTGCCCTCTCTTTATTCGATATTGATTGATGCAATAAATATTTAAACTCCGCTCAAACACTTACGAGATATAGATTGTTTTGTGTCTTTTGACCATTTTTACTTAAAAATCAAATAAAAAATAGAACCATTGTTGTATTTATCGCAATGGTTTTTTTTATGTTTCGCTATTTCTTTTTAAGGGACATTTAGCTTTAAGTCGAGAAGAAAATTTAGAAAATACTATTTTATATTTATTTTGTTTAAAAGTAAGTCATAGACACTATTTATAAGATTGAATTATTAGCATCTTATTTTCATATTACAAACATTTAATAAATATGAAAGTGAGATGAAAGTGAAGAGGTAATAATATGTGAGCACAAATTAAAAAAAGGAGATTTGATCAATGGCAATTAATATTACAAAAAAAGATGAGGAAGATAAAAAAACTTCCGGTCAAAAGAAGACACCACAAAAGGCAACACGAAAGGCAGCACAAAAGCCAAAAGTCAACAGGACATCAAACACAAGTAAAGGATTAAGCGACAAACAGATGGATGAAATTACAAAAGACACAGGAATAAAGCTTAATGGTGAAGAAAAAGTGAAACTTATAATTCCGAAGATTGAAGGAGAATCTGACTATGTTGAATGTGGGATAAACGGGTATAACTATGTGATAAAAAAAGGAGTATTAGTCAGCGTACCTAGAAGTGTTGTAGAAGTTTTAAGAAACTCTAAACTACTTTAGCACTTAAGCTTTTAAAAAAGATGAAAGGCAGGGAAATAGAATGACTTTAATCGACATTGTAAAATTGGCATTATCCCAGATGGGTGAAGACACTGGTGTAAGCGAAACCGATGAATATGGAACGCTTTTAACGGCATACATTAATGAAGCATATTTAGAAATTTGCCGAGAAAAAAAGCATAAATTCAGCACCGAAACTCTTGCTTTTTTGGAAGGCAGAGCAGATATAAGTTCGCTTAGTAAAGATGCTGTTTCAATACTTGAAATAAAAAGTGACTTTGGTGCAAAAGTTTACTTTGAAATCGTCGCAGACAAGATTTTCTTAATTGGCTCAGAGGATTCAGATTATACAGTTGAATATCTCTACTTGCCAGAAAGATTAAGCGAAGATACTGACGAGCCGGACATAAAGGAAAGTGAATGTTATCTATTAGCTGACTTTGCAACTTATCGTGGGTTATCTTTAGGTTCTCCTTCAAGACAGAAAAGAGCAGAGTTTTTCTTGATGCGATATCTTTCAGGATATAGCTCGCTTGGGACAAGAAGAAACAAGATAGTAAATAAATTTTAATTTTGCTATTCTGCGAATTAAAAAAGTTATCAGTTAAAAAGAATAACAACCAAAATAACAAAAGACAAGGAGGAAAACATGGCTCAAGGAAAGATAAAAATGCCCTATTTTAAAGGTTTAAACCAAGCTTATCCTGAAATAGACATGAGCTACGCAGCAGATGCACAGAACATGGATATATCCGATGGAGTTTTAAGGGTTTGTAATGGAGTTGCAAAATATACGTTTGCATCAGTTTTGGAAGAAGTTAAATCGCTTGGAAAGCTTCATAAACGAAGTGAATCAGAATATGAGAATATATTGTTAGTTGCAACAGCTGATGACGTTTTTTGTTGGATAGGCGTTGGATATTATGGTGTTAAATCAGACCTCACCAGTTCAAATTTTGCTTATTTGAATTACCAGTTAGATGGAGAAGATATATGCATCATGACAAACGGAGAGGATACGCCGTTTTATGTCGATGGACTTTATGCAGTTGATATGCCTGACGTTCCAAAGTTTACTGATATCGCTTTACATTACGAGAGAATGTGGGGAGCTGGAGTTTCTGGATATCCTGACAGAGTATATTATTCAGCATCTTTCGATCCGACAGATTTCTCGACAATAGGCGAAACAGGATTCATAGATTTGCCAAGTTTTGATGGTGGTTCAATAATTGCCATTGAAACGTTATTTGATGATGTTGTTGTGTTTAAGTCAGAAAACTTATATCGCATTATCGGGACATACCCTGGAACGTATGAAGTTGCAAAAATTCATGGTGTGGTTGGACCAATAGCAGGAAAAACTGTGGTCAACACAGGAGATATGGTGATGTTTTTAGCCAGTGAAGGTATATGTGTTTATAATGGAATAAAAGCTGTTCCATTTAAACCAAAGGTTTTGCAAGGAATATACAGCGAGATTAATAAGAATTTTGCAGAAAAAGCTTGCTCAATAAAATGGGGAGATAAAATTCTTTTTGCTTTACCGCTTGGTGCAAGCCAAGTGAACAATGCGATTATCGAATATGATATCTCTAAAGATGCGTTTATGATTAGAAAAGGATTTCAGGTGGAAAGTTTTGTCGAATTTGAAGATGACATTCTCTTTACCAATGGATCACAATATATCATGCAATATGACATTGGTGAAGATTTTGATACATCATCAATAGAAGCTTTTTGGGAAACACCATATACCGATTGTGGTGATAGATCTGCAATTAAATATCTTGAATATCTTTATGCATTCGGCAAAGGGGATTCTGTAAAAATCTCTGTAATTTCTGAAAAAGAAACGAAAGAAAAGACAATTTTGCTTAATTCAGAAAGTGTCGATCATATTAAAGCAAAACTGCAAGGTAAGGGTGTTAGATTCAAATTAAGGTTTGAGAACCTAGATGGTGGATATTTTGAGATAATTTCTCCTGAAATTCTTTTCGAAAAAGATGCTTAAGTATTGATTGACTTTTACATTAAATATTAAAGCATGTAAGAAGATAACTATCTAGTCATCTCTAACACAATTAGTTAATATGCTCCTTAAATGCTTAATGACTTTAGTCAAAACTGATATTTTTATTAGGCTTAAACGATTATATAAATGCAGATGTCGAATAGAGATACAATCTGACTTTAGTCAGAATATAAAAAAGAGCAAGCGAAATATTAATTAAACAAGCAAAAAGCAGTGAAGTTATGCGATAAAGTGTCCTTTTTTGACTTTAGTCGTAAATTTTATTTTGTTAAATGAAAACGACAGAAAAGGACATAATTCATATGCGATAAGAAGGAGAAATAAAAATGGGATATGGATTTAAAGAGATTTTAGATTTAAGCCCTTTGTCGATAAAAAGCTTAAATGACCAGCTATATATGCTTTGGCGAAAAATTATGGGTGGTATTAGCGAAGGCGATATTCTCGAAGGTGAAAGTGAGAAGATTGTAGAAAAAGGACTTGGGAGCATAAATATTGGGGTTGGGGCTGTTGCAGGGACTAATCTTGTAAGAAACGGAAGAGGAAACCACGGAACAGAAGCCTTTAGTGCGATAGAACCTGGAAGCCTTTTAAGCTTAAAAGATGATGTAATAAATAAAAATACTTTTGTTGTCTTAGGAGAGTTTGTCCAATTGGATATTCCATTAACTCCGGGAGAAACATATTGTGTTGGATGTAATATAGACACAAATGAAGAGGATGTTACTCTTGCAGTTTACTGTCAGCTTACTAACTCATCTTCTACTGCCAGAGATACTGTTGCATTATCGGAAGATTTAAACACAGATGGATTTAGTAAAAATGATTTTACTTTTACAGCACCAACGGGTATTAAAAGTTGTTTGATATCTTTTGATGGGGACAGCGAATATAAAGTAACGGATATCTTATTAAAAGAAGGCGAAGCATTTAGTGAATGGACACCGCACGAAGGAGAAGTTTATTCGAGTGGAATTAGCATTAGCCAAGATAGTGTCAGCATCTCTTCAGCAAATGTAGAATTTAATATTTTAGACCCAGAAAATCCAGACCCTGATGATCCGCTAATTTCGATGAGTGCATCATCTGGTGGATTCAATAGAATTGTGACGAAAAGCATCGAAATGCGTGGTGTTGCACCGATTAGAGTTTGTGATGAGGATTTGATTATATATGTTAACCCTGCTCATGTAGATGCATCTGATGCAAACTCAGGTGAAAGCTCTGATTTTCCGCTTTTTACGATTAATGGAGCTCTTAAAAAAGTAGGGATGGTAACAAACAAATCCACAACGATATGTCTTGCATCAGGAACGACTTATAGAGAAGACATAAAAATATTCGGATATCAGGGTAAAATTACATTCGATATATATGGAGGGACTACAAACCCAATAATTTATTCAACAGGTGTTTTAATTGAGTGCTGCACAATGGTTGAATTTCTAAATATTAATTTCTACTGTTTTTTTACTGGCGTTGATGATGAATTGGGCGATTACTGTGAGTATTATGCAATATCATATAGATATTCGAAAGGATATCTTAAAAACACGATACTTTACATAGACACGTTTGCCCAAGGGACAGGCATAGAAATTCTTAAAAGCAATGTAGTGATAAAAGATTATGAGATATATAATTTTTATTGGGGATTTATAACAAAACCACTTGCATCGCTGTTTTCTAAAGAAGGAGTAGGATATATTGAAAAAGGATTCGCTACAATTGCAAATCTATCATATAGACAAGGGAAAAGACCTGATACTAGATTGAGTGGGTTTTACAATTATTATAGTGGATCAATTACTGGAGCTACAACAAATGGACCTAAAGCTGTTCCTACAGGAATCGCTTCACCATATGAATATTTATACTATCCAACGTTTTCAGGATCATGGACAGAAGATGAAATCGTCACTTCAAGCCCTTCTAACATTAAACAGGGTGAAGATATGGATGGGAATATCTATACTGGTGTGTTCGGCTTTAACTTAACCCAGATGAGAAGTGACCTTGCTGGAAAGACGATAAAGAATGTATATCTAAGACTTTCAAGGCTGTCAGATTTTAATGCCATAAGAGATATCCACCTTTGGGGATGTGATAAAATTGATATATCTGGAGATTGCCCAGTAAAAGACGATGATTATGACTATGGTGTTATATGCACATTTAACGGCGAAGAAACATTAGAGGTTGGGATTAGCCCAAGCATCGTTGAAAGTATATTGGATGATACAGCAGGGACACCAAACAGTCTTATGATTTTTGATGATTGGTTTAGTCCAGTCACTATATTAGGATATGATCAGCTTGACAATATTAAACCGTTACTAAGGGTTTGTGTGTAGTAATCATTTAAATGTTATTTAGAAATAAACAGGTTACTTCAATAAAATATAATCCGCTTTAAAAATTTTAGCGGTTTATATATAAAAAAAGATAAAGGAGGCATATTTATGAGTACAAGATCAACAAACACAAAAAACTTAGGCAATAATCTAAAGTATATGGATTATTATGAGCCGACTGATGATGAACTTTCAAAGATGGCATCATCTAGAGCAGAGCAGGACTATCGTGACGATTTTGATAGATTGTTTAGTTCGACAAAATCACAAAAGGACATAATGCTAAGGGCGATTAAGGATGCTGAAGGTGATTATTCAAAAAGCACAGGAGAGTTAAACCGACATTATGAAAAAAGTGGTCAGATCCTTTCTGATGAAGCTTTATCAAGAGGGCTAGGCAGGAGCTCTTATGCACTTGATCTTCAGATGGAGAACCAGACGGATAAACAGCTTAGCTTGCAGAAACTTTTGGATTATAAGGTTTCTTCAGTAAACCAGATCCAAAATCAAATCGACTCACTCGAAAAAGAGTTTTTGGACAACCAAAGTTATCTTTCAAGAAAAAAATCTGTTGATATGCAAAACATATTGGCCGATTTGAAAGCTGAAAGAGACGACACAATTAGGGACGTTCTAGAGTATAACAACAAGCTTACGATGCAAAACAGAGACTTTCAGCTTAAAAGACTAAAAGCTGATAGAGATTATGCGATAAAAAAAGCAAAACTAAGTTCTTCAAGTTCTTCTAGATATCGTTCTAGCTCGGGCTCAAGCAAACCCAAATCTTCAGGAGTTTTAGGAGAATGGAACAATTTGACCGGGGCGGGCAAACTTAAGTTTTATAACGACAACTATGATATGATCAAAAACTTGGATATGGACGTATATCGAAATATTGCCAGAGAGATTTCTGAGTATATCAAGAGGGGACTTAAACCATCAAAAAACAAAAGTGACAACTATTATAAATAGGTTGTAAAGAGTCTTATCTTTCTGATATTAGTCAGTTGTTGAAAATTAATAGCTTAACGATAATATAGTGAAGAGATAATAAAAAGAGGTGAATTATATTCGCCTCTTTTTCATACCTTAAAAAAATCTACATAGACTATTAATCTATTATTATATATAATAAAATATATAAAGATGCAAAGGCGGTAAAAAATGAAATCTAATAGACTAGAAAAAATATTTATACCATTCGGGATGCTAGGGGTTATCAGCTATCTTGTGCATACCACACTTGGTGATTACATGTGGGCTGATTATAACCCAGTGACGATGGATATCAGTTCACTAACAGCAAAAGGCGCACCTAATGCAGGGTTACTCGGCATATTTACGCTGATCTATGGTGTCTTTGCAGTAATCTTTGGCGTGGGTATGATTCTTCGTGCATATCGGGCATATAATAAAAATTTAGGAATTGGGTATATCGTGTTTCTTGCTATGCAGGTCATATCTTTCATCGGATATAAGTTGATTCCGATTGTGAATGATAAATACTTGATGAGTTTACAAAACACGATGAATATTATCGTGACAGGATTAGTAGTGGGTTTGACAATTATATTTGCTTTTCTAATTGCTTATGGATATTTAAAACAGCCAAAAACGAAGAAATTTGGAAAGATTACAATGGTATTAGCGGCTCTAATTGCCGTATTCGGTGTGTTTAATTTAATCGCAATGAGTATGGGGCTTAATATTTTGGGAGTTAGCGAAAGACTTGTTATATTCTCGTTAATGGTATTGATATTTTCAATTTCAAACTTTGAGTCGTTTGCAAATTTAGAATATATCGATATAAAGAAAGAAAATTAATTTACGCAATGAAGTGTTTTTAACAATAACTTATTATTATAATAAATCAGCACTATAAAAAAGCATATGAACATAGAGGAGAAATATATTAATGTTATCTAAGCATAAGAATTTAGACATCGCAATAATCGGCGGAGGAATAAGCGGGATTATGGCTGCGTATCGTCTTTCAAAAGAAAATCCAAAGCTAAAGATTACACTTTTTGAAAAAGGTGAAGGATTAGATAAGCGGAGCTGCCCGATGATTACAAAAAAACTTGGCACATGCGCTTCATGTAAACATTGTGCAATAATGGAGGGCATGGCAGGGGCAGGAGCTTTTTCTGACGGGAAGTATGTTATTTCGACAGAATACGGCGGTTGGCTGCCTGAGTTTTTAAATTCTGATATGGTTTTAGATTATATTGAGCAAGCAGACAAAATTTTAGTCAGCCATGGAGCAACCGAAGAAAGATATTTCCCTAATGATGAATTAAAGAAAAAATGTCTTATGCATGATTTGCATATGCAACAAGCACAGCTCAAACATTTAGGCACAGATTCAAATTTTCGAACTATGGTCAAACTTGTAGAAGAAGTTGACCAAAAGATAGAGATATTAACTAAAACTGAAGTTTTAGATGTAGATAAAGAAACGGGCGAAATTATAACAAAGCAGCAGAGGATAAAAGCAAAGCATATTATATTTGCAGTAGGAAGGGCAGGAAGCAGAAACTTTGCAAAATGGTGTAACCGTAATAATATTAAGATGACAAACAATCAGGTTGACATCGGTGTTAGAGTTGAATTGCCTTCGATTATATGGAAAGATTTTTCGGAAAAAATATATGAGCCGAAAATTTGGTATAGGTCAAAAGGCTATGGTGATGTTACGAGAATGTTTTGTTTTAACGACAGGGGTAATGTTGTAATGGAAAACACAGACGGAGTTTTAACCGTAAACGGACATTCATACAGGGGCGAAGAAAAAAAGACAAAGAACTCTAATTTTGCACTGCTTTCAACGATAAGATTTACTGAGCCGTTCAAAGAGCCAATAGAATACGCAAGATATGTTGCGTCTCTTTCAAACTTAATAAGCGGCGGGAGTGTGCTTGTGCAAAGATTGGGAGATTTAAAATTAGGCAGAAGAACTGACGCAGCAAGATTAAAACAATCTACAACAAGACCGACACTAAACGTTGTACCAGGAGACTTAAGCTTGTGTATGCCAAAACGCCAGCTAGACAATATAATCGAAACACTAGAAGCATTAGATAATGTTTCGCCGGGAACAGCAAACCATGATACACTTCTTTACGGTATCGAATGCAAATATTATTCATCCAGACCAACAGCAGATGATTTCATGCTGACGGGATGCAAAAATATTTATGCGATTGGAGATGGAGCTGGGTTTACAAGATCTCTATCACATGCAGCAGCACACGGGCTTTATATTGCAGATAAGATTCTAGGATAGAGTTATATAAACTTTATGTTATTATTAAATATGAAGATTAGTGAATTGGCAGAAATAAAAGAATATATATGATATAATAATTATGGTATATTTTAAATAGCTTATATAGTGGAGATATAATTTTATGAGTAATTATTATTTTAATGAAAAAAAGGGTAGATACGAGCATATCGATGAAGCATCCGCAATCAAAAAGCAAAAGATTAATATAGATAAGCAAAATAAATATAGAAGTGAGCCTTATTTTCAAGAAACACAAAAAACAGAAAAGCAAAGCGTTTCGATGCCGACTTTTGAAATCCCGAAAGCAAGAAAAACAGAGGGAAAAGATTCAAAAGGAAAAAAGAAGAAAGGTGGAATAGGCTCGATAATCGGGATTGTCTGGTTGTTGTATATTCTTTTTAATGGAGACATTGGCGATAAAATTCGTGAATTTTTTGAAAGTATATTTGGATGAACAAATATTATTATTTTATACGATTGCAAAAAATGAGAATGCAATAAATTAAAAACTATTGTAATTGACAGTAAAGAAAGATGATATAGTTAAAACATAATAGTGTTATTGTATTTAGCTGTAAATATTTATAGTGTAATAATTATCGAATTATATTTTTATGAGGTGCTTTCGATGAGAAGTAGAAACAAATATATTTTTATTTATATTATTGTATTAGTGATGGTTATGACGTTCACTATTCCGGCTTTAGCATCATTTGGACCTGGACCCTCTTATGATTTGAAGATTGTTATAACGGATAGTGCATCTGGTGATCCGATTTCCGGTTTGATTGTTGAGTTTTATGGCTCAACGAAAACAACAGATGCAAATGGGTCGGCGACATTCGCTGTTGCTGAGGATTATAATGAGGAGGCTATGGTTGTAAAAGAGGGGACCGTAAGATTAGCCACAATCAGGATAAGTACTTTTGAACAAGCGGAGGAATTTTCAGAGTTTAACGACTTGGGAGAAGGATATTTCAGTGCATTAATCATATATAATGAGGAAACGGAATTAGTTTCAATTTACGGTACACTTCAGAGGGAGAGGCTCAACCTTTATCAATGCATGCCGAGAGCGGATATGGCATAGAAGCTTGGTCAGGATTTCAAATTGAGGAAATTATATTTGGATATCCAGTAGCGGGGCTGGGCGGACCAGTTAAAAACCCACAAACAGGAGAAGATTCAACTTTGTTTTATCTGATAATAGGAAGCTTCGTAGCCATAATGACTGCTATATTTATAGTAAAGAGAAGATTAAAACATAAAGTTTAGTTAATAAGTTACTCTAATAATAAATGAGCCGCTAATAATTTAGCAGCTCTTTTTTTATTGTTTTACATATTTTTGATTTGCTCCCGGAGTAGGAGGGAATGTTTCACCTTCATCCATGGAAACACCAGCTCTTATCTCGTTGCCGCTGGAGCTGATAATTTTGTAAGCACCAGCTTGTGGTGCTTGTTCACCTGGTTTATATGATTGCATTAATTTTACCGCCTTTCTGACTTTTTGCTTTATGGTTTTATCTTTTCCAAATGGAATGAAAAATACTCATAGAGTTTTTATTTTATAAAAAATTTTAACGATGCTCTTTACCCTCTTTATGAGAGCCAAATGATTATTATAAGACGTCCTAGGATATCTTCTTTTTAGTAATAAAAAGAAGGGCACATGCGTGCCGATTCGTTCTATATATAATTATAAATAAATGAATGCTTGAGTTTCTACTTATTTACTTCAATTATCAATTTTTTGAGAGCCAAATGATTAATATTATTAAGAGACGTTTTATGAAATCTTCTTTTTAGTAATAAAAAGAAGGGCACATGCGTGCCGATTCGTTCTATATATATCTATAAATAAATGAATGCTTGAGTTTCTACTTATTTACTTCAATTATCAACTTTTTGAGAGCCAAAAAGTTGCAAAAAGCTTCCGAGCCTGACCAATGCTAATCCTTGATTTACTGATAAAAAAACTAAATGTGCACAACTCGCAAATAAAAATACTATTTGCTCAAACAAGTACACATTTAACATTTTTTTATTTATCGTAAATCTTCGGGCATTGCTAAAGGCGTCGGACTTTATATTAGAAAGGCTCCGAAGCCTTTAAGTATTTCTTTAAAGTCTTACTCCAACCTCCAAAGCCCTTCTTAAAAAACGGCCCTCGTAGGATTAATCCGATATTATACATGCGGAAGAATTTAAGATGCAAGCATATCAATAATATATGAAAATATGATATAATGCTATAAAATTACTATTATACTAATATTGAGGTGACGTTTATGCCATTAGAAAAGAAGTATCATGATGTCGTTAGGCTTATTGCTGAGGAAAAAATTATTGATATCACTTCATTTATAGAATATAAATATAAAAAATATGTTTTAAGTGAAGATAAAATTGTTGCTGCGAAAAAAGCAGACTATGATAAAGGAAAAAATAAAATTGAAGAATATTTAAGTACTTTTAAAGGTAAGACAGTCATTTCTATGAGTGATTCTCGTATCAAAAAGGAGCGTTTTACGCCCGAAAAAGAGAAAGAAATGGAAAATGTACTTAACTCATACAAGCTTAATGATGATAGTTTTTTGTATAAAAATAATTATAGGATGGACAATAAAGTAATAAATTTCTTAGAAGAAGAAGTATACATAATTGATGATGAAACTTATATTGACGATTTTATTTATATATGGAAATTATTAAAGAGTAAATCACTTATCATGATAGAAAGTAGAAACAGGCAGAGTGCGGATATTAATCATTTTTTTAAATTAAAGAATTTTGAAGAAAAAAAAGAAGCTTCAAGAATTCAAAATTTAAGCGATTATATAAAACGCAATAGTTTAAGCGATGCAAGATATATTCCATTTAATAAAAGGTATATTTATAAGGAGAAAGACATCCACTACAGTGGAAAAGAGTTAGAATTAAGTAGTCTATTTAGTAGCCATCAAGATTATCAAAAAAATAAGATAACTGTGACACATGAATTAAAAGATTTTGTAGATAGAGGATTTAAAACTATTGAAGAAAAAGCTTTTTTGAATCAGAAAAGATATACATGGATAGCTATTGGAGTATCAATACTTGTCTCTATAGCTTCAATAGTTTTTGGTTCGATCAATTATACTAGAAACAATAAATTTTGGAGAGCTAATGAGGTAGAGGAAGCAAAAGCAACGAGTGTTCAAGAAGAAATCTTAGGAAGCATTTTTGAAAAAATTGAGGAAGGGAATATAACTTCAAGTGATATCGAAAATGCAATAAATAATTTGAATGAAACAATCAGTGAAAACAAGTAATACACAAATAGTGTACTTGCTTTAAAAACCCTAAAGGAATACCCAAACAACCCGAGAATTAAGCACTGTCCGTAGATTGATTTAAAATAAAAAAAGGGAGCCATTAGCTCCCTATTATCTTATAATAAACCTAATGTTTCTTCTCAAACATCTTTTTCAAATACTGTCCCGTATAACTCTTCTTATTTTTCGCAATCTCCTCCGGAGTACCTGTCGCAACAATCTTGCCGCCTTCATCGCCGCCTTCCGGTCCTAAATCTAAAACAAAGTCTGCGCACTTAATCACATCCAGATTATGCTCGATAACAACAATTGTGTTGCCCATGTCCGCAAGTCTGTCGATTATCCCAATCAGCCTTTTAACATCATCCATATGCAATCCCGTTGTCGGTTCATCTAATATATAAAGCGTGTTGCCTGTCTGCCTTTTAGATAAATGCGTTGCAAGCTTAATACGTTGAGCTTCACCACCAGATAGTGTGGTGGATGGCTGCCCCAGCTTAATATA
>Ga0233437_1004100_pt1 | contig 17758 bp, 15 predicted proteins | sample SI_122_August201_FD_182714 | JGI IMG/M metagenome (GOLD analysis project Ga0233437, IMG submission 182714) | Seawater microbial communities from Saanich Inlet, British Columbia, Canada - SI_122_August2016_200_MG | ecosystem: Environmental > Aquatic > Marine > Inlet | place: Canada: British...
TAAATAATGTACAGAATGGAAAGCCAATTAATAAGTTTTCAATCCCTAACGAATGTTTACAGCGCAGCTGAAACCGGTGTTAAAATTCAATTTTATTTTCTGACAATCTTAATCAAACCTATTTCTCCAAATTCAACTCAATATAGCAAACTTATTTTGAGATAATATTTGTCCAGTTTAAAAAAAATGAATTTGAATTCTATTCCTTATTTTGTTAAAGGATTCAGAGAGTTTTTAATGGAAGATAATTAAAAGATATACATATTGCGACTTACCGTAAAAGATTTTTTACTAGCGTTATCCGTACCTATCATTTGGGGCATGGGGTTCACCTTTGCAAAAGCCGGTTTAAATGAATTTCCACCGCTTTTTTTAATGAGTCTGCGATTTTCCTTGGCTGCGTTGATACTATGCTGGTTTTACTCTCCACCCGTGGGACAATTTAGAATTCTTTTTTTATTGGCATTGGTCAGTGCTACGATCCAATATGGCCTCACATTCACCGGTCTAAAGGGATTAGATGCTTCTACCGCAGCTTTGGTGGTTCAAATGGAAGTCCCGTTCGGGGCATTATTGGCCGCAATATTTTTAAAAGACAATCTTGGTTGGATACGAGCCTTGGGAATGGCCTTGGCACTTGTCGGTGTCGCATTAATCGCCGGGGCACCAAATCTGGAAAATCAACTGTTTTCGATCTTCCTGGTTATCCTGGGTGCGTTTACCTGGGCTCTCGGTCAGATCATGATTAAAAAAATGGCCTCAATCACTGGATTCCAACTGATTGCATGGATTGCATTTTTTGCAGGTCCACAGATGCTTATTGCTTCACTATTGATTGAAAGCGGACATCTTGAATCTATCAAGAGTGCAACCATCGTAGGATGGGGAACTGTAATTTACCTTGGCGTTATTATGACCACAGTCGGATATGGAATATGGTATCACATTTTAAAGAAATATAACGTTAACCAGGTAATGCCTTTTCTACTCCTGATGCCGGTATCTTCAATCATTGGTGCAGTGCTATTTTTGGGTGAACGACCCAATTTAATTACCATAACAGGTGGCGCCACCATTATTGTAGGGGTGGCCATCATTGTTTTCCCGGGGCAAAGATCGAGCAATGTTTGAAAAGATGGATTTTCAGTATGATCCAGATGAATTATATATGCTTACCTAAAATTGAACCTCTTGGTGTTTGAGGGTGAGTACTTGCATTCATCATCCGGGTTTTAGAAAAATTATGGGCAACCCGTTTTTTTTAAAGCTTAATTCCCTGATCAATTGACGGGAAGGATCTGGCCGATATCCATTATCCTGAACCGGGAAGGATCAAGGTTGTTTTTCTTTATATGGCGGGTCAGATCCAGGCCTGGAAACCCTGCCGGTTCACTGCCCAAGTGAAAGGTGCCCCACTGGGTGGGGATGAAGTAACTGGCACCCAGATCTTCAAATCCTTTGACGGCTTCTTCAATATTCATGTGCTGAGCGTGCATGAACCACCTTGGATGGTAGGCCGTTGTGGCCATAAATGCATAATCGATCTTGGGATATTTTTTGCCTATTTCCCTGAACCCTTTGAAATATCCTGAATCACCTCCAAAATAGAGGGTTACAGAGGGCGTTATGAGAAGATAAGAGGCCCAAAGGGATCGGTTTCTTCTCTGATTGATTCTTAAGGACCAGTGCTGGGCCGGAAGACAGATTAATTTAGAACCGTTTCCGATTTTAAATTCCTCCCACCAGTCCATTTCGTGCACATTAGTTTTATTCATGCCCATTACAACATTTTTAAGACCTTTTGGTACGAAAACCTTTGAATATTGCGGTAAATCTTTCATGGTCGGTCTGTCCAGGTGGTCATAATGACTGTGAGAGATCACGATGTTGACATCCTTGACAAGTGTATTGAAAGCTTTCAGGGTCAGTGCCGGGGGAGTCTTTCTTGCAGGCAGCAGTGCCCGTTTGGAAAAAATAGGATCTGTCAACCAATATGAACCGTCAATCCGGATTAAAAAGGTATTGTGGCCGATCCAGAGGATGAAATCGCCCTGGGTCTGTTTAATCCTTTTTGCAGTGTTGGGAATCAGTCGGGGAAGAAATGTTTTTTCCTGGTTTGTGTAATTTGCTTTTGGAGACAGTTTCCATTTCAATACATCCAGAAAGCCTTTGTCCTCCATCTTCATCCATGGTGTAAAAAATTTTTTATCTTTATAATGAGTGGAATACAGGTCTTTGGCCAAAGTTTTATCTATCTGTAAAGCCCATTGGGTTTCTGAAAAATTTTTTTTATCTCTGGCTGAGCAGGAAGTAATTATTGTCAAAAAAAGCAGCAATAACAACAGACTAATTAAAAAAACCATGGATTTAGATTGTTTCATGAACCGTGTAAAAGCATATTGACGGGCATTTTTATTTGTCTCTAACAGGTTTATTTAAAAAACCGTCTCCAGTTCTTCTCCATACAAATTAACCGGCTTCATAGGCACAGGAGGTGAAATCTATTTCTTCGCCGCATTTATCGCATTTATGTGTTTTTTCAAATTCATCTGAAAAAATTTCCTTTGTTGCATTGCACTTAGGGCAATTGCAGGAAAAGGATTGTAAATTCTTAAATTGTTCAAAGCCGGGGCAATGTGCTGGGGTTGTCATAATATTCTCCTTGTTTAGAGTTGATTATTTGAATGATAATCTCCTAAAAAATTAAAGGTTAATTTATCATCATTGTCAAGGCAAAATTGTGTTTTAAGCAAAACCTTAACTTATTTTAAATTTACCAGGGTTCTGCCTTTTAATTCTCCTTTTAATATCAGTGTTATTTTATCATTTAATTGATCAAGAAAAATTTCATCATATATGCTGTCAAGATAATCAAATTTCCAGGCAGAGGCCAGCTTTTCCCATATGCTTGACCGAAAGTCCATGGGACAATGCTGTGAATCAATCCCTAAAAGGGAGACGCCCCTTAAAATAAAAGGGAAAACATTTATGGGCAGATCAAAGGATGCCACATTCCCGCAACAGGTTACGACCCCATCTTGTTTTGTTGATTTTATGGCCGTTGCCAGGATCTCTCCTCCCACCGTATCAATCACCCCTGCCCATTTAGGTTTTAAAACAGGTGGTTTTGTGTTTTCAAGAAAATCATGTCTGGAAATAATAGCCTTGACACCCAGATTATTAAGTAAAGTGGTGTCTGTTTTCCCGGAAACAGCTATTACAGAATATCCAAGATGGGACAATATCCCGCAAGCTAAGCTTCCCACACCGCCTGTTGCACCAGTAACAAGGATATCACCATGTTCGGGCCGGATGGTTTGGGTTAATTTAAAAATCGACATGCCTGCGGTAAATCCCGCTGTTCCGAATACCATGCTCTGTTTCAGGTCAAGGCCGTCCGGCAATTTGACAACCCAGTCTGCAGGCACCCGGATATATTGCCCAAACCCCCCTGCTGTGTTCATACCAAGATCATAGCTTGTAACAATGACCCGGTCTCCTTTTTTAAAGGTACCAACAAGGCTTTCTTCAACTATCCCTGCTGCATCTATTCCCGGCGTATGGGGATATTGTCTTGTGACACCGCGGTTCCCTGTTGCAGATAAGGCATCCTTATAATTTAAGGAAGAGTAGTGAACCCGAATGAGAACATCGCCAGGCGGAAGATCATTAATGTAAAGATTTTTGATCTTACGAATAAAATTATTTTTCTCAGGTTCTTCAACAAAAAATGATTTGTATGAAACATTATCCATGTGCACCGTCCTTTATAAATCTTTTTACTTTTTTAAATAAATTTGATAGTTATGCCGGGATGAAAAATCAAAAATTCCAGACCGGCAGAGTGGCACTTGTTTCATTCTCTCATTTTATTCATGATGTGTATACAAGTTTTCTTGCGCCATTACTGCCCTTAATCATAGAGAAACTGTCTTTGTCATTAAGCCAGGCAGGCCTTTTATCCACTGTTATGCAGATTCCGGCTCTGCTAAATCCTTTTATAGGGCTTTTTGCAGACAACAAGGGATTAGCCCGCTGGCTGGTTGTTCTCGCTCCGACGCTTACGGCTATACCCATGAGCTTTATTTTACATGCATCATCATACTATGTATTGCTGGTTCTGCTTTTTTTCGCAGGCATCAGCGTTGCATTATATCATGTACCTTCCCCCGTTCTGATTGCAAAATATTCAGGAGAGAAAAAGGGCCGTGGCATGAGCCTTTTTATGACCGGAGGCGAATCTGCCAGAACCCTGGGGCCCATGTTTGCTGTTGCTGCTGTATCATTTCTTGGGGCGGATCATTTTTATGTGGTTATAGGATTTGCCGTGTTAACCTCCATCCTGCTTTATTTTACCCTGGAAAAAGAAGAACAAAAAACCTCCTTTAAAAGAAGCGGGTCTTTAAAAGCATCATTTCATGAAATCAAACATGTGCTGATCCCTTTGTCCGGCATCCTGGCGGCAAGATCCTTTATGCATGCCTCTATGGGGGTTTTTCTCACCGTTTTTGTGGAAAGACAGACAGGGAGCCTATGGTATGGAGGTGCTGCCCTTGCTTTGTATGAAGCATTTGGCGTGGCTGGCGTGTTAAGCGCCGGAACCTTCAGCGACTGGCTGGGTAGACAAAGGGTATTGTTTTGGGTCCTGCTTGTTGCACCTGTGGCCATATTAATCTTTGTCTTTTCAACCGGTATCCTAAAAATTATCATGCTTGCCATTACCGGGTTTACTGTTCTTTCAACTACTCCGGTTATGTTGGCCATTATCCAGGAAAATGCAAAAGAACATCCTTCTGCCGCCAATGGTCTTTTTATGATGATCTCTTTTGCTGTCAGATCCATTGCTGTATTATTAGCAGGAATAATTGGCGACCTGGCAGGACTTGAGAATATGTTTATTGTAAGTGCAGTCATAGGGTTAACTGCGATTCCCTTTTTATTAAGACTTGGCATAAAACTTGAGAATTAAAACATAGCAAATAAAAAATGGAGATAATGATGTTAAAAACCAATGAAGACAGACTTGTTGAATTGGCAATGCAGTGCAAACCCGGACCCCCCCGGATCAGACCCGGCTGGAAAGTGGATCATGAAGGCAAACCATTTATCCTTCCAAGTATTGGTGGTATTACCTTAAATATCCAGGTGGGAGATTCTGCTTTCAAGATTGCCGGAGACCATATCGAACCCTGCGTCAGTTGTACTGCAAATGCGGAAAAACCCTTTGAATTTCCCAATAATTCACTTCAATTGTTGTCTTGTGTAGGAAATGAGGCTATTATAGTATCTGGAGATGCAAAGGGGGAAAAGGGGGTTGTTACAGGCCATCATGGAGGCTCAGAACATGTGATGGTTGATTTTCCAAAAAAGATTCTCAGAAAACTGACCTATGATGATAAAATAATGATTCAAACAAAAGGCCAGGGCCTTAAATTGCTGGATTACCCGGATATCAAATTGTTTAACCTTGATCCAGGTCTTTTAAAAAAAATGAAAATAAAAAAGATAAAAAAGAACAGACTTGCAGTGCCTGTCACAACCATTGTACCTGCCCAATGTATGGGGTCTGGACTTGGTTCAGCCCATGTTGCAGCCGGAGATTACGATGTGATGACAAGTGATCCTGCAACGGTTAAAGAATATAAATTAGACAAACTTAAATTTGGTGATTTTGTTGCATTACTTGACCATGATAATAGTTTTGGCAGAGCCTTTGTAAAAGGTGCGGTCAGTATCGGTATCGTGGTTCATTCAGATTGTCTGCTTGCAGGCCATGGACCCGGCATTTCCACATTGATGACCTGTTCAACACCCTTAATTGAACCCATACTTGATGCAAATGCCAACATTGCAGATCTCCTGCAAATAGGGATAAAAAGAAAAAAATAGAGGCTTCAAAAAAAAGAGGCCAAAAAAATTAAGATGGGTAAAAATTGTGAATATAAGTAAGAAAAGTATCCTCCAAAAAGGAAAAGGCAAGACCCGGAAATTGGCAAAGTTAGAATACCTGTATGAAAAAGAATCATTGTATTTTGCCCAGGTTGCCGAAAGTGTAAAAGATATTGCCATACAGGAACTTAAAAACTTAGGAGCCTATGATTTAAAACCGGTTTTCAGAGGGATATGGTTTAAGGCAACAAAAAAAGATTTTTATAGGATCACTTATTTTGCAAGGCTTCTTTCAAGAATATTGGCTCCCCTTGTTTCCTTTGAATGCCACGACAAAGATGATCTGTATAAAGCGGCCAGGAAAATAAGATGGGAAGAATTTTTAACGCTTAAAAATACTTTTTCCATTGTCGCAAACGTGTCTGAATCAGAAATTACCCATTCTAATTTTGCCGGATTGCGGGTCAAAGATGCCATAGCAGATTATTTCAGGGACAGGACCAACAAAAGACCGAATGTAGATGCAAAAGATCCTTATTTAATCATCAATATCCATATCCATAAGAATTTAGCAACCCTTACCATTGATGCCTCGGGCGGGGCCTTACACAAACGGGGTTACAGAGAAGAATCAGTATCTGCTCCCATGCAGGAGACCGTTGCCGCAGCTATTATCCGGCTGTCTGAATGGGATGGAAGTGTACCCTTGTATGATCCGATGTGCGGATCAGGCACGCTTTTGTGCGAAGCCCTCATGATGTATTGCAGGATACCGGCACAAATATTTAGAACCAGTTTCGGATTTGAAAGGCTGCCGGATTTTGATGCCAATTTGTGGGAGCAGATTAAAAAAGAGTCCAGGGACAATTTCAAGGAATTGAAACCCAATATGATGGCGGGAAGCGATGTGTCCCAACATTCTATTAATGCTGTTAAAACAAATATCATGGGGCTTCATTTCGGCAATGAAATTGCTATTGAACAAAAAGACTTTCAAGATATTGAATCCATAGAAAACAGTATGATCATTACCAATCCTCCCTATGGTATCAGAATGGGGAAAGATCAAAATTTAAATAAATTTTATCATGATTTTGGTCATTTTTTAAAAACTAAATGCAGCAGATCAACAGCTTTTGTCTATTTTGGAGATCCTAAATATATAAAAAAAGTTCCCTTGTCACCATCCTGGAAACGTCCATTGAAAATTGGCGGTCTTGATGGCAAACTTGTAAAATATGAATTGTATTAAACTCAATTAGGAGAATAGATAGTGCGTGATCGATGAAATTGTCGGTTTTCGATGAGGCACTTGATAAAATATGGAAAAGTCCAATACAGGTGGACAATACACCTGCAATGAATATAGAGAGGAGATGATCCTTTTGGGATTGCAGAAAAGGCTTGCTTCCCAAGGGTTAACCCCTGAAGAAAAAGAAAGTCTTTTAAAAGAGATTGCCAAAGTAGAAAAACAGATGGGTCTGGATTAGTCAGGTTTTTTTTCTTTGGCGGAAAATATTTCTGCCATCATACATCGGGCACTTCCGCCGCCAATGGTTTCTATGGTAGGCAGATCAAAACTTAAGATTTCCCCATAGCGTTCAAGAAATTTTTTCTGATCCTTTGTAAATCCCTTTTTCGCGTTTTCCGACATTACAATAAAGGATTTGTTTTTCTGGTTTCTCACTTCAAGAATATTGCCGCAAAAATGATTTTCCATCTGGTCCATGGTTATTTCCATGACATCAAATGATTTATTTAAGGTTTCAAGGACAAGGTTCCGCTGTTTTTTATCCCGTATACATTCAAGACAGATAACAGCATATTTTTCTCCAAGACTCATCATCACATTGGTGTGGTAGATGGGGTTTCCTGCAGAACTTTTCGTATCAAATAAAATCCCTTTAAGATAAAATCTTAAACGAATAAAATTATCAAATTGCTCAGGATGGCACCGTTCGGATCTTGCAGCATAAACCACCTCATCCACATGATCGATGATCAGACTGCCGGTTCCTTCCAGAAATTTTTCCGGTTCGTCAAGTCGCCCGACATTAATGCAATTGCGAATAATATATCCATTTTTATTGAGAAGCTTTTCTATTTCTAAAAGCCGTCTTTCAGCTTGTCTATTTTTTGCCATCATGGGGTAGGTTAAAATGGTGCCATCGTGTTCCGTTGAAAACCAGTTGTTGGGGAAAATAGCATCCGGTGTTGTAATATCATTGATGATGGGCGGTTCCAGTATCAGCACTGTTATCCCATTTTTTCGCAGACCGTCCACCATGGCTTGAAATTCGGCATTGGCATTTTTTTTTAATTCCACAGGTCCTAATGCCGGCTTTATCTGGAATTCATTGTCAATCCCTGTTTCAATATTATATCCGAAATCTCTGGGCCTCACCATAAGGACTGTATCGGCTGTTCTATTAATTTTTATTTCCATATTCAGTTAACCACGATTTTAATTTATCCCGGGTTTAAATAATTAAACAAATCATCATTTAATTGTTTAATTGTGCCGGACAAATACTTAAAGTCAGATAGGAAAAAATAATCAAAAAGTCAATATTTAACAGTATTGAAACTTGCCAATAAAATTTAATTTGTATTTCGCAACAATTTATCGTAAAAAATTTGTATTGCTAAATCATTTACCCAATAGAGTGGAGTTTTTTGCCTAAATTTTACTTGTATTGGTCTGCGATATAATGTGTATTGATTTTTGTAATTTGAGGCCCTTATGACAGAAAAATATTTAAAAAGAAAAACCATGAAAAAAATCAACCCCGATCTTCGCACCTTATTTTTAGTATTGTCCTTAATGGCAATTTTGTCCTTTGCTTTTGGAGGGTATCTTTACTATTCAGCTGTGAAAAAATCTTTATTTGAAGCTGAGCACCAAAAAGCTGAAGAACAGGTGAATGATTTAAGAAATGAAATCGACTCATATAAGATATGGTCCCTTAAATCGGTAAAATTTTTAAGTAACCTAAAAGAAATAAAACAATCTGTGATAAGTGGCGATAAAGCCGCTCTTTTAGAGGCCAATGAAATTTTAGACCATTTTCGTGATGATTTAAAAGTCAGTGTCTGTTATCTAATTGACTATTCCGGGAAAACAATAGCTTCCACCAACCGTGATACAGCCACAAGCTTTGTGGGAAAAAATTATGGCTTTCGCCCTTATTTTAAACAGGCCATGCAGGGTGATCCATCTGTATATATGGCCTTGGGGGTTACATCTAAAAAACGCGGCATTTACTTTAGTCATCCCGTTTATGGAAAGAATAAAGATAAACCTCTGGGGGTGGTCGTAATTAAGGCCTCCATTGAAATGATTGAAAAGCAGTTCGATAAAAATTTCGATGGGATTGCATTGATGACTGATCCCCATGGGGTAATCTTTGTTTCAAGTCGTAAGGACTGGCTTTACAATTTTTTATGGAAGGCATCTTCACAAACAATTTTAGATCTTACCAAATCAAAACAATTTGGAACAGGTCCCTGGAATTGGACAGGCATGAAAATTGTTGATGAAGAAAATGCCGTGGACGACCTTGGTAATAAATATCAAATTCATCAACAACAGCTTGCCATGTATCCTGGCTGGCATTTAACTATTCTGCACAGCCACAATAAACTTATAAAAAAAATAACAGACCCCTTAAGCAAGACAGTAGGTATGAGTGGTTTACTATTATTTGTGTGTTTTGGACTCATTGTTTTTTTCCTTTTTAGAAAGGCAAATACTGAAATTGTTCAAAGAAAAAAAGCTGAAAAAGAACAAAAATTGTCCCTGTCAAGTCTCAAGGCAACTCTTGAATCCACCACGGATGCAATACTGGTGGTGGACATGGATGATAAAACCACTGCCTCAAATGAACTTTTTGCCAAAATGTGGAAAATTCCAGAGGATATTTTAGGATCCCGTGATGATGACAAGGCCCTGGCTTATGTGCTGGATCAATTAAAAAACCCTGACAATTTTATTCAAAAAGTAAAAGAACTCTACGCTGACCCTGAAGCAGAAAGTTTTGACACTTTAGAGCTCAAGGACGGGCGAATTGTGGAGCGTTATTCCCAGTCCCAAAAACTTGACGAGCAAATTATAGGCAGGGTATGGAGCTTTAGAGATATTACCGAAAGAGAACTGGCCCAAAAGAAAAGGGAAAGTTTAATTGTGGATCTTAAAAAAGCACTTGATGAGGTCAAAACCCTCCAGGGAATTTTACCTATTTGTTCCCATTGCAAACAAATACGCGATGATAAAGGCTATTGGAATAAGATTGAGACATATATTGGAGAGCATTCCCAAGCTGAATTCAGCCACGGCATGTGTCCTGAATGCAGTGACAAATTATATGGCGATGAAGACTGGTATATTGAAATGAAAAAAGAGGATGAATCAAAAGAGTAATTGGCGATAGTCTTTGTTTTTCTTGCATATTTTTAAACCTAAAATTTGTATTCAAATACCTAATCTTAACAAAAATGGATAGGTTGCAATAGGTTATCCTTTAAAAAAATCATAATAATAAACTAAATGAGTAGGACCCGGCATTATAGAGCTTGGCCTTGTGTTCGCAGCAGTGGTTCTTTTCAAGGGTTCTCCCCCATTGCATTATGGTGTTGTTTTTAATATACTTTAGATGAAAAATCTTAGGTTAAAAAAATATTACATTTTAACAAAGGGTTAAACAAATGGATACTCCCGTTAAATCGACCAGAGCTGGTTCTCTTAAATTGTATCATGAATTAATGGCCAATAAAGTGGGTGATATCCTTTTGGTATCCTGCCCCTATGATGCATTTATCATGGAGGAGGAAGGCCGTCTTTCAACAAGAATCATAAATGAATACAAAGGGCTTAATCTGTCAAAACCCCCAAGACTTACATGGGTTTCGTCAGCATCAGAGGCATTTCAAAGACTTGAAGAGAAAAAATTTGATTTAATCCTTGCCATGCCGAGCCTGGATGAAATGGACGTCTACTCCTTTGGTGAAAAGGTAAAGCAGAAATATGCTGATCTGCCCTTTTTTATGCTGCTTCATAATACCTGCGATATTGATCAATATATTTGTGTGGATAAATCTAAAGCCATTGACAGAACATACATTTGGGGCGGAAATGCAGACCTATTGCTTGCCATTATTAAAAATTTTGAAGATGAAATGAATGTTGCCTTTGATACTGAAAACGCCGATGTCAGAGTGGTCATTTTAGTGGAGGATTCGCCCTATCATTATTCTTCTTTTTTACCAGTGCTTTACAAACAAATCGTGATGCAGACACAGTCTGTTATTGATGAATCCATTAATGAAGAACACAGATTGTTGAAAATGAGGGGTCGTCCTAAAGTATTGGTTGCCCATAACTATGAAGAGGCCATGGTTCTTTATGAAAAATATAAACCCTTTCTATTATCTGTTTTTTCCGACATGCGGTATCCAAAAAACGGGTTAATGGACGGGCTTGCAGGGTACAAACTTTTAACAAAAATTAAAAACGAAATTCCGGATTTGCCCGTTCTGATTCTGAGTACTGAGGATCATAACAGGGAAAAGGTAGCGGATATACCGGCCGTTTTTATCAATAAAAATTCAAATAATTTAAATGATCAGATTAAAAGTTTTTTTGTATCCTATCTGGGATTTGGAGCCTTTGTGTTCCGGATGCCGGACGGTGAGGAAATTGCCAGGGCCAGTGACCTAAGGGCCATTGAAAAACTTTTGTCTGAAATACCCGATGAGTCAATTGTCTATCACGCAAAGAACAATGATTTTTCAAGATGGTTTATGGCCAGAAGCGAAATTGATTTTGCCCTCAGCCTCAAACCCTATAAAATAAGTGATTTTCCAGATCCCCAGGAAATGAAAAAATTTTTAATCGATAGTATTCATGCCCGGCGCAAAGGCTCAAGACAGGGCCAGATTATTGATTTTGATTCTGAAAAATTTGATTCAGATACTGATTTTATGAAAATCGGGAACGGGTCTCTTGGTGGGAAAGCCAGAGGGCTTGCCTTTATGGCATCCCAGATAAGGCGGGATACTTCTTTGCGGGACAAATTTCCAGAGGTGGACATCAGCATTCCCCAGACCTTTGTGATTTCAACGGAAGGGTTTAAAACCTTTATTGAGGTAAATGGACTGGCAAAGCTGCTTGAATCTGATGAGAAACTGGAAGACCATAAGATTGTTGAGCAATTTATTCAGGCCAGGTTTCCTGAATGGTTGAAAAAAAGTTTGCGTGCTTATGTGCAAAGCGTCAGATATCCAATTGCTGTCCGGTCCTCTTCTCTTTTTGAAGATGCCCATTATCAACCCTTTGCAGGCCTTTATAATACCTATATGCTGTCCAATTCCCATCCGAATTTTGAAAAAAGGCTTGAGCAATTGATTATGGCAGTCAAGTTGGTCTATGCGTCAACTTATCTTAAAGCACCAAGATCTTATGCAAAATCCACCATGCATCGAACCGAAGATGAGGAAATGGCTGTGGTTCTTCAGCAATTGACCGGAATGGCCTATAAAAATTATTTTTATCCATCAATTTCAGGCGTGGCCCAATCCTATAATTTTTATCCCATCTCCCATTTAAAGGCAGAAGAAGGGGTTACCTATATTGCTTTGGGATTAGGGAAAATTGTCATGGAAGGTGGCCGGACCATAAGGTTTTGCCCGAAATACCCTCAGTTTTTACCCCAGTTTTCTGTTTTGGACGATATTCTTGAAAATTCTCAAAAATATTTTTATGCCTTAAAATTAGATCAATCCATGGGTGACGAGAAAGCCATATCCACCTCCAATGAAGACCTTACCCTTGAAAAACTTGATTTAAGTGATGCAACGGATCACCCGGTTGTCCGGTTTTTGTCTTCCACTTACTATGCCCAGGACAACAGGATCAGGGATTCTTTTTCCAATAAAGGATTCCCCGTATTAACCTTTGCCAATATTTTAAAATATAATTCTTTTCCTTTGGCCAAACTTCTTGAAGAGGTTACAAAAATAGGCAGTAAATGGATGGGGGCTTCTGTTGAGGTGGAATTTGCCGTCAATTTGCCGGAAGACGAGAAATTAAAACCCCAATTTTCCTTACTTCAAATCAGGCCCATGGGGCGTTATAAACAAAATATGGGTGTTAAAATAGGAAAAAAAGAAATTAAAGAAGCCTTTGGCTATTCCACACTCTCGCTTGGAAATGGTGAATATAATGATATCCATGATGTGGTATATGTGGACCCTGAAACCTTTGATCCTGGGAAAACTATGGAAATCGCAGGGGAAATAAACAAAATTAATGCCTTGTTTAATGGAAATGGCAAACAATACGTTTTGATCGGACCCGGGCGATGGGGATCTTCCGACAGGTGGCTGGGAATTCCAGTGGTCTGGAATGATATTTCCAATGTAGGTGTGATGCTGGAAACCACTATTGAAAGTATTAAGGCTGATCCATCCCAGGGATCCCATTTTTTTCAAAATATTACTTCCCTTGGGATAAGCTATATCACCATTTCCGATAAAGGGGACGATTTTATTGATTATGAATTTTTCAGATGTCAGTCCTGTGAAAACACAACAACTTATCTAAAACATATAAAATTTGAAAAACCCATAAAAATTCTGGTGGATGGAAAGACATCCCAGGCAGTTTTGATACCCCATAAAAATGATGAATTGGATAATGCCATGGATGACATTCCCGTCATCACCACATGACAAAAGGGTAAGAGTAAAATATTGCCTTATTGAGGGACAGAAAGTTTTTTTGTGATTTTGTCGGCAGTCGCCATGGTTTGTTCAATAATGGACGGTATCTTTTTTTGGGACATGGAAGCTTTAAATCCAACAACCCAGATGGCCAGAACATAGGTAGCATAACCTTTTACAGGTGCTACAACCGCTCGTACTCCTGAAATATACTCTTCATCATCAAAGGCATAGCCGTTTTTTCGAACCTTTTCCAGTTCTTTGGCATATTTTTCCGGATCAATAATGGTATTGGGTGTGAATTTTATCAAAGGATTTGAGTTTAGATATTTTTGTGAATCTTTTGCATCCATCTGGGATAAAAATAATTTTCCAATGGCTCCTGCCAGCAGTGGAAGGGTTGTGCCGATGGGCGATGAAATTTTAAAATCTTTTCTGGATTCCACAATGTCTATAACAGTTACCTTGTGAGCGTTCCTGATGCCGAGAAATACAGACTCCTGGCATTGTTCCATCAACTCTTCCATAAAAGGGCGGGCAATATTTTTAAAATCAAGCCTTTCATAGGCTGCTCTTCCAAGTTCCATGAGGGTAATGCCGATGGTATATTTTTTTGAAGCAGGGTCCCGGAGAATGGCGCCCTGTTCTTCAAGGGCGGCAGTGATGCCGTGAACAGTACTCTTACTTATATCCAAACGACTTGAAATTTCACTGAGTCTTAACCCCTGGGTACTTTTTGAAATCACTTCCAGGATGAGAAATGCTTTTTTAACAATTGGAGCCTGATATTTTTTTGTCATTGTTCACCATAATGAATTTTTTTATATTACAATACAGCTAAAAAATAGCTTGACAACTATATAATAATAATATTTATTGTATTCGTGTTCATTATTATGAATTTTATTAAAATGCAATAATTAATTGTGTACAGATAATGGGCCGGATGTGGTAAAATAAATTTTTTAACGATAAGTCGTTTTGTCAAAATGGACTTCAAAAGCTAAATAGTTTATTTTTTTATATATTAATCATTAACAAAGGAGGGGTTACTATGGCAGTAGATACCAATACGATCTCGGGTGCCGAAAGTCTGCGTAAAACCAGAACATACGGTAAGTTTAGATGCCATAATCCAACCTGTATGGGCAGGCTGGAGCCTAAACCGGGAGACAAACATGTAAAATGCCCGGTTTGTACTTGTGAATTCAGAGTTGCATGGATTCGCCCTGATTTTCCAAGAATTCGTGGGCCGGTCTGGGAAGTCAATAAAAAAATTGCCGATGCAGCATTCAAAAAGAAGATGGAGGGTAAATAATATGGCGTTGGATAGAAAAATAGCATATATTGACCTTGCCACCGGAGAGATAGAGGTCAAACCGATTCCTCTTGATGTCAGAAGAAAATTCCTCGGTGGTCGGGGCCTTGATGCTTATCTGTTACTGAATCATTCTAAAAAAGGTTGTGATCCGCTGGGACCGGATAATCCGCTTATTGTCAGCGGCGGTATTCTTACAGCTACCTGCGCATCTGCAACTGCTCGAACCCATGTCATGGCAAAATCCCCATTAACAGGGCTTTTGGGTTCCTGTAATATGGGCGGATTTTTTGCGCCTGAAATGGCCTGGGCCGGGTTTCATCACCTGGTGATCAAAGGAAAAGCTGAAAAACCCAGTTATATTTTTATTCATAATGGTGAAATTGAGATTCGTGATGCAAAAGATGTCTGGGGCAAAACCACCACAGACACTCAATGGGCCATCAGGGACGAGTTAAATGACCAGGAAGTAAAATCCCTTGTAATAGGACCAGCCGGTGAAAATCTTGTGGCATTTGCAAATGTCATGACAGGGGTCAAGAATGCCGGTGGCAGAACCGGAATGGGTGCGGTCATGGGTTCTAAAAACCTTAAGGCAATTGCCTGCCGGGGAACCATGGATATCAAGATTGCCCATCCTGTGGAAGCTCTTGAGTACAACAAACGCTTTATCGATCAGATTACATCTGCAAAGGTAAACAAGACCCAGGGAACCCTTGGAACACCTTTTATCTGGGGTGCAACCAATTCATGGGGCGGGGTTCGAACTAGAAATTTTCAGTACAACCAGTGCGAATATGCAGATGACATTGAGCCTGAAGCAATTGACGAGATCTGTGAAGATACAATGGGACCCTATCATATGTCAGGTTGTTTTGGGTGCCAGGTTCATTGCCGTGCACAGTACAGAATTCCTTCCGGTCCCTTAAAGGGCAAATATGATGAAGGGCCTGAGTATACATCCCAGGGAGCATTTGGCAGTGAAACAGATACGCCAAGGGCTGAAACAGTTCTTGTTGGGAACCATCTTGTTGATCAATATGGTATGGATAACCTTGAAACCGGTTCTTTGATTTCATGGGCAATGGAACTTTATGAATTGGGCATTCTCACCAGCAAAGACACAGACGGACTGGATCTTAAGTTTGGAAATGATGAAGCTGTTCTTGAAATGATTGAGCGTATTTGCTTTAGAAAAGGTAAAGTTGCTGATGCCCTTGCAAACGGCGGTATTCCTGCTTCTAAAACCTTTGGTAACGATTCTTTTAATTATCTTATCCAGGTAAAAGGAATGAGCAATCTTCATTCCGATGAAAGGGCAACTCCGGCATTGGCATTGAATATTGCAACTTCTTCCAGGGGTTCTGATCATTTGAGAAGCCGCCCGGCCATCGATCTTTATCATCTGCCTGAAAAAGTATTGAGAAAGATTTACTCAAGTCCCATCCCCTATGACGGACCTTTGTCTTCCGAGCACACAGAATACATTGGAAAACCATGGCAGGTATTCTGGCAGGAAAACTGCTACATGGGTGTGGACTGTCTGGGTATATGCAAGTATCACACAACTTTCCTTGGCGCAACATTGCCAAACTTTGAAGACTGGCCGAAAGTTTTGTATTACAACACCGGTCTTGAATTCACACCTGAAGAGCTGTGGGATATTTCAGAACGCTGCAACATGGTAGAAAGACTTTTCAACTTAAGGGAAGGTTTGACAAGAGATGATCTTGAAAAAGGCGATATGATTAATCATCGTTATTTTGACGAGCCCACAAGAAGAGGTGCACCTGATGTTGTTGGAACAACAATAGACAGGGAAAAATTCAGCAAGATGATTGATGAATTTTACGAGCACAAAGGGCTGGACAAAAAAGGCAAACCAACAACAAAAACCCTGAAACGGCTTGGGCTGGTAAATGAACCATCCCATATGCTGTAAAAGTTTGAAAGGAGTATATCATGGAAACAAAGGATAAGGTCCTTATGATAAACCCTGAAAAATGTACAGGGTGCAGATTATGTGAACTTGTATGTGCGGTAAAACATGACGGGGTTTCCAACCCTGCCAGAAGCCGTATCAGAGTAATGAAATGGGAAATGGACGGGGTGTATATACCCATGGCCTGCCAGCAGTGCCAGGATGCCCCTTGCATGGGCGTTTGTCCTGCCAATGCGATTTCCCGCAATGACCAGCTTAACAAAATCGAAGTGGATTATGACAAATGCATCGGCTGCAGGTCTTGTGTGGCAGTGTGTCCCTTCGGCGCCATGGGCTTTAACTCCATTGAAAGGAAAGTATTCAAATGCGATCTTTGCGATGGAGACCCACAGTGTGTAAGATTTTGTGACGTCCAATGTGTTGAGTATGTGGATGCAGATGATGTTGCTGTTTTGAAAAAAAAGGAAGCAGCAAAAAAACTGTATGCAACAAGCAATAAAATTGCTTTAAAAGAAGCATAATCTTATAAAATCTTTTATAAGGATTTAAGATAGTTTGTGCCTGACTGAAAATCTGAAAATTTTTTTGAGCCCAACGCAGTAATCGAGAAAATTGGTGGTTTTAGGCCGAGCACTAGTTTATACTGCACGTTCCGGAAACTAGCCCGGAACGTGCAGTATTGTTTTAGGGGGGTGTTGTATAAAACATGAACAAGAAATCAAACAAACTTGTGATCCTTACCAGCTATTTTAAAGAAGAGTCATATGGGCTTTTAGGCCCTCAGATGGCAGCCACCATCATCAACACCCATACACCATTTAAGGCCATTGTTGTGGGGGTGACCAATGAGGATGACCCACGGGATTTAAAATCAGCTTTAAATCATTATT
>Ga0233437_1004102_pt1 | contig 17751 bp, 10 predicted proteins | sample SI_122_August201_FD_182714 | JGI IMG/M metagenome (GOLD analysis project Ga0233437, IMG submission 182714) | Seawater microbial communities from Saanich Inlet, British Columbia, Canada - SI_122_August2016_200_MG | ecosystem: Environmental > Aquatic > Marine > Inlet | place: Canada: British...
CTTTTTGTATTCTTCAGTATGAAAGACTTTTTCGGAATGCGGTATGAATTCCCCCGTTTTTATCTGCAGGATCCCTTCAGAAAGACTTTCCATAGAAACCAGCTTTCCTGCAAACTCTTTGGGCAATGTCAACTGTGATTTTGATGAGACCTTTCTTATTTCCATTTTTCCTACTCCCTGCATTTTCCAATTTTTGGATTCTATCCTTTTTCTAATATCTTTACAATTGCGGATTCCTGATGCATCCCTTTCATGCCCAGAACATATCAGGCGGCTGACCGTCTTTCCAACGCGGGTATCCCCCCTCCCACTTATAACGGATCAAACGCCTGAAATGAACGCCTGCTGAACCGGATCGGACCGATGCTCGCCTCATTTTGAGCCTCATCCATTGTGAACATCACACTTCAGAGCATTTGCTGAACTTAGAATTGTTCCAAGCGGGAAGATCCTCAACCTTGTACCTTTTACCTTACTCTATCTTCTTTTGACAAATGTAAATTTTTATCTTCACTTCATCACCAATTTATAGTACAGGAAAATACTATAATATTCCCATTTCTCAAAAATAGAATATCAGGGTTGCCCATTATGTTTAATAACAATTAATCTTGGAAAATTTTTATGAAAAAAAGCGTATTACAACATATTTATTCGCTTAGAATTTGTATCGGTTATCTCGGCGAAGCGGATCAATATTCCTGGTGGTCCAGTGGTTTTTTTTCATCCACGAGCAGTGCGTTTCTTTCACCGGTGTTTGGTAAAACCAGCTTTGCAGCCCAGTATTATGGGGTGAGAGAAGCCGCAATGATTGTGCATGATGAACACATCGGTGTCGGCAAGGGTGTATTTCATCTATTCAGATTGCCGGAAACCCATGAGATTGAAATGCATCGTCTTCTGGATAATCCGGATTCAAAAGCAGCGGTTCAAGATTTAACAAAAAACAAAGAAGCCGCTGAAAATTTTTTGTCGGAATTTGGGCACAGCAATGGCGAGCAGCCGGTTGGTCCGGTAAAAATCGGTGAAACCGCTGAAATTTTATCGCCGAAAACCTGGGAAAAACTTGCGGGACAGTATTTAAACGCTTTTCAGAGCGGCAAGAAAACATTTCCCTATTTCACGACATCATAATGGCGAATGATGAATTATATACCACACAGCTAGGCGCAGGTCTTGGCGTTATTGATGAGACCCGAGTACTTCTGGACTTGTGGCAGCCGGGAATGAAGCCATCTGCGCTATTCCAAGCCGCTTTGGATTCCGGTGATTTCCCCAATGTCACCGCAAGGCGGTTACGCAATATTGTGGCGGAATGTTTTGCGCCGCGATACCTCGTTAAAGACGATTATCCCGCGGCAATTTTAAAAGAGCTCGTAAACAGCCTTTCATCAACGGAACTGACACAACTCTTTTTCCTTTTCACATCAAGGGCCAATGCGATCCTGGCAGATTTTGTAAAGCAAGTGTACTGGATGAAGTACGCCGGCGGTCAGGATGCCATCAGCACGGATAATGCCAAAGACTTTGTGGTCCAGGCAAACCAGAATGGGAAAACCATCCGCTACTGGTCGGATAGTATGATTAAACGGGTATCCTCCTATTTAACCGGCTGCTGCGCAGATTTCGGACTCCTTGAAAAGGGTCGCAAGAGTGTCCGGAAAATCATGCCCTTTCGAGTTCAACAAAGAACCATTGCGTTCCTGGCGTATGATCTTCACTTTGCCGGGTTCGGCGACAACGCCGTTATTTCGCACCCGGATTGGGAATTGTTCGGGCTGCAAAAAGAAGACTTGCGGGAAGAAATGAAGCGACTTTCATTAAAGGGATTTTTTATGGTTCAATCGGCGGGAGACGTCATCAGCATTGGATGGCATTATAAGAATTGGGAGGCGTTGATGGATGGCATCACTCAATGATGATTTTAAGGAATTATTGGAGCGGATACGTCACGGCCGGGATCTCGGGCATGCCAGCTTTGAACCGATTTATTATCTGGTATTTTCACCCTCCAGAATTCTGGATGTAAAACGGCAAATGCCGGCCTGGACAGCCAAGCTGAAAAATGAAGGCTGGAATGTCCGTGTTTTTTCCATTGCCGAGCATATTGCCCGGATTTTCGAAAACGCACCTTTAAGAAACATATGGCTGACGGCAGATGGCAAAGACCCCACAAACTGGGAAAAGACCAACCAGTCACTGGCAAATACCCTCACCAATGGGGCATTGCAGAAAGAACTCGAAGAAACGCTTTTGGAACTGGATCATCAGGATAAATCAATTTTACTGGTCACCGACCTGGAAGCCCTTCATCCCTATATGCGCATCGGGGCAATCGAGGGCAATCTTCAGGGAAAATTCAACTCTCCCACCGTTTTTTTCTATCCCGTTGAAAGAACCGGGAAAACAAAACTCAAATTTCTCGGGTTTTACCCGGATGATGGCAACTACCGATCTGTTCATGTGGGCGGTTAACCGACTCAACCATAATAGGTGCTGGAATGGACAAAATTAAAGAACTGTTTGATCCCCAAAAAGACATTCACCGGACCATCGAAAAAGTGATTACCTATAACGCATCCCAGGAAAATCGTCTGAAAGCGGAAATCACGGAATATGTGGCCACCAGAAGCATTGAAGACCAGTTTGAAAAGCTGCTATCCAGAATGCAGGCAGGCATGGAGGCCGGGGGTGAAAATGAGGTGGGGGTTTGGGTTTCCGGCTTTTATGGCTCCGGTAAAAGCTCCTTTACGAAATATTTCGGCCTTTCCTTTGACGATCGGGTTCAAATTGACGGCATACCCTTTATCAAGCATTTGCAGAATCGATTCCATAAACCCCAAACCAAAGCGTTGTTATCAACCGTTTCCCAGCGATTCCCCGCGGCGGTGGTTTTGTTGGACCTGGCCAGTGAAATGCTTGCCGGGGCCACCATGGCGGATGTGTCCACCGTTTTGTTCTACAAAGTGCTTCAATTTGCCGGGTATTCTCGAAATATCAAAGTGGCGGCCTTTGAGCGCAAACTTCAAAAAGACGGCCGGTATGAAGAATTCAAACAAATAATCCAGGATGACCTCGGGACCGATTGGTCGGCCATTCAAAACGATCCCCTTGTTGTTGACAGCATGGTTCCGGAAATTGCTCACCAAATATACCCGGAAATATTTAAAACCCCCACGTCATTCAATACGGAAGAGAGCGATTTCATTCAATTTGAAAATGAGCGCGTTAAAGAAATGCTGGATATTGTGCGGGATGTCACGGGCAAAGCGCATATCATTTTTATTATTGATGAAGTGGGGCAGTATATCGGGTCTCGCAAGAATCTGATCCTCAATATGGATGGCCTTGCCAAGAACCTGAAACAGATCGGTGACGGCAAGGTCTGGATCATCAGCACCGCCCAGCAAACCCTGACGGAAGATGACCCCCGAGCATCGCTCAACTCCCCGGATCTATACAAGTTGAAAGACCGTTTCCCCATTCAAATCGACCTGGAATCCAGTGATATCAAAGAAATCTGCACCAAGCGAATCTTAGGGAAATCGTCTCAAGGCGAAAAACAGTTGGGTGGTCTTTTCGAAAAAAACGGGGAAGCCTTACGGCATAATACCAAACTTCAGGATGCCAGGTATTATGATTCTGATTTCAATCAAGAGACGTTTATAAACCTGTACCCGTTTTTACCCGCGCATTTTGACATTCTCCTTCACCTTTTGGGGGCATTGGCAAAATCCACCGGCGGCATTGGCCTGCGCTCAGCCATCAAGGTGGTACAGGATATTTTAATTGAAGGTTCCAATGCGCACCCGCCGGTGGCCGAGGAACCGGTGGGCGGGTTGATCACATCGGTCATTTTGTATGATGCTCTGGAAAGGGATATTCGCCGGGCTTTTCCTTCCATTCATCAGGCGGTGGGCAAAGCATTGATCCGGTTTAATGATTCAAAACGCCACCAGGATGTCGCCAAAAGCGTTGCGATCCTTCAGATTTTAGGCAACCTTCCGGTGACGGTTCAAAACGTAGCCGGCCTGATGCATCCGGGAATCACCGCACCATCCCGCAAGGATGCCGTGGAAACCGCTGTTAATGAACTCATCACCGATCCCTTTGTTCCTTTTGGAGCTCAGGAAGGAAACCTCTGTTTTTTCAGTGAAAAACTCAACGAAATCGAACAGGAGCGCGCCCAGGTCCCCTTACGCGCCATTGAGACCCGGCGCATTTTTAATGAATCTTTAAAAGAACTGTTCAACCCCCTGCCCAAGACCCTGCTGAATAATACAACGACCGTTACGTCAGGACTCAAATCCCAAAGCGGATCAATCGCCGCAAGCCTTGCCGGTGAACGGGAAATCATCCAGACCATTGTCGAATTCAGCGCACCCGGTAATTTTGATGTGGACCATGCCCGCCTAATCGATGAGTCCAGAGCGCGGAGTTCCCAATACACCATTTATTTTCTTACCAAAGAAGACCCGGAAATGGATGCCAAACTGGCGGAGATTTATCGCTGTCGGGAAATCTGCAGCCGCTATCGGAATGAACCGGACCAGGAAATAAAGGAATACTGTATTGCCCAATCAGAGCGGTCGGCAAAACTCGCCGAAGAGTTGCAGCAAATCATCAAGCGCGCCCTAAAAAAAGGCAGTTTTTTATTTCGCGGTAAATCCACGGCAGTGGACAATCTGAGCCAGGATTTGCCGGATGCCTGCAAAAAACACCTGGCAGGTGTGGCATCACAGGTGTTTGACAAAAATTCCGAAGCATCGGTTCGGGTTGACACGTCTTTGGCGGAGAAATTTCTAAAAGCAGGCAATTTAACGGCCATCACCTCAAAAATTGATCCTTTGGGCCTGGTGCAAAATACAGGGGGTACACCATCCATCAAAAAGGACTATATCGCCCTAACCAGCATCAGGGATTATATTGAACGGAATGGAACGGTTGAGGGCAAACGCCTGGTGGAACATTTTTCAAACGCGCCGTTCAGGTGGTCTCCGGACACGTTACGGTATCTGATTGCGGCATTCCTGGTGGCCGGAGAAATCAAATTGAAGGTCTCCGGGCGAGAGGTGACCGTTAATGGGCAGCAAGCCATTGATGGACTTAAAACCAACAATTCCTTTAAAACCGTTGGGGTCTCTTTGCGACAAGGAAGGCCCTCCAATGAAGTATTGGCCCTTGCAGCCGAACGCTTGACGGAACTCATCGGTGATACCGTAGTTCCGTTGGAAGATGAAATCAGCAAAACCGCTGCCAAGCACCTGCCGCAATTTCAATCCAAATTTGGTACTTTGGGGGAAAAATTAAATCATTTGAGCCTTTACGGTGCGGATCGCCTGGAATCGCTTAGCAAAGAAATCGCGGATGTTCTTTTCACCGATGCATCCGATGCCCCGGCCCGTCTTGGCGGAGAAGAATCCAGCCTTTATGAAAATCTGAAGTGGGCGGGCCTCGTGGACCGTGAATTTAAACAGGGCCTGGAAGACACACTAAAAGAATTGCAGCGGCATATTCGGGAAATCAAATCCCTGCCTGAGACCGGCATTCCCGGTCAATTGCGCCGGGATCTGGATGAAGATATGGCCCTCCTGGAGGATTGGATTGCCGAAGATGATTTTTTCAAGCATGTCACGGATTTTAATGCTTCCTTAACCAATATCAAAGCGCGCGTTCGGGATGCCGCCATCAGTATGGGGGATGCCCAAAAGAACAAGTTTACAGAAGTTGACGAAGGGTTGCAAAGACTGACGGAATGGATGGAATTAACACAAGAAGAGCAAAACGATATGATCAGCAAGGTGGAAGACCTGGTAATTGAAACGACCCAGGACCTTTCAGGGCTTAAAAAGCAGATTAATCAGGATTTTGTCATTCTTTCACGTTCCACCGAATTTAAAGACAGGATTGTCCAAAAAGGTCAAAAACGGCAGTTTCAGCGCCTTGAGGAAGAAAAAGCAAAGGCAAAAGAAGAAGGCAAAACAAAAATTTCCCGCACCATTAGCTTGCCTTCTTCCGTAAGCAGTGTTGACCAGTTAAATGAGCTCATCCAGCGTTTCAATCTACTGAAAAATGAACTGGATCTGTACAAAGACATCGAAGTGACAATCAATATAAAGGACTGATGACCGATGGCGTTTGATCAGACCACCCGAAACAGGCTTCAAAAATTTGTTTCACAAACAAAAAGCTTGCTCTCTGATGAATTCACCCGGCAATTGCAGAATGATTACGGCATGGACCCGGACACCGGTACGGTGAGCGACATTGAAAATCTTCCTCATTTGACGGATGCGGAACTTCAAACCGCAAAGCTGTTGCGGGAAACCGTGGGGCATTATCAAACCTCCAGTCCGGGGAGTGATGAAAAAGAAATTTTATCCCGCATCGTCCGGGAACAGGCGTTTACGGTTTTAAACCGGCTTTGTGCATTGCGAATGGCAGAAGCCCGGGGCATTTTGATTGAATCCATTTCAAAAGGGTACAACTCAAAAGGGTTTCAGTTGTATGCGCGTGTGGCAAACACATCTTTGGGGGAATCTGGCGATACATACCGAAATTACCTGTTCAGCGTGTTTGATGAATTCGCCATGGACCTGGCCGTGTTGTTTGACAGGTATTCCCCCATGGGCAGGCTTTTTCCAAAGGAATCCGTCCTTTTGGAACTCCTTGACCAGATCAATGATGTTGAGATCGAAACCCTGTGGGCGGAAGATGAAACCATTGGCTGGATCTATCAGTATTTTAATTCAAAAGAAGAGCGGAAGAAAATGCGGAATGAATCGCCCGCCCCGCGAAACAGCCGGGAACTGGCGGTCCGCAATCAGTTTTTCACCCCCCGGTATGTGGTGGAGTTCTTAACGGACAATACCCTGGGGCGCATTTGGTATGAGATGACCCAGGGCGATACCCGTTTAAAAGATCAATGCCGCTATCTGGTGAGACGGCCCCATGAAATCTTTTTAAAAAAGGGTGAAAAAGCGCCTGAGCAAAATGACAATGACGCGGATCTCACCCAGGAAGAACTTCTGAATCAGCCGGTACATATCGAACACCGCCCCGTAAAGGACCCCCGTGAAATCCTCATGCTCGATCCTGCCTGCGGGTCCATGCATTTTGGCTTGTATGCGTTTGATCTGTTTGAAAAGATTTATGAAGAAGCCTGGGATTTTCAGGCAAGTGGAAAGTGGCAGGGAGTTGATAGTGAAAAGTTTGGGTTGCTCACGGAAACATACACAACAAAAGAAGCGCTGCTGAAAGATATCCCCGGCTGATTATTGAAAATAATATTCACGGCGTGGATATTGACCCCCGGGCGGTTCAGATTGCGGGGTTGTCCCTGTGGCTGCGTGCCCAGCGTAGTTGGAAAAATCAAAATGTCAAACCCAATTCCCGCCCGCAAATCCGAAAATCCAATATTGTCTGCGCGGAACCCATGCCCGGCGAAAAAGAGTTTTTAAAGGGATTTTCCGAAAATCTGAAACCCAGGGTGCTGGGGCAATTGGTGGAGATTATTTTTAAAAAAATGGAACTGGTTGGAGAGGCCGGCTCATTGCTTAAAATTGAGGAAGAGATTGAAGAGGCAGTAGAAAAAGCTCGTGAGGAGTTCAATAAAGAACTGCTGCACAGAAAAGAAGAAGCCGGATATCTGCCTGGATTCGCACCAAAACAACGTCAGCGTGAGTTGTTTGATTTTGCGGATCTGCCGGATAAAACGAAGTTCTGGCAGACCGCAGAACAGAAAATTCTTGAAGCGTTAAGAAATTATGCAGAAAAAGCGGAAGCAGAAGGTGGCAGCCGACTGAGACTTTTTGTTGAGGATGCCGCTAAAGGGTTCGCATTTATTGATCTTTGCACAAAAAGATATGATGTGGTGTTGATGAATCCCCCTTTTGGAGAGCCTGTTAATACTACCAAGATACTTATGAGTAACAATTATAGAGAAGCAAAATCGGATATTGATGCTGCTTTTATTGATCGAATGTCGGACTTGCTCTCTCAAGAAGGTCTTTTAGGTGGTATTTATAATCGCACACAATTTTTCAAAGGATATTTAGAAAATTGGCGCAATCGTAACCTTTTGATAGATAGACAAATTCAAAGCTGTATCGATCTTGGGCTTGGTGTTTTAGATGGTGCAATGGTGGAAACCGCTGCATATACTACTTCACATAAAAATTATGGATCATATTCACATTTTATTAGCACATTGTCTTATGCAAACAAAAACTTAGAGATTTGCAGGGTTTTTGATTTAATAAAACAAAAATTATTAAGCAGTAGATCTCATTTAATTTCGTTAAAAAATATATTGCAGTTGCCAAAACATCGAATTTCTTATTGGCTTTCACCACGAATTGTGAAGACTTTTCGAAAGCACCGCCCTTTAGAAGGGCAATTTGGCTTTGCCCGGCAAGGTCTTATAACTGCTGATAATGATAGATTTTTACGTTTGGCCTGGGAAGTTCCTGAAACCGAGATATTAAAATTTCATAACAAAAAGTATGACAACAAAAGCCATAAAAAGTGGGCATATTATGCAAAAGGAGGTAATTATGCTCCCTATTATGGTGATATTCATTTAACTGTTAATTGGAAAGATGAAGGAAGAGAAATTTCTAACTTTTTCAAAAAAGGAAAACTCGCATCCCGGCCCCAGAATATATCATTTTATTTTAAAAAAGCTTTAACTTATACAGAAAGAACTACCAGTGATATTAGTCCCCGTGCAATGCCGAGTTGTTGTATTTTTGATTGTAAAGGTCCTGTAATTGCACCTTCAAATGTCAATGTTGACATTAGTGGCATGCTGGCCTTAACCAATAGTAAATTGTATAAATATTTTGTTGAACTCAGTTTAGCTGGCGGTGATGGCGCTGCACGGCAATTTACGCAATCTATTGTGGGTGGCGTTCCGGTTCCAAGCTCTTTTCGTGAAATAAGTTCAACGCTAGGGGAAATGTCCCGGAGTATTTGGAAGATAATTGCAGAGAGAGAATCTTGCATAGAAACATCACGCTTTTTTTCCTGTCAACGTTTTTGTTTAATTCCTTATTCTAAATCATTAAAAGATATTATTTTAAGAATAAACAAATATTATAATAATAAATTGATTTCTATCCTGAATTTAACGCTTGATATTGATAATAAAGTATATCAATTATATGAATTGAATGATAAGGATCGTTTAGAAATAGAAAGAGTCTGTGGTAGACACCCTATCGAATTGAATGGATCGGATTTTATAAATTTGCCTATTTCCAAGCAGAAACAGCTTCTTTCTAGTGAAGTCGATTCTATTGTTTCAGAGTTTAGAAAAACTGACGATACTAACAAATTTTTATCAAAGAATTGCTATTATGCCGATAAACAAATAGAAGTACTGTCGAACGGATATTCAACCAATGCAAAAATTATTATTGATAAATTTGATCAACTACAAGTAATAAAGAAAAATGTTTATATTGAATGGGTTGAAGAGCTTCTTAGTTATTTTTTCGGTACTGTATTCGGTCGTTGGGATATAAGATACGGAACAAAAGAAAAATCCATAGCAGAATTGCCAGATCCTTTCGATCCCTTACCTGTTTGTCCCCCTGGCCTACTCCAGAACTCTATTGGGTATCAAGCTAACTCCAATGACATACCAGCAGATTACCCTCTATCTATACCCTGGTCAGGCATCATCGTTGACGATGAAGGATATCCCGAAGACGTCATCACCTGCCTCCGTGAAGCCATAGAAGTTATCTGGAAAGACAAGGCCAACGATATTGAGCAGGAGGCTTGTGAAATTCTTGGCGTGCGCGATTTGCGTGAATACTTCTCCAAACCCGGCAGATTTTTTGCCGAACATCTAAAACGTTATTCCAAAAGCCGCCGTCAGGCACCCATTTATTGGCCTTTATCAACTCCCTCTGGATCATATACCCTGTGGCTCTATTATCATCGGCTAACCGATCAGACCCTGTATACCTGCGTCAATAACTTTGTCGGCCCCAAACTAAAACAGGTCGCAGATGATGTGGATAATTTGCGAAAAAAATCCAACCGGTCCCGCCAGGAAGAAAAGGAATTGGAAAAGCTATCTGACCTGGCAGTGGAGCTAAAAGACTTTGACGATGAACTCCTGCGCATCGCCAAATTCTGGAAACCCAATTTAAATGACGGGGTCCAGATCACCGCAGCCCCCTTATGGAAACTGTTTCGACTTAAACCCTGGCAGAACAAACTGAAAAAGACCTGGAATGTTCTTGAAAAGGGCAAATACGACTGGGCACACCTGGCATACAGCATCTGGCCCGAGCGGGTGATCCGGGCCAGCCACAAAGACCGATCCTATGCCATTGCCCATGACCTGGAAGATGATCTGTGGGAAGAGATCGAAACCGGTAAAGACCGAAAAGGAAACCCCAAAAGCAAATGGGTGCCGAAGAAATTATCTGAAAATGAGCTCAAGGAACTCATTGCCCAAAAGACGGAAGGAAACGTGTAAATGGCAAAAAGGCCAAAACTGATCGTGATGGTTTCATCCACGGTTTACGGCATCGAGGAACTATTGGATCGTGTTTATGCCATTCTCACAAACTTCGGCTATGAAGTCTGGATGTCCCATAAAGGCACCGTCCCGGTGCTGCCGAACAAAACCGCCTTTGAAAACTGCCTGTATGCCGTCAAACACTGCGACTTGTTTTTGAGCATCATCACCACCCAATACGGCAGCGGAAAAGAAAATACAGACGCACTGTCCATCACCCATCAGGAACTTTTGAAAGCCATTGATCTCAATAAACCACGGTGGATTCTGGCCCATGACCACGTTGTTTTTTCCCGCACCCTGTTAAGAAATCTTGGATATAAATCTTCAAAAGAACGTTCAGAACTCGTTCTTGCTGAAAATATGGTCATCGATGATCTCCGTGTGATTGATATGTATGAAGCGGCCATTCGTCATGACATTCAACTGAAAGATCGAAAGGGAAACTGGGTTCAAAAGTTCGTAACCGATGACGACGCGCAGTTGTTTGCATCCGCGCAATTTTATCGCTATCAGGAAGTGGAGCGATTTGTTGAGGAGCACTTGAAAGATGCAAAGGCTGTGGGAAAACAAATTATCAAGGAGGTTAAACCATGATCCCCGACACCATTCAGAAACAAATTCGAAATGGTGAAGGTCTTGGAACGGAATTTCAAACCTCTGCCGAACCCATGGATGCCATTGCCAAAGTGGTCGGTTCTTTTCTCAACACAAAAGGCGGAACAGTTTTTTGCGGGGTCGATGAGAAGGGGAGAATTGTCGGCATTGAAAACGCCCGCCCCATTGCCTTGCATCTCCAGGCCTTTTTAAATGACGTCATCTCGCCGAAAGCGTTTTTTTCCGTCAATGTGGATGAAGAAGAGAATCAATCGATTATCAGTATTGAAGTGCCGCGGGGAAAAGATCGGCCCTATGTGTTTGAAGGGGCGGTTTACATTCGCCAAAAAGCGAAAACACGTACCGCTGATGCAATGACACTCAGGGATATGGTGCAGTCCCAATCCATAGAACCGGACCGTTGGGAGCGCCGACCGTCCGTGGCGCTTGAACCGGAAGATCTGGACACCCATGAAATTTTTAAAACCACCGAGGATGCACTGAAATCAGGTCGATTTGACTTCTCGGATTCGAAGGATCAAATTGCGGTCCTGGCGGAATTGGGGGTCTATCGGTCCGGGATGTACACACAGGCCGCTGATGTGCTTTTCGCAAAGAATCCTGCCGTAAGGCATCCCCAGGTCCGGGTTCGCGCCACCCGTTTTGCCGAAGATAAGGGATCGGATGAATATCCGGATGACCGGGTTTTTCAGGGGCCGCTGGTTCAGGTATTAAATAAAGTGCTTGATTTTACAGGGAGAAATGTCCCGATCGCTTCGCACTTTAAAAATGACCGGTTTCAGCGGGAAGATAAACCGCAATATCCGGTGTATGCGTTGCGCGAAGGACTGGTCAATGCATTTGCTCACAGAGATTACGCCGGTTTTTCAGGAGGTCTGTCAATCGGGATTTATCCAACCAGAATCGAAATTTGGAACTCCGGACGACTGCCGAAAGAACTGAAGGTCGGGGATTTACGTAAAAACCACCCGTCATTACCGACCAATCCGGATATGGCGCATTTACTCTATATCAGAAGCCTGATGGAGCGAATCGGCCGGGGAACGCAGAAAGTCATCAATGCATGCCGGGAACATGGATTGCCTGCGCCTAAATGGCAGGACCAACCGTCCGGTGTGACGCTGACATTGTATTCAGCAAAGTCTTCGGTTTCCCATGAGACCCCATTAAATGAGCGCCAGGAAGCCCTGATCCAGGCGTTGAATCCCGGAGATGAAATCAAACCGAAAGATTACAGGAAAAATTTCGCATCTGATGTGTCCGATCGCCAGGCACGGCGGGATTTAACGGCTCTCGAAGCGTTGGCCTTCCTGGAACGAAAGGGAAAAGGGGCGGGCACGCGATATGTGAGGACCCAGCAGACATAATCCGGACATAATCCAGGCATGGCCGGATTGATCCTTAAATGTAGAATAACACGTTGTAAATTTTATGGAAATGGTTAGTTCAGCGCAAAACAATTCGGACATTTCCGGACATGAATCGGAACTGCCGGATAATTTCAAAATATGATGGGATGATTGCTTAGGTGCCTGATTAAACATAGGATTTACCATTAGGTTCGGGCAATTGACCCCCTTATTATAGGAAAAAACAGGACATCAAGCGGACATTCGGAGCCATGCCGTGAAAATTAAAGCATATCTGCAAAATCAAGTTTTCTTGCCACGCATAAGAAAAAACAGCGTCCTTGTGGTTTATGATCCGGAAATGATTTATCACGACCTGTGCCTGGAGATGGCAGAAGATACCATGGAAGTGGTTGATGCCCGCCACAGCAGCATTACCAGCCGGGAACGTGCATTAAAGGCATTAAAAAACCTGGGTCGCCCAAATACAGGTTTGGAAGGATTGCTCGTATATGTTCCGGTCCAGGCACCGGAGACTGAAGAAGACAAACAGAAAGACCCATTTGCGCTTTATACGGCCTGCGGCAGCGTGTTCCCGGATGGGGCCGGGGATGCCTACATGCACCTCTGTTTAAAAGCAAAACCGGATCACGCAACGGAAATCCGCCGCATTTTCAACCAGGACCGGGCCCCTTCTTTTGCGGTGATTGATGCGGTTGGCGGCGGCAAGGGGTGGCCGAATTTGCAGGTGGCGTTAAACGTGGAATCGGCAAATGATATCCTTTTTGCCCTTCTGGCGCCGACGGATGTGCAGAAACAGTCATTGGAAGCAAAAGAAGGCTGGGTGTCTGAAGCCAAAGACCTGTTTGCCGTGTGTTTGGGGTTAAAACTCATCACGCGGGGGAAAACCTGGTCAAGCCTGTCAGACGAACTCTGGCGATTTGTTTTATACAGTGAATTTGTTTTCGATCTGCCGGCCGATTTGCCGGGATCCCTCGAAAACGTTCCTTGTGCAAATGAAGCCGCAAAGCCGATTATTGAAGATCTTTGCGAACGGCTTCGAAATGACCACCGAACCCAGACCCCCTACATCCAGCGTGCCCAGACCATCGAACAGGCACTTGACCTGCCGGGCCATTGTAAATCCATCAGGGATCTTGGCCTGCGGGACACCTTTCCCTTTGAAGAAAGGTCTTTTTTAACCCGGGGCATGGAGGCCATTAAACACAATGATGCCGATGCGGCGCGATACATTTTGGATCAACATACCAACAACGTCTGGGCCGGTATCGGTGAAAGCCAGGTGCAATGGGGGCTCCTGGGTGCTGCCCTGTCCCTGTGTGAAACGTGCGATGATTTTGAACGTCAATTGCCGGATTACTCACGGAACATGGATGCCTTGATCGATTTTTATGTGAGCGGCCTGCGTGAGGTCGACAGGCTTCAAAGGGAATTTGAGCAATCCGTCGCCGACAGCATGACCTCTGATTCCTCGATGAATGAAATCATTGAAAAAGCCAGAAGCAAATACCGCAACCTGTCGTCAAGGGTACAGGACTTATTCATCCGTCATGTGGAAAAAGCGGGCTGGCCGCCCCTTGGAAGACTCTCCAATGCAGACCTTTTTGAGAGCAAAATAACCCCCAAACTTCAAGAAAGCGGTCATAAAGTCGCCCTTTTCATGATCGATTCGCTCCGCTATGAGCTGGGCGTGGCTTTGGAACAGCAACTTGCGGAAGACGATCCCGCTGAATTGATGGCTGCGATGGCACAATTGCCAAGTATCACATCGGTGGGTATGGCCGGTTTGCTGCCGGGCGCGGGAAACACCCTTAAACTGACCAAAGAAGATAAAAAAGTGATACCTCTTTTGGGGACTGCAAAAATCACATCCGTAAAACAACGCATGGATGTGATGCGAAATAGATACGGTCAGCGGTTTGAAGAAATGAAGTTGGCGGAGTTTATTAAGCCCCGGAAAAAGATACAAGCGGAAGTGGACCTTTTGGTGATTCGAAGCGTTGAAATTGACGCTTACCTGGAAACGGATCCGGAATCGACCCTCCGGTTAATTCAAGACGCCTTAAAACGCATTCGGGTGGCCATCCATAAATTAAAAGGCATGGGGTTTCATGAGGTGGTGATTGCCACGGATCATGGGTTTTTCCTAAATCCCCATACGGAAGCAGGCGATGTCTCTACAAAGCCAAACGGGGATTGGTTGTTTGTGCATGATCGTCTGGCACTGGGAGATGGTGTTTCAGACAGTGCGAACTTTGTTTTTTCCGCGAGTCATTTGGGTATGCGGGGGGATTTTAAAAAGGTCGCGGGTCCTCGCAGTCTGGTTGCCTATCGTACGGGGGAGCTTTATTTCCACGGCGGCATTTCTCTGCAGGAATGCATTGTCCCGGTCATTTCCATCCGCCTGAGCAAAGAACAACCCATAAAAGAGAAAGCCAGAATCAAAATATCCTATAAAACAGATGTCAAGCATATCACATCACGATTCCCGGTCATGGATGTGGAATATGAAAAACCGCAGATGGAAATGTTTGTTCAGGAAAATGAAATTGAACTGCTCCTTGAGGCCCATGATAAAAACAACAATGTGGTGGGAGAAGCCAAAGCCGGCGGCATCGTCAATCCGGCAACCGGAACCATTACCATCAAGGCCGGGGAACGCCTGAAAGTGACATTGAAAATGCAGGAAGAATATCATGGAAAATTTGCCGTGAAGGCCATGAACCCGTCAACACTGGCAATCTTCCACAAACTGGATTTAAAAACCGATTATGTGGTGTAGATCATGGATGAGTTGGATAAAAAGTTAAGTTCTGTTTTTGACGGCCGGATCGTCCGAAAAGACCTGTTGCATCGAATCAAAAAGGGCACCAATGTCCCCACGTTTGTGTTGGAGTTCTTGCTGGCACGGTATTGCGCCAGTGATGACCCTGAAGAAATCCAGGCAGGCATGGAAGCGGTACTGGCAACGCTTCAGGATAATTATGTCAGGCCGGACGAGGCCAATGCAGCCCAATCCAAAGTGGCCACCAACGGGAAACATAAGTTTATCGACAAAGTGCATGTTCGATATGTCGAGAAGGAAAAACGTCACTGGGCATCTCTGGAAAATTTCAACTCCCAGCGCATTGCCATCGGCGAAAAATTTTATCGGGACAATGACCGGCTGCTGGAAGGGGGCATATGGGCGGAAATTACCGTTGCCTACAATGAGTTTGATGAGGACAACTATGCCTTTGTCGTTGATGATCTGCGACCCATTCAGCTGAGTCGATTCGATTTTGAACGCTATGGTGAAGATCGGAAAAAACTTACGCGGGATGAATGGCTGGATGTTGTTCTGCGATCCGTTGGATTAGAGCCCACCCAATTAACGCCGCGTCTCAAATTTCATTATGTCGCCCGTCTGGCGCCTTTGGTAGAGGCCAATTTTAATTTTATTGAGCTTGGCCCCAGGGGAACCGGAAAATCATATTTTTTCAGCGAGTTTTCACCCTATTCCACCTTGATCAGCGGGGGTCAGTCAACCAAAGCCGTGCTCTTCTATAACAATGCACGAAAAAAAATGGGGTTGGTCGGCTTTTGGGATACGGTTGCCTTTGATGAGGTGGCGGGCATTAAGATCAAGGACCCGGATACCATCCAGATCATGAAGGATTATATGGCGAACGGGCGGTTTTCGCGCGGCGTGGAGGTTATTGCCGATGCCAGCATGGCCTTTGTGGGGAATATTGATCACTCCATAGAACAGATTGTCAGATCCAGCGAATATGATCTTTTTCTACCCCTGCCAAAGGAATTCGACCTGGCCATCATGGATCGATATGCCTGCTATCTGCCGGGATGGGAAATCCCCAAAAACACATCCGCATATCTCACCAACAATTACGGGTTCATTACAGATTACCTGGCCGAAGCGTTTCACTATCAATTAAAACACCAAAACAAATATGAAGACGTGAACCGTCGTGTTCGACTGGGAAAAGCCATCGAAGGCCGTGATGAAATCGGTATCAAAAAAACATTGTGTGCGTTCTTAAAGATCCTTCATCCCATTGATGTCCCCACGGATAAAGAGTTTGACGAGTATGTGGCGTATGCGGTGGAGGCCCGGCGCAGAATCAAAGAACAGATGAACAAGCGGAAGCCCGATGATGAATTTGCAAACATCGATCTTTCCTTTTTCACCGCGGATGGAAAAGAAGTCATTGTTTACTGTCCGGAATCGAAAGACATTAAAGCCACCCAGCAGCCCAAGCGCAAAAGCCTTCATATGGATTTTGACGATGAAGACGCCGGTGTCCGGGAAAAAGACCCGGAAGAAGCAGCGGAAGAAGAAAAGCCTGAACCCGAAGAGGTGGAAACGCCGGTTGATGTGAGGGAACCCCCCATTGATGAAAAGCGTGAAGATGCCGGGCAGGAACCAGCGCTTCCAGATCTGAAAGAGCAGCACTACACCATTTTTTATGGGGATACGGGATTCAGTTATGAAACGATTATCGGGCCATATCTAAGCGGCGCAAAAGAAATTACCATAGAAGATCCCTATATCCGTGCGAGGCATCAAATCCAGAATTTCATCCGCCTGTGCGAAACCATTGTCAAACACACAACCATTCGAAAAATTCATCTCATCACCAGCTATGATGATGGCACCAATATTTCGGAGATGCGGGATAATCTGGAAGAACTCAAACAAAGCCTCCTTGAAATCGACATCGTTTTAGACATCAAACTGGACCCCAAAATGCACGACCGGGAAATCCGAATCGACAATGGATGGGTCATTAAAATCGGCCGGGGTTTGGATTTTTATCAAAAACCTCAATCGTGGTTTGAAATCGGTGTGAATGATCTATCTTTACGAAAATGCCTTGAGACGAAGGTTGATATTTATAAGTCGGATCAGAATTGATTTTGATGGGAACGGTTGTTATGGAGACAATTCGAGACCCTGGAGCAATTCACAACGGCTGGCGCGAATCGAATCCCTCATGGCCAGGACGTAATCAGGTGGCTGTTCATCCCGCCACCGGGGGTACCCCCCCTGCCACACATAACGGATCAATGCCTGAAATCCGTTTCTGGTGAACCGGTAGGGGCCGATGGCTGCTTCATTCCCGGTTTTATCCAGGGTGAACTGTATCTCAGTGCGTTCTCCATATTTCTCGATGATCGCCTCAACAATATCCTGTGTCCGGGTCCCCTCGGGCTTCTGTTTGAAAT
>Ga0233437_1004103_pt1 | contig 17749 bp, 12 predicted proteins | sample SI_122_August201_FD_182714 | JGI IMG/M metagenome (GOLD analysis project Ga0233437, IMG submission 182714) | Seawater microbial communities from Saanich Inlet, British Columbia, Canada - SI_122_August2016_200_MG | ecosystem: Environmental > Aquatic > Marine > Inlet | place: Canada: British...
GATTGCCAGTAAGAAGATTGTGATGATTGTATAAATATTTTCAAGCCCAATATACTCACCTATTCTTGCGCCTATTCCACCGAATAACATATGAAACCAAATCCATACGTTTCCGTTTAATCCCCAATCTAAAAACTTAGATAGAAAGCTCATTAGCTTCTTCCTTTATTGTATAGTGCGAGAACTTCGGTTGCTGATAATGCTCTGTCATAAATTTTTACATCATCCATTCTGCCCTCGCCATAGGCAGAAGCGGCATCTTGACCAATCCAAAGTGGCTCTGTAAAGCTACCATAAATAGTAGATGAAAATGTACCAAACGCTGTCAGTCCAGTTTCCTCTACACCATCTATATAAATCTTTATCTTGTCAGCATCAGTGGCTCCATCCCCGTCATAAACCATAGTGAACATGTGCCACTCACTAAATCCTGGAGTTACAGCCTTATTCATTCCTGCGTTACTTCCATTAGCAACAAGACCATATACTTTATCGTCAGAGTGCCAGCTTAAAGCGATTCTCTGTGTTGACGACTTATACTGCACTACAGGGATTCTACCACCAGTAGCTTTGTAGCCCCAAAAACTGATTGTCGTTTTGGAAAGGTCATTCAGGTTGCTAAAGTTAAAATCACTTTGTATGTGTTCTGTGTCTGCTTCTGTAAACTCAGTATATTCAGCCTGAACATCAGCACCCCATACCTCTGCATGATTACCTTGTGGGGTTATGTCTGCGGAGAGGAGTGGTTTGATAGAATTGTTATCAAAGTATACCAAATCTCCTGTGTTAGTTGATGCTGAATTAAGTGTAAAGTTAGTCCATGCTACATCTGCGCCTACACCGCCAGTGACCTCTAGCTCTTGCCAAGCATCTTCAAGGCTTAAGTCTGCATCATTCCTACTTGACTCTACCATAGTAGACAGACCTTCAAGGGCTAATGACATATTAGTCCAGTTATTATTAGCACTTGGCATATAAATATCCATCTTAAATCTATATGACCTGTTTGCTGTGAGTGCTGCTATCTGTGCTGTAGTGGCTAATCTTGCTTGTGTGTATGTCCCTTGTGAACCTCCGACAGTCACAAGACCTGTCTTTTCTGAATTTGGTCCTGCGCTATAAGTAACAGTACCGTTACCATCAGTTAAAACAAGCCAACCTCCAATAGTTTCGCTAGAGAAGTCACGATTGTTTTGCGCTGAAATCATCTCATCCCCAACCTTATTATACTTACTCCTAAGTGGGAAGTGAGCAACAAGACCTTTTTCTAATGAGCCTGTGTTTAATGCTCCGTCTGGTTGGTAGGTGTTGTATTCTGCTAATAGTTCAGCATCGGACAATTCATAATCAATAAACTTCGCATTTTCAAGGTCGCCACCAAGCCACCTTCCTGCACCAATAGACTCTTTCCCTATCTGAAGCATATCTGCAACGGTTGGTGCATTTGTAGAAGTCTGTGATGTTTGAATAGAAACTGGGGTAGCTCCATCAAGCGAAGCTGTCCAAGTATCAACACCATCATAAAGCCAAGCGAATAGATGCCATTCATCAAGATTATAATTTAGAGATGCAGTTTTAAGTCTTTTCTCAGTACCAAAACTTGGGTTGTCAAAACGAACCAACATCTCTTGACTTGCAAATGCTAACTGCCAATAATGCCCTGCACTTTCATAAAGCTCAATGAAAATACCGCCACCACTTACAGATGGTATTTTAGCCCAACAAAGGACTGTGCATGGTACACCCCTTGTCATGATATGGAACGGAGAATCAGAACCAACATCACGAATTAAGTAGTCGTCTGTCTTGTCAAAGCTCAATGCGCTATTAGCAAGACCTTTTCGGTCAGTAGTGAATGATACCGAATACATCTTCAAGTCATTACCATTGGGGGTAAGGTCAGGTATGAGGGCAGACTTAACACCCATATTATCAACTTCAAGAGTTCCGCTTGATGCTTGAAGTACCTGTAGCGAGATTCTATCCTTTGTTGTATCTCTAAGTGTTTGAAGTAAGGTTGAATGCTCTCCGACCTCAGACGATACATGCTGACCAGTAAATACCTCACCACCACTTATTGAACCAGACCTAAGCCCTGTTGAGCCAACTAAACTGTTTGCAAGTATCTCATAAGAGAAAACAAGCATTTGGTCTGTTTCAGCGGCAGGAGACATATCATTCTGAGGGTCATCAGTTATAAACCAATTACTGTCAGTACCATCCCCTGTGATTGTAGCTTTTCCTCCAGCAATTACACAAGTCCCATTAGCTACCCACATTCCTGGGGTATTGAAATTAGTTTCAACAAGTTTCTCAGCACCAACATTCAATCTTTGAAACTGAAATTTCCAACTGGCTATTAATCCTTTTTGACTCATGATACCACCAAGTTTGATTTGTAGGAGTTATATTCAGCAAGTACCTCAGTAGCGGATAAGGCTCGGTTCCATATTTTAACTTCGTCTAATTTCCCATTAAAGAAGCCACTTATAGCACCTGCACCAACTTCGGCTTCTGCCCCAATGATAACGCTATTGCTTACTGCGTATTGTATGTCCTGAACTGAGCCAGCATCATCTGAATCAACAGATATTCCATCAATATATAATTCAGCAACTTGATTGTTATATGTCCCTACAAACAAGTGATAACCTGAGCTTAAACCAGTTACATCATATACGGCAATCCCATAGGCTCCACCCCTTCTAACATACCAAGCGTTTGTTGAGCCAGATATTTCACCGCCAATTACATAACCACCGCCACTTGTATTCCCAATAAATCTTTCATCTGATATTAAAGACCAGTCATCACTTTTAGCCCATGCTAAAACAGTAATTTGCTTCGCTGGCTGTAAAAGACTTGTGTAGGGAATGTCAAAGTAGCTTGAGCTTCCATTGAAATCACCTGCACCATTCGCTACACCTTTTCTATCAGCTTGGTCTAAGGTTACACCATAGTTCTGAGCGTGATTACCATAGGGTGTGAGGTCGGCTATTAGGAGTGGTTTGAGAGAAACATTATCAAAGTAAAATACTTCACCAGTTGTACCAGTATAACCTATGATTGCAAAACTACCAGAAACATCACTTCCCATAATGTATGTTCTTGAAATTCTTTGCCACTGGTCAACAAGAGTTAAGTCAGCAATAACTTCATCAACATGAGTTACACCAATACTTGAACTTGCGATTGTCACCTCAGTAAAAGCGTGACCAGACTCAAGATAAATGTCGGCAGTTATGTATATCATTCTACCCTCAACAAGAGTAGTCATTTCAGTCGTTGCCAATAACGCACCAGTAAATGTACCAACTGTTGCACCTATTGTAACTTTGGCAACCTTCTCAGCATTTGGGTTCACACCATCATAAGCAAGAGTTCCGTCACCACCACTATTCCAAACAGTCCAGTTCCCAATAGTACCACTTGAGAAGTCTCGGTCATTCTGTGCTGTAATGTTCTCAACATCAACCTTCTGTAAGTCGGAAGCAAGCCTACTGTGGAATACAAGACCTTTATTTAGTGAGCTAATATTAATCATAGTCCAGTTCCAGTTTTATAGTAAATGAATCCTGTAACATAATCTACATTATCCCAGTTAAAATCAACAATAAGACCTTCAGCTTTAGATGCTGATTCACATATGTTTTCATCAGACGAAAAGTAAGTTTCAAAATCAGTTTGCTTCATTACAGTTGGTATCCCTACTTTAAATATTTGACCACCTGTGTAACCTCTTGTACCTCGTTTTGTATCTACAACAAAAGGTGTCGTACCACTAACTGCAATATCATCCATGTCAACAAGTGTCATCTTTCCTGAACCATCATCTTGTACTTTATGAACATGCACAAGAAAATCAACAAGTGTTGCACTTGTAGGTGTAATCTCAAACCTATAACCTATAACTCTAAAATCAGTATTGGAGTTATCAAAGTAACCAAGACGATAAATATCATAGTTGATAGCAGATATACTTCCACCAAAGACAATAGATGTTATTCGCCAGAACTTTTTATCCGTTTGGTAAGAACCAGTTGCATCAATAGTTATAACTTCAGTATCCCCAATAGTTGGTACACCAGAAGCTTCACTTGTACTATCCCCAGTTACAGTCATTGTATCAGAACCAGTAATTGAGTTGACTATAATTCTAACGTGGTTATTTCCTATGGCTCTTTCAGTAGCATCGTTGGCAGTTAGTCCAGCAACGATTTCATCATTCATTCCTAAAACATAAGCTGGGGTAGGCATAACACCTTTCATACCAAACTCAAGTGGAATCTGTTTTACATCCCCACCATCGAACGCCCCAGTAATATCAACATCACCATGAAAGATATACTTTACGGTTGCTCCGCTTCTGTCGACTTCTATTCCACCCATGATAGGCTCCTACTTAGTTTCCCAGTTAGTAGAATCATAACTTACATAAGTTACATTTGACCCATTAGCTAAGGCTGAAGCAGTATCAACACCTGCTCCTAAGTTGTCGCCACTTGCAGGGAACACATCACAAGAGTTAGCTCCGTTATTCACAATGAAGATTTCCATACCTGCTACCGCACTTGGTAGGGTAACAGAATCACCTGCGTTTGCACAAGTTGATATTTCATTAATATCAGCACCAAGAGGACTACCCCCCTGTGCGCTACCTGTGTCGGCAGTTATACCTGCATTGACAGACTGTATGAAGTGTTTATTGCTAATACCACCAGTACCATCTGCAAGGGCAAAGAACTTACCTACGACCTCACTATCAATCATGATAGATGCAGACATTTCATCGCCTGCGCTTGGTGTAGATGTAACTGGCATATTGAATAGACTTATAGCACCTGAGTCGGCTTCTGCTTCAAGACCACCACCTAAGTCAATGCCACCGTATGCGTAGATTTTACCTAAGAAAGCTGAGTCGCCAGATGCTACATAGATTGACCAAGTATCACCTATTCCTGTACCCGATTCTGGAGCATCTTCTATATATAATGATGAAGCCTTTGTAATAATATGTGTAGCATCATTCCCAGTAAAAGCGAGTGGAGCAATATACATTCCTGCCATTAATGGAGTTGTTCCTGCACTTGTGGCAATATCAATATCAACTGGTGCTACATGGATTCCATAATAGGATGCTGTACCACCAGAAAGTGTAGCATCATCAGCTACCTCAACACCATAGTTGAGGGTTGCTCCTGACGATATAGTTCTACCTAACTTTAGCGTCATGTTTGTAACTGGTGCTGTCCCAATCCCAACTGTATTATCTAACCTTACTCCACCTGTGCCACCTAAAAGGGTGATAAGGCCATCTGCTGTTAAAGCGGCAGTTATCTTGTCAGTAGTTCCTAATGCGGCAGAAGCAGATAATTTCCATTCATCAGCATCATTATTATCAATTCCGTGAACCCAATCTTGTTGACCATTAATTTGATAATGAACTTTTGGGTCGCCACCACCTGCACCATTTGTTTCTAAGAATAATTCTGCATGGGCAGATACGCTTGCCGCTTCTGAATTATAAATATATGCGAGTACAGTACCAGCAGATTGCGCTCTTGTGATTGATACATCCCCACCAAAGGTTGCGTTTTGGTCTGAACCAATCACCAACGCTTCTGTGATTGCGCCACTTGCAATCCTTGTAAAAAAATGCAACTCTCCTTCATTTGTAGCGTGATTTACATATTTTCCGCTAATCTTTGCGGACACAAGCCCATTGCTATTATAAAAAGCCAAGTCGCTGAAGTTGTTACTCGTTGCATCTGTATTGGTTATTACAACTCTTGCAGCACTGTTCGTTTGCAAATTTGTTGACGTATTATCTACCGCAATATTGACATAATTACCAAAGGTTGAAGCCCCAGTATTGGCTATTGATAGGGCAGTTATCCAAGTGATTTCATTCCCTGCTGTTCCAGCAACTGCAACCCTGTTTACAATAGTCCCATTTGCTAAAACAACCTGAGCTGCTTCATCGCTTGCTGCTAACAAATATTCGTATCTGTCTGGACTTCCATCAATCCAACCTGCATTGTGACTAAAGTATGATGCACCGCCAGCCGTGATTGTGGAATTTGAAGAAAGGGAACCAGCTCCACCAATTTGCATCGCTTGCACAGATGAATCCCAATCAGCGGGGATAACACCAAGACCCATGTTTCCAGCTTCATCAAAGATTGCCGCTTGTGTAAGGTTGTCACCACGATTTGTAAATATCTCGAGAGTACCTTGAAGCGCACCACCAGAATTTACAACTCTAGACCTAATTCCACCAAGTGTAACGAGAGAAGATATTCCTGCAACAGTAGCACTGCCTACATTATAAAACATACCAGCATAATTATTCTGTGTTTCTGCTGTCCTGACTGCTATGTAATTTGTGGCATCATCAGCACGACCAAAACCTGCGGATATTTCACCATCATAATGAACATCTAGTCCAGACACTGGGCTTACTGTTCCAATACCGACTTTATCAAATTCAGTTATAACGAAGTTCTCATTTCCACCAGCACCAATTTTTAAATAGTTTGTTCCAGCATTATCAGATACTCCGATAACAAAGGTGTTTGTAATTGCAACATTGGCAGTTCTATCTAAGGTGAGTAGATTAGCAGAATCATTTATAACGGAAATTCCATTGGCTGTAATGAAAGCATCAAAAGTAGATTGAACATTTGTTGTAGATAAATAACCGCTTGCAGGGTTAAATGTAATATCCTCAGCATCTGCGGCAGTAATATGAATCCAAGCATCACCATCCCACATAAACTGTTCGGCTTCACCTGGGTCTATTGTAATGGTTCTAGCTCCGATAACATCGAAACTTAAAGCAGAAGTATCATTGTTAATAACCCAATATCGCTTACCTGGAGTTGTAGTCGTAGGCGCACCGAATGTTTGGTCAAAACTTGTAGCTACTGTTGTAATTATAACGCCATGATAAGTATCTAATTTTGCAGTCGTTAAAGCAGTATCTAAGGCTGGGTCGGTCATTGTGTCCATGTCCACCAAGCCACCAGCTCCTACGCCTCCTAGCCAAGTGATTGGCCCCATTAAGTCTGAACTAGGCATAGTCTTATCCTATCACATATCTAATTTTAGTTGAGATTGCCTGTTTCCGTTGAAGCTGGAATACTACTGTATCTTCCGTAGCGTTTGCAGCAGCTCCCCATCTGACTCTTAAATCAATAGGTGGGCCACCGCCAGGTAACCAAAGACTGTTTGAGGTATTGATTATATCAGTAGTGCTAGGAGCCCATGCAAAATATACATCATAGTCAGATTGTATAGTAATATACAAGGGAGTTCCCGTGCTATTAGATTGATTTCTTTGTAGGGTAATATTCTGGGTAGTCCCAGTATTGGTCAGCACAGTTTGCTGTTTGAACTCAGCTTCAATGTCGGCAATTGCCTTATTGGTTACTGCGCCTTTAGCTTTGCGTTCTTTGTTAGCCATGAGATAGTCTCCTTTGGTTGCTCACTAATACCGCCACCCAAGACTTTTGATACTAGGATTAGTGATTGGCTATTACATAATTGTCAATTAATCATTTTCATCCAGGCGATATACTCTAGGTGGAACATTTATCTTTCTTTTCCTTCCACCTCTAATAGTCATACCTGTGCTTGCCTTCTTCCTAAATTTTCTATGACGGTGGCCTTCCATCGCCACATCATCACCAGCTAATTGACTTCTCACGTTTTCTATGATAGCCTCCGCGATTGTATCATCACAGTTAATATAACTATATTCATCGGGTGAAGTCAAGCTAGAAACGTCTGTAAAGAGGCTCGTATCAAGAAAATTGATAGAATCCCATGTATTTACGGCTATAACAGAGTCAGCAGTAGTCAAGGTCAGCAGACTACCTGTAGAGGTGAACACGGTTCCTACTGTACTTGCACTAGCACCATCCAATGTAAAGTCTAGTAAACTCTGAGCCGTTATCATATATACAACGCCAGCAGTCATAGAACCACTGGTAATCGGTGTACCTAATTCCTCAACCGCATCATTCTGCGTAAGAGTTACTCCACTTGGGTCAGTAGTCAGAAACATAGTTCCTACGTTATTGTCACCAGCACCTAATGAAGTGAAGTCAACTAATGACCTCGCTGCAATCATATAGAAGTTTCCAGTAGTCATCAGAGATTCGTCTTCGATTTTATTGTAAGCCGTTCTCTGATAGTGGTGTCCAATGTCAGCGTAATCTGTGCGAATAGCTGGGTTCAAATCGGTGACACTAACAATAGTATTCAGTAAGGCTGTTGGGTCTGGAATCAAAATAACGTCAGCGTTCGTAATCCCCCCAGTAGTATAGTAAGTAGAATCACCACTTGGATTGTAGATAAAATCAAAACCGATGAACGTATGAGTAATCGCAATTCCACTTGCGTAACTTTCGTCTGGAGCACCCAACTGTTCTTCATCATTGATTTTGTAAACTCGTAACTTTCTGCCCACGATAGTCCAACGATAATCACCTGAATCAGTAACATTATCATCAATTTTAATACCATTGTCGCTACCTCCTGGGACTAAGGCAACATAGTCTGCTGGAAGATTATAGTCAGATACACCATTGACTAATGATATATATGAAGTCTTAGTCTTCTCATAGTATGTTTCCTGCAACTCAAGGAAAGCATTTCTAATGAATCTAATTATTAAGTTAGTTTGTGTAGAGTTTACTCGCTCCATCACTTCTAATACTTGCATTATGCGCTAACCTCCTGTTGCTGTGAGCCTGCAAATTTAGTAACATGAGTTTCCATAAACCTATATGCTAACAAGTAATGTCCGTTAGCCTTATTAGTTGCATCAGCAGATAATGCTGCATACTGAGCCATTGATTGTAGTCTTACATTTGCCTCTTGTATGTACGCAAGAGCCTTGCTTAAATCAGAGCTAAACTCGCTAGTAGAAGCCTGAATCTCTGTAGCATATTTCTGAATGATAGAGGAAGATTGAGTTGAGTATATTGAAATCTCAGCGTTAAACTTGCTAACAACAACCCCAGCTTCTGAGGCATATATCTGAACTAACGAATTGAACCTATCAATCTGTGCTGAATAAGCCTGTATGTTTGAACTAAACAAGCCTATTGATTCTTTATTCTCAGATGAAATACGCTGAACCCTTGCAGAATAGTCTTGAAGTATTGAAGCGACTTCTGCCGAATAGTTCTGTATATCAGCTTGGTAAGAATTGATAACGGATTGGACTTCAGTACCATACTTTTGGTTTTTCGCTGAAAAGTTAGCAATCAACGCTTGATTTTGTTTAGCTACTGAATCTACCTCTGCCGAATAGTTACTTATCTCAGTCTGAACAATAGTGGAGTAGCGACTTAAATCAGCACCGTAATTCTGTATTGCATTTGAATTTTGCTGTGAAGTAGCTTGCACCTTGCTGCTATATTCATTGATTAACGCCTGAGCCTCAGCACTATATGATTGTACATCAGCACTGAACTTAGCTATCTTAGCTTGAGATTCAGATGATGCGTTTTGAATGTCTGCCCCATAGTCTGATACTAAAGACTGAACCTCAGAAGAAAAAGCTTGAACCTTATTGGAAAAGTCTTGCAAGATGCTAGACGCTTCGGATTGATAAGCTTGCCACTCAGCACCGTACCTAGCTACTGTTGACTTGTATTCTTCTGACTGTTCGCTAGTGACAGCGTTCTCATTCTGTATGTTTGCCTGAAACTCAGCTATTTGTGACTGAATCTTTGAAGCAACCGCTTGAGCTACTTCAACGTCATCCGAAGAAATCTGCGTATCTATTCCTGAGAAGTCAGGAGCTACAACTGGCTTTGTATATGTGAATGAAGGCGCACTAAGCGTACTTGCGGGTTGAGTTGGTAGCATATTAGGAACAGGCACAGTAGGCAACGAAAGAGCAGATGGGAATGTCTCAGTAGATATTGCTACAGGTATAGTCGGCAACGTAATCGCACCTGGGAACGGAACGAGACTAATTGCAGTCGGTGCGCTTGTAGGTGTGATATTAGCAGGGAAACTTACAAGAGAAACATCAACTGGCGGTGTAGGTAACTCAGCCATATCTGGGACTGCTGGCAACGGAGCGTCACTAGGATAGTCTATCATTGAAGGTGGAGAAACCATAACTGGCAATCCAGAAGAATCTGGAATTGTAGGTAATGAATCTATAGTTGGAACTGTTGGAAGTGTAGGCGCAACAACTTGATTGTAAGTTGGGAGCGCATTCTCCATATCCTCAAGATAACCACCTGAGCCTGTTATCGCTTCCATCTCAACTATTGCACTATCTCTAAAAATGTTCGCTAGGGATGAAAGGTCAGTACCATAAGCATATTGCATGACACCTTCTTCAAGAATCCCAAATACACTAATAGTTCCGTTAATGATAGTAGGAACCTTAACACAAGTGAATAGTCCAGCTTCCCCACTTGCAGGGTCTGGTTTGATATATAACTTCCCTCTTATGTTATATACGCCAGGGAATAATTTACTTCTTGCAAACAAACTACTTGCACCCGATACGTTCTCAGCGTAGTAACTTTCTGGAGATAAGAACTGACAAACACTTCCATCTCTCTCAATTACTAAGACAGTATCATTTTCATAAGAGAAGCCGTTAGCATTCTCAATAGATACTGTTTCTGCGTATGGGAATAAAAGTTGTTTAGGGGCAGTTGCCATTACAAATCTAGCACCTGCCGTGAGTGAATCTAACACGCTATCATCAGTAACACCTAGAGCTACAGTGCTTTTCGTGACAGCACGAACCTTGCTTAACAATGTTGTAGCCATTCAATACTCCAAAGTAATGGGGGCAAGCCGAAACCTACCCCCAAATTACAGTTAGCTAGTTGATATAGCAGTCTGAATACTAGACATACCTGAAACGTACCAACTGGTACCATCATTCTCAAATTCTAGATAATCACCCTTTAGGGCTGATGTACCTATAATGACGTTACTAACGCCAGCACAGGCTACACGGTTATCTTCATTTGTGTCTGATTGCTGTTCCAAGTTACCATATACAATAGCACTACCGAAAGCAAGCGTAATTGCCGCTCCTGGAGTATTCTCTTGAACAATGAATTTATAGTTTACGCCAGCCTTCAATGTTGTTGGCATCGTAATACTATAAGCACCGCCAGCAGATAAAGCTTCTAACAAAAACACTTTTCCGCTGTCGCCATTGGAAATAGTTTCTGCAGCAGATATTTTCTCAATTACCTGTCCACTGAAACTTCCACGGGAACCTACTCTTGTTCTAGTCATTCTTTAACTCCTTAACCTGCGTAAATAACTGTTGGGTTACTTGGAGCATTACCAGCAGTTGTTATAACTCCTGAAACCATCCAACTTAGTGCTGTGATGCACACAATATCAAGACATGAGCCAGCTGATGCGCCACTTGTCTGAGCATCGTTATCGAAGATAAGCCAGTCGTAACTCGTTGGAGTTGCAACGGCAGTAGCTTTAACAACAATTTGTGTATCATATTTATCAGCAGTTGTAGATGTAACAACAACCTGCCCATAAAAACAGTCACCACTTGCAACAGTAATCTTCAACGCTGCATCTGTTGAAAGTTGGTCGAGTACAATACGAAAGCGCATTCCAGGAACGGCTGTTGGTAATGTAGTCGTAAAACCAGTTGCGTTGTTAAGTACGATTGTTTTCCCACTATCTGCTGGAGAGAGAACATTCGTAGCGGTAAGAACTTTTACAACACCATGATTCAATGCAGTATCAAGTTGTACCTGAGTTAAGTTATAGTTTCCAATAACGTATTTTGCGTCACTGGCTGGAGCACGATTGCTTTTTACTAAATCAGTCATCATAGACTCCTATCAAACCCAAACAGCGTGAAGTTCAGGGATTTTATGTTTGAAGCCAATATCGGCATCAATCAAATCAACTCTGTAACTTTCACCTGAGTTCTTTTTATCTTTAACGCCTACATGAACAGAAACATCATTGTTATATCCGTTACCAACAAGTGGGCGAATAGCACAGCCGTTCATATCTATGGCTACCATTTTGACATTAGTTCGGTCAAGGTTTACGTCACGAACAACTTTCATTGAGGTTCCGTCAACATCAATAACACGAACTGGAACACCGAGTTTCTTTCCACTACCTGACATTTGCATGCGATAGTTGGGAGAAATCTCTACGTTGTTCTTCATGTAACCAGACTGTTTAGCCAACCAGTTCCAAGTACGAGTAGGTACAAAGTAGTAAGTGTTCATTCCCATATCGGGTTTGAAACGTGGGTCATTAAATGCTGACATATCTTCTAAGAAGTCATCAACATCTTTGTCTGCGTAAGACAATGCAAACTGATTACCATTGTTCAGGATATAATTGATAATACCCTCAGTATATGTGATACCATCAGCATCTTCATACTGTTCACCAAAGTAAGATGTGTAAGCCAACTGAAGGTTGATTGACAGCATCTTGTCTTGCCATTCTTCTGTCCAGGGATTCTTCTCGAATTTCAGAACAGTTGACATGGCACGATAACTCATCATTGCAGTCTCTTTAAACTCTTGTGTCAGACCATAATCGGTTGAGTAGAGTTGGTCACGATGACTTTCGCCATAACCTGAGAGTTCGTGATAAGCTGAACCAGATACATAGGTACGCATTGGCTCTAGTTTTTGAGCAAGACTTGAAGTACCTGTACTATGAGATACATCTAGCAAGTCTGTATTCGTTGAACCATCCCAACTTGCACCATAATAGGAAGTAGGATAGATGTGAGTTGCTTGTGTCTTGATAAGACGGCAATTCAGAATTACACCCTCGCCATAAGTTACGGCTGTATTCGATGCTGTTACATCAAATATGGATATGATACGTGCAAGCACATAATCAGTAGGTGTATTGAAAGCATCTGCGGGAGCCGTAGAGCTAACAGGAATCTGAATCATTTGGTTTGGATGGAACCAATTAGGTTTCGTTCCAGCACCACCAAGTTGATAGCCGACTGTAGCTGAAACTGTCGTACCAACTCTGTTCTGTAATTGACCAACACGAGCATAATCACACATTATCATGATTGCTTGAAGGTTTCCCTGTGTCGTATCAAATGAACTGTTTGAGAATGAGGTTGCGCTCATTCCAGGAGCAGTAGCCTGTAGAACCTCACGAAGTCCTGCGCTATTCCAAGCACCAGAAGCTAAGTCCTCAGTTAAATCTCCAGTACATACTTCACCAACAGCACCTAGACCAACAACGTAGCCAAAGCGTCTAAGGGAAGCACCGCCTCTGCGTGTAGTTGATTTGAATTTTGGGTCATCTGTTGGAACTTTTCTCATCATGTTCAGGAAGTGAAGGTATGGGTCACGTTGGTAACTCAACTTAGTATAGTCATTCCCGAAATTATACGACCGCCTTAAATCACCAGTATCTGGCGAATTAGAACGACCAATTTCATTTAGGTCGGACTGATTCAGGTCAGTCGCTGGGGCTTGTACGGTACGCGGAGTATCACCATAAGGTCTGGTAATTCCACTATAATCGTTTGCCATTATAATATCCTCAATTAAATTGTAGTTTCAAATTTCTTGTCATCAATGTTAAAAAGCCTACCAAAATACTGAGAATTACTTTCCTTCTGTAATTCCTGTCCACCTTTAGCAGACATACTTGGAGACATTTGTGACATTCTCGTTCGCTGTTGTGAAAAATCCTTCACGGTATTCTGTGCTATATTCTTCGATATTTCCTCACGATGTATCATAAGATAAATATCCTTCAGCGTGACATTCCGCTTCTCTGCTTCATCTTCAAATTTCTTGAAGTCAGCATCATTCATATTAAACTCTTTCATCAGACTTGCTTTCTCATTCTTGAAAACTGTCTGCGCATCCTGTTCCCTTGTTTCAGCCTTGTCGCGGTCAATCTGCTTTCTAGCCTCAAGAGCTATCTCAGCACGATGGTATTTAGCGGAATCGCTATTTGGGTCAGATACAGCTTCTTCGGGGTCGTAAACGAACTCCTCAGCTCCATCTTTACCGAATAGGTATTCAGCAAGGTTTTTAGGTTGCGGTTCTTGAGTTTGTGTTTGAACTGTCTGTGGAGCGACTTTGTTTGATTCAATTAAGGCATTGATATTTTCTGTCTGAGTTTCCATTGCTTTAAGCAATTCAGACGCTTCTGACTTGTCCTCCACCTTATCGGTATCTGGAGGTTTGACTTGAGATAGTCGTTCCAGTCTATCAGCTTCTTGCTCAAACTCGTCACCCATCGCAGGTGTTAAGTTTTGCTTTGCAGCTTCCATTACTGGTTCTACTACTGTATCGTCTTCTGTGTCCAATTGCGCAAAGAAGTTGTCCTTTACGGGCATTTCATCTACTGTTGCGCTTTTGCCTTGTCCAGCCATTTCTAGTTCCTTTCAGTTTAAATATAATCCTTTTCACTAGATTATACAATAGGGCAAGTTATGTTTTCTTGTCCGTTTTTGTCTCCGCTTTGTTATTCTGAGCCACTTCTTTCTTTAGCAAAGCAAGCTCCTTTCTAAATAAATTCAGCTCATTTTTCATCTGGCTTCTTAGATTCTTCTGTTCTGCTTCAGTCTGAAGAACATCTTTTTGACTCTCGGCTCCACCTCTCAGAATATCATTCTGAATATTAGCAGTTGTGACGCCACGTTGAGCTGTTTGTAAATCACCCTTGAGCCTCTTGACTTCTTCCTCCAATTGTCCAATCTGCCCAGCTTGTTGTGAATATATAGACTTTCGCTTCATTAGGCCTTCTTTATCAGCAATATCACCAATATGTTTGATTGTCTCAACATCGTCAGTAATGCCTTCCTTCTGTAGCTCAATCCAGCGACCTTCTTCTGCTTCCTTGTTAGTAGGTAGCGTAGAGCTTGAAATAACACGAATATCAAACTTCAATGTTTCATAGTCAAACATCTTGCCAATCTTCTCGCCAATGTCATTAAAGATTGGAACATTCATCTCGTATTCTTTGAATCCTTCTTCATTGACAATCCTGAACACTTTATGAATTTTGTAAACATGCTGTGATACATCAAGAAAAACGTTCCCAACGTGAGTAAGAACAGGCTCAAAGACTGTCTTAATCCAAGACTTCAATCGCCTTGTACTAAACTCATCATTTGCCATCTTTCCTCTAAATGTCTCAGATGGATTGTCAGCAAGCCCCATAAGTGAAGATGGAACACCAGCAGTATATTCAAGCTCTGATTTTCCATTCTCGCTAATCTGGAAGAAAGCGTTGTTCAAAGGTTCAGGTTTCTGTCTCACAGGTGTTGAATCTGGCCCTGCATACTCATATTCAAGACGACCACCAGGCATTGATACATTCATGTCCCAGTCTTCTTCATTAGTTAGAGTTCCAGCCTGAATCAGCCAAGGCGAGTTACTTGAAAGCGTGGCGTGGTGAATCGTAATCTGCCCAGCCTTATTAATCTGTTGTTGTTTACCTATCATCGGTTTTGCTGCAGAGATAGGATATGGGCCACCATTGAACATGAATGGAAGGGGAATAAGCGGATAGTGAACAAGGTCTGTATCTTCATCATACAGTAATGTATCGGTACCAATACTAACCTCCTTGAATACTCTATCTTCCCAATAAGGAATCTTCTGCATAATATCTTCTTCGGCAACTACACCCTCAGAAATCATTTCATCATATTCAGTTTTTCTGATAGACTTATTAACTACATTCGATTGCATCTGTTGGAAAGTAGATTCATAGTATTGTTGTTTTTGCTGATATTCAGACTGCTGTACGCGTTCAAGTTTCTGAATCTCAAAATCCATTCTTGACTGAATAATCTGTTCAGCTTCAACTTGTTCTGAAAAGTTCTTGACAGCTTCTTCCATCTGAACAGCCAGTTCCATCTGTAGTTCTTCAAGCTCAACTTTAGCCTGTTGTTCTACTGAGGACATTTCCTCTGGGGAGGGCACTTCATGAATGAATAAGTTATAGAATAAAACTTTCTTCTTCTTATACGTTTCAATGAATGGGAGTACATCTTCATCTAGCCCAGCCCTAGTATTCATCGCATCTTCTGAGACTTCTTCATCTCTTGAAGGATTGCTACTATCAGCAGAAGCCGTAGTCAAGGGCGTACCAGTAGCAATTTCGATTTCAGCCTCATATTGAGGAAGATAGTTTTTAAGCCATTGTTTAGTTACATTCTTAGCAACAATGATAAAGGCCGCATCACGGAACATTAAGTCGCGGCAAGTGGGGTCAACATAGACATTATCTGGCTGAATACTATTGAACATAGTCTCACCCATTCCCCTGTCTGCCATAGTATCAGCATAGATATTGAACCATCCTATACTCTTTGTAAGGGTATTCAACACAATCTGGCCTATCTGCATATCTCCGTCTGATAGATGGAACGTGTACTCAAACAGACCATCAAAGATTTCAGACATTCCTGAATCATCGCCTGTCCATCCAGTAGCTTGCCAACGCGGTCTATTAGCAGTTATGAAATACTTCATTATCTCGATAACTGGGGTCATTCGGTTTGTAGTAAAGGTCGGCATACCAGCATCCTTCAATGCAGTACGTTCCTTACTCGTCATCTGTATATCTTCGTAGTAATCGTTTCCCTGGTACAAGTCACGCAACCAAACTTGTCGTCTAGGCGTATTTGCTCGCTGAAGTAGCCACCAGTTATTCTCGGCTTTTGTGTAGGCTTCGCTGTCAGGTGTTTTCTGCACCATCATTTTTCTCCCTTAAAATTAATTACATTGTCATCCATGACGACTGTACTTTCCTATTTCTAGCTCTTAACGCCTCCAGCTTTTTCCTTTTGTATTCAAGCAGATTTGGAGGAAGTGGAGCCTCTTTGAGCTTCGCACTCCCTTTGTACCTATAAGAACCAAGAACGGCATAATACAAGGTTTCTATTGTATCATCATGCGCCATCTTCGGGCCAAATTTTACTATCTCGTTTTCAAGGTCATACATATTTTTACGCAGGTATATAAGCCCACTAGCAAAATCACTATTAAGGTGTGTATGTACTCGATTGTGTTTATTTTGCCCACCTGGGGGATGAGGTGCTATATGAACGTCACCAGCATCAAGTCTACGTTTAAGGTCATTCAAGTCCTTAAATACACTACGATTCATAGCAACATCTTCAACTCTGCCGTTATTAATGTGGTATTTCTGGCCTAATTCTATGATGTAGTCAGCAACACCCTTTTTGCCTATAATCTTCTCATTTTTGTCACGCATACCAGCGGTAGGCATATACTTATTCCGCACATATTCCATCACATACTTGCGATTCTCAGCATCTACGGCAACTATCATAATAACAGAGAAGTCAGAGTCTTTATTGTCTATATCGGTTGCAGGGTCACAGCCAAGAAAGGTATTGCACGGATAGCGAACCTTATCAACCCATATATAGCTCTGTTGTTCTTCTTCATCCCACTCATATTGCGCATCATGGTACAGAAGGTGTTTCCTAGACCAAGTTGCATTGTCTTCAGTAGTAACCTGTAGTTCATATTCTTGATAGTAACCAGCAACACCGATTTCAGGCGTTTTTTCGTACACGGCTTTTATAGTGTCAAGAACATGGCGCGGTCTAAAGCTATTCCAGAGTACCCCACCTTCCATAGTTGGTTGAGTAGAGCCGTAAACATGAACATTCCAAGGATAATCCTCAGTAGTTCCGTCTCTCTCAGCCTGCGCCCAGTCATCCATCAAGTTTTGA
>Ga0233437_1004104_pt1 | contig 17748 bp, 19 predicted proteins | sample SI_122_August201_FD_182714 | JGI IMG/M metagenome (GOLD analysis project Ga0233437, IMG submission 182714) | Seawater microbial communities from Saanich Inlet, British Columbia, Canada - SI_122_August2016_200_MG | ecosystem: Environmental > Aquatic > Marine > Inlet | place: Canada: British...
CACAAACTCAAAGAATTAGGGATCATCTGCAATATGGAAGTAGAACAATCAAACTGGAACGACCCAAAGACAATGTGGGCCAGGGTGGGGGCATAAAATGAGAAAAAACCCAATAATCAACACAAACACACAAGGGATCATCAAATGCACGATCGCAGAAGGAATCATCTGTGAGCAGAGGTGGGCCAAATGAGATGCAAATGTGGAGCAGACTACCCTGAAGAATTATTTATGGGAGGACGATGCGAACGATGCTGGGAACACCACCACGACTGGATGGTCGAACACGCAGGTGACGAACAATGAAACAATGCGACCATAAATACAGGGACGACATAATGAAAGAAGAAGGGGTAGATTACTCCATCAAAGTATGCAACAAATGTGGAGACTGGGGCTAGATCCCCACCCCGCCAAGGATACCTCCAGAGATTAAAAAGGGTTTGGAGTCACCCTCTTTTTCCTTTAATTTTTTTCTGAAGACCTTAGAGGCGGGGAAGATCACAAGAGACAATGAAAATGACAAAACAAATATGGAAATGCAAGTGTGGACAGATCTGTGAAGCAGAAGGCAACCCAACAAAAGGGTTCCCAAAGTGGGCAGATGGCCACAGGTGCAATTTTACGGAGGCGAACAAAAATGAAAGTTAAAGAAATATCAGTAGAGATCAAGAGAAGCTACGCATATCAAACGATTTGTGTGGGCAAGACTATCACAATAGAAGAAGGAGATAATGCCACAGAGGCCACAAAAGCGGCCTTAAATGAGTGCACAGCACACTGTCTGAGTGAGATAGCGAAAATAAAGGGGGAGAAAAAATGAAGGACCGAAGGGCATTCACTATAGATGGCGAAGTTTTGAACCAATTTGAACAGATTTGCTGCAAGATTGAGAAGAAATGGGGAACAACCATCAGTAGGAGCCAGTTAGTGGAAAGTATGATCATAGGATGGATCAAGAAAAACAAAATATAATGAAAAATTACATTCATCAAAAGTTGTCAAAAATAGCCAATGTGCTTAAAAGACAACAAGGAGGGAACAAAATGAAATGTATAAAACCAAAACACAATAAGGTCTTGTATGAGATCAACAAAGACTCAATAAACAACTTTAGTTTATTGTTGGAAGAACGAAGGCAACTGAGAAGCGGAAAGATTAAGGGAATTAGGGTCGCATTGGAAAACGGCGAACACTTTGAATCAGACATTGTGGTGAACAAAATAAATGGGAAATATAGAGTCATTGATGGAAACCACAGGATTGAGGCAATTATAGACTACCTGAACAAATTTCCAGAAAACTCAATAAAAGTGTACTTGGCAAAGTATGAGAACCTTTCAATGGCCCAGGACGAACAGATGAGAAAGGAAAAAATGCGGGTCGGAGAAAGAAACATATACTCCACTTGGAACAAAGGAACACCAGAAAATGCGACAGATTACCTACAGCAGCACTTTAAAACAATTCCGCTGGGAGATGTGATGCTAAAATTATTGCCAACAACAATATACCAAACCGTAAATACAATGCCACTAAAAATGCTAGCAGGAAACCACGTCAACGCAAGGGCAGCAAAGAAGTTCGAGGGAGGATACTCTGCTGGTGGAGAGAAAACACTGGCAGACTTTAAAACCATAACAATGCAAGACATAAAGATAATGCGAGCATTTTGTCAAGATATGGAAGAGATCTTCGGGAAATACTACAAGAACAACCCACACTACAGGACAACAGCAATGGCGGCATTTTATCGGATCTGGTATGACAACAGAACAAACATCAACAGGGACCAATTAATAAAAACATTTAGAGTGATGTGTGTAGATAAATGGAAAGAAATCAACGAACTATCAACACACGGTGGGAGAAGTGCAACAATAACTTTCTACAATATCTGTATTGAAAGACTAAACAGCTACAGAAAGAAAATTAACTTTATATCCGACAAGGATGTAATAAGAAACAAAGAGGAAAAATAAGATGAAGACCTGTGATGTTTGTGGGATCAAAGTAAAGAATGCAGAAGTAGGGCACGGAGAATGCCCCAACTGCTTTGAGGGACTACTTTCAAACTGGAAAAAAAAGACCAAAGAGATATGGGGATTTTAAATGAGGATCAGAACCTGCAGAAGATGTGGGAACTTTTTCTCAACTCCAGCAAAATACGCCAAGTATTGTGAACACTGTAAGAAGCCAATGGGAAATCCATCAAGGAGGCATCTTATTATAATAAGGAGGAAAGAAAATGAATGAAAACGAAGAAGTTGGATGTTTGGAAGATGCTCTTAGCAATGAAGGACCACGGCACAGGATCTTCGCCGAGTATATCCCAATGTGTTTCGACAGCAGAGAGTGTAAATATCAAGAAATAGTTCCTGCAGTTGGTGTGACTGGTCGAGATATTAGTTACAAAATATGTTTATACACATTTAAAGATATGAAGGTGAAGAAATGATGATAAAAATAATTAAGAAGTATCAATGTGAAGAATGCAACGAGGAATTTAATGATGCAGTAAAAGCAGTAAATCACGATTGCGGAAAGTAACAATGCCAGAGGTGGTAGAATGTTGAGAGAGTATAAATTAATAATAGATTCACGGGAAAAGGCACCGTTGTGGGGAAACACGATCGTCCGCACAATGAAGACAGGGGACTACTCCATAGAGCTGGATGGAGAGAGCCACGAAGATCGTATATCAATCGAGAGGAAATCGCCAAGTGACCTCTTCGGAACATTAGGGAAAGGACACAAACGATTCAAGGCGGAACTCGAAAGAGCATTATTGCTGGATTATTTCGCAATCGTGGTGGAGGGGAGTTACACATCTTGTTACAACAAAGACTTCCCAGGGGCAGAATTTTCTAAGATGAGGGGATACGTTATAACTTCGATAATTTTCACGATCCACATCAAATACGACATCCCAATTTTTTTCACCAACGGGCGCTACGAATCAAAAAGGATCATAAAAGAGTTATTTAACGCATACGTGAAGAACTTAGAGGTCCCAAAAGATGGGTGACACAACTTTTAAAAATAGTAACTTTATGATACCAAGTGAGGTGAAAGATGATACCAGATAGACTTAAACGGGAAGAATTTAGGTTCATTAAGATTCGAAGGGGAGATAAGAGGCCCATCGAAACAGGATGGCAATCGACAAAAAATTATTCCCACGACGACGCAACGATTAATGCGTGGACAAAGGCAGACAACAACTACGGAGTTGTCGGGGGGCACGGCAGACTGCTAATTATAGATTTTGACTGCCAGAAATTCCAGGACGAAATGCTGGGCAGACTGCCAAAGACTTTCAGCGTGAAAACTGGAGGATCGGGACTTCTACATTTATATTATATATCAGACGACCCAGCATCATTCAAGATCCTGGACAAAGACAAGAAGACGCTGGCAGACATCCAAGGAAGAGGGAAACAAGTCATTGGGGCAGGATCACTACACCCAAAAGGAGGGAGATATGTGGTGGAGCAAGATGTGGACATCGCCAAGATCACACTGGCAGGGCTCAAGCGGGTTTTTAACGATTACCTACCAAAGGAACACCAAGCGCCAAACAGGGACTCATTCGACAACGGAAGGATAGTAGAGGAAATCAAGAACAAAGTCAGGATCACAGACTACGACCACGGAATGAAAATGGGCCTACAATGTTGCCCATTCCACTCAGACAAGAGCCCCAGCTTCAGCGTCTGGGCGGACGGAAAGGCATTTAACTGCTTCTCGAGTTGCGGCGGCGGAGACATTTTCAGCTATGTGATGTTAAAAGAAAACTGTGACTTCAAACAAGCAAAGATGATATTAATGAAAGAGGCAGGAATAGAGATCCAAAACGATAATTATAAACAAATAGTGCCCAAAAATGATGCAGGATTTGATGAATTTCGAGTGCGAGTGTTAGAACTTCTAGCGAACAACAAGAGCATTGATGCAACAGAACTCATCGCCCAATACCTATTACAGAAGGAATGCATCAGAACAACTAGGGATGACGAGCGATCAGAGATGTGGATTTACAAGGAAGGAATATATGTGCCCCAGGCGAAGACATTCATCAAGGAGTTTGCCAGAAAAACGCTGGGAAAGGCATACAAGAAACACCTGGTAAGCCAGATCATTGAGAAAATTGAAGTGGACACATACGTTGAACAGGCAAAATTTTTCATAAATGAGGACGTCAACTTAATAGCGGTCCAGAACGGCATACTCAACCTAAAAACCAAAAGGATCCAATCATTTGACTCTAAATTTAACTTTTTTAACAAACTGCCGATAGAGTACGAAGAAAATGTGGGGTGCCCAGCAATTAGGCACTTTTTAAGCGAAGTGCTGGCAAACAAGGAAGATGTAGAAGTGATCCAGGAACTGTTCGGATATTTACTATACAGGGAGTACAGCATAGAAAAGGCAGTAATGTTCCACGGATCAGGGAGAAACGGCAAGGGAAAGACAATAGACTTAATGAAAAGGTTCATAGGAGCCGAGAATTGCGCCAATATAACGCTCCAGAGCCTAGATAAAGATCAATTCGCAATGGGGGAACTCTTCAACAAGATGGCAAACCTGGCAGCAGACTTGCCCGCAGGGATGCTACAAGATACGGGAAACTTCAAGAGCCTCACAGGAAGGGACCTAATATCAGCGCCAAGAAAGTTCCTAACAAGGGTACACTTCGTAAACTACGCAAAAATGATATTTTCGGCAAACGATCTACCACAAACAAACGACATAACCCCAGCATTTTTCCTGAGATGGCTGATACTGGACTTCCCATACACATTCCTGAGCCAAAAAGAGTACGATTTTAGAGAAAACAAAGAGGGAATTAAGCTGGCGGACCAGAACATAATAGACAAAATCAGCACTCCACAGGAAATGAAGGGGCTATTAAACTGGGCACTGGACGGACTGGAACGGATCAGAGCCAAGGGAGACTTCAGCTACAGCAAGTCAACAAAGGATGTAAAAGGACAATGGCTCAGAAAAAGTAGCAGCCTGAACGCATTCATAGAAGATTGCATAGAAGTGAACTACGGAAGGCAAACAATCAAGAAAGACTTCAAAACAGCATACTGGATGTACTGCGAAGAACAAACACTAAAACCACTAAAAGACAAAGAGATAAGGGAGGTCCTAACAACAAACTTCCCAGTGACCGAAGGAAGGATCAACACCAGCGAAGATAGGGAAAGAATATGGGAAAACATACAATTCAAGCCATCTTCAGGAATCAACAAAAAGCTGGATATGCTTTCCTTTATAAAAGAATGACGAAAAATCCCAAAAAACCCAAGAAACCAGTGGTTTTACTACCTATAGAGAAATTACTAAAAAGTTATATAGGTAGTAAAACCCTGGGTTTTCTGGGTTTTCTGGGTCAGAAACAAGACTACTTAATAGTAGCAAAAAATGGAGTGAAACGATGGACATAAGCTACAAAGCGATGATGGGGAGCAAGAAATTAATGGATTTTGATAATCAAGGCAAGTCCAAAGAGACAGGCCAAGATGGAGGTGCTGAAATGGCACAAATTAGTTGGGACGAGGCGTTAACCTCAAGTGGATATGTGAAGTTAGAACCAGAAGTAAGAAAGGTATTGGTGGCAAAGAACCCAGTGCTCGAAAACAAAGAGAAATTCGGAGAAATGACCAATTGTCTAACAGTGGACATTATCGAAGAAGATGAAGTACAAGTAGAAAAAATATGGGAAGTGAGCTCAAAGCGGTTACTGAAGAAACTAAGGCCACTGTTCGAGAACATTGAAGCAGATAAAGAAGTAAGGTTCTCAGTAAAAAGACTGGGGGATCGGTTCGATACATCATACGATGTTGAGACATTATAAATTTTTGGGCTATTTTGCCCTTTTTTATTAAAAAACCAAGATAAATTTAAATAGGTGTTTAATATACACATTACAGGTGGAGGAAAAAAGATGGGGAAAACAGATGTTTTATTTATTCTAAAAAAGAACAACGGACAGTTTTTCAGTGCTGCTGATATTTCAAAGTTTGTTGGACTGAACGTTCAAACGACATACGCAGTGTTAAAAAAACTACACAATTCTGGTGATGTGGATTTTAAAGAGTTCATACCACCACAAGGACCAGTAAGGAGACTTTATGGATACACTAACAGAGATGATACCTTTGAGTTTACTCTTCAACAATTTCAATGTATGAAGAAAGAAGAGAGGTTTGGTTTTATGTCAAGCGAAGTATTATCCAACTTAATGGTTGTAAAAGAACTTAAAGAATTAAACGAGGCGATTAAAAATGGAAGAAATACCAATTCATAGTTGCGGACAACAGTTAGAGAAAAGTATCAGAAGTGAGGACATCTGGATTTGTGTTAAATGCCAAGTGGACGTACCAAAAGAAAACAAAACAAAACGGGGTAAGAAATAAAATGGAAGTAGATAATAAATTTTTAGTAGAAGTAACAGAAGATGGGTTAATTCACGTTATTCAGACCATCACAAAGACAATGAAACTTGAAGAATCAATCATTGAATATAATAAAATGATGCAAGAACACACACAGATCCAACAACAAAAAGAAAAGATGCAAAAGTATATTGATGATAATGAAGCAGAGAAATCATTGAAAGCTCTTGAAGAAAACGATGTAACAGTTAGCAAACTTAAAGATGTTTGGACCGAGAAAACAGAACCACTTATGGAAGAGTATGCTAAGAAAGTTAGGTCAGAAATTGCTAAAGAGAAACTTAAACAAGGTTTTGTAAGAGAAAATGACGTTAACAAGAAAGCTGTTATGAGAGCAAACATTATGGGTAAGGTATCAAATGACTTCCAACTTGACGTAAATCATCCAATTGTACAGAAATTAAGACAAGACTTCGAGAAGATATAATGATAGACGTTCCAGAAATTAAGCTAGTGAACACAGGAAAGCTGATTGTTGATAAATCAAATCCCAACGCAATGAGCACCAAGTCCTACGAAGCACTGAAACGGAACATTGAACGATACGGATTCCTAATCCCAGTGATCACAAACAAAGAGTACAAGATCGCTGATGGTTTCCATCGGTGGAAAGCAGCAAGGGACTTAGGAGTTACTGAAGTCCCAGTTATTGCGCTTGATATTGATGAAGTTGATAGGAGAATGCTGCGACAGATCCTAAACAAATTAAGGGGAGAGCACGATCCAGGAATGGATTCAGTAGAGTACCAATTCATACTGGAGCAGGGCCAAGGAGACATATTCGAGCAATTAAGCACAATGTCAGTAGCGGACCTGGACAACCACATCGAAGCAGAGAACCCAATGAAACTCCAGGAAGATAACTTCGATACTGAAGCAGCACTAGAAATGCCAAAGTACGATGTGAAGAATGGGGACATCTGGGAACTAGGAGATCACCGATTAATGTGTGGATCAGCAACAAGCCCAGAAGATATGGCAAAATTGATGCAGCAAGCAAAAGCCCAGTTAATCCTGACAGATCCACCGTACGGGGTATCATACAAAGGAAACACCAGCAATCCAGGCAAAGATTGGGAGATGATAGAGGGCGATGATTTGAGGGGTAACGATTTATACGATTTATTGTTCGGATCATTTAAACAAGCAGCAAAATACACAGACGATCAACCAGCGGTATATGTTTTTTATAGCTCATCAAACACTCTGATATTCTTTAATGCGTTGATTAAAGCAGGATTTACAACCAGGCAACAACTCATATGGGCCAAGGGCCACGTGCTGGGACACTCCCACTATCATTGGAGCCACGAACCAGTGATCTACGCATCCAAAGAGAAACACGCAAGATGGTTCGGCAACCACAAACACAAAACACTATTAATGGAATTAAAGAAGGGCCAAGTGGCATCGATGGCAAAAGAAGAACTGATAGACTTAGTGATGGAGATCAAGAACCAGAGCACACTCCAAGAGTTTTCAAAGGGCAACGTGATGGATTATGAACACCCAACCCAGAAGCCAGTAGAGATCTATGGGAACTTCATCAGAGTGAGCACTCAGAAAGATGAGATTATATTGGAACCATTCTGTGGATCAGGAACGGCGATCATAGCAGCAGAACACCTAGGCAGGAAATGTAGAGCAATGGAATTGGACCCAAAATACTGCTCAGTAATCATAGAAAGGTGGGAGGCCCTAACAGAAAATAAAGCCGAGAGGGTCGAGAAAGGTGAATGATGAGAACCTTGTAGATTTAAGAACGAGGTCGCCACGAGAAAGAAGAGAGATCTCAAGTAAGGGCGGAAAAGTCCGTTCACCAAAGAAACAATGGGCAAGAAGACTAACTGCTATGCGTAAGAAAGGGCTCACCGATGACAATTATAAACGTATTGTTGCCTGGATGGATGAGCCAGAATCAAGCGCACTTGACATTTTTATGTATCTTGAATCAATTAAAAAACACTGCCACAGCGCATCGCAGATGAATGCGGTGGCCAATACACAAATAAACTTAATGAAAGCGCATCACGGTGAGAAACACAAGACCGAGAATGTGCACCACATAATCAACTGGACAGACAAACTAAAAGATGCCGAAATACGATTTGAAGAAACTGATTAAGGAAATGTTTGGGATTAACTTATATTTATTCCAATTAAAGTTCCTTTACGACTGTTTAAACGGACAGAGGGTTGTGGGGGCCTTCTGCCGTCAAACAGGTAAGTCAATGACGATCAGTATATTGTCGGTGTGTGAGGCGTTGAAGAACCCAGGTGGGCACATAGTTATTGTCGGACCAACAGATAGGCAAGCAGGAGAACTGTTCGCTAAGATCAGGCACTACATAAAATCAGCACCAATCGGATCAGAAGTAGCGTTCAACACCCAGCGAGAAATGACGATGAAGAACGGCTGTCGTATCTCTGCATTCCCTTGTGGAGATTCTGGCGATACTATCAGAGGTATGACAGCCAATGTTCTTATTATGGAAGAGTCAGCATTTATCAAGGACAGCATAGTCAACCAAGTATTATTGCCGATGGTTGCTGCAACAGATGGAAAGATCATCAAGATCAGCACACCGTTCGGAATGAACCACTTTTATAGATCATTTCAAGAAGACGACAACTATATCAGCCACCACTACACCTGGCACGACGCAGTTAAAGTTGGCCACTTCGCACAAGAGTTTATTGATGAGCAACGATTACAATGTAGCAGTATGGAGTTCAGAACAGAGTATGAGGCAGAGTTCATATCTGATGAAGATGCTTACTTCCCTCACACACTTATTGAGAGTTGTATAGAAGATTATGAGTTGATGAGCGAAATATGATAACTTTTAAATATAATTGCCCATTCATGCTAAATATGAAACAAATACCTTGGCAGAAGAAATTAGGCGACAAACATCCAAAAGTTATTGCATATAAGAAGAAAATGTCTGAGAACATGAGCAGACAACGAAAAGGTAAAGCACCATGGAATAAAGGATTAACAAAAGAAGACCCAAGAGTAAGGAAGAACACTCAACATTTGTTTGGTAATAAATTTGGTTGTGTGAATAAAGGGAAAAAATCACCATGGACAAAAAAAAGGAATTTAGAAAACAATCCAATGAAAAACCCACTAATTGCTAAGAAAGCAGGTAGATGTATGAAATTAGAAAAGAATGCTAATTGGTTAGGTGGCAAGTCTTTTGAACCATATGCACCTGAATTTAATAAGGATAAGAAAGACGAGATAAGAACAAGAGATAATCACACGTGCCAAGAATGTAATACAAAGAAAAATTTATGTGTTCATCATATTGATTATAACAAAAAGAATAATTCAAGCTTAAATTTAATTACATTATGTTATAGATGTAATTCATTAGCAAATGGAAATAGAAAAAAATGGACGAGGTATTATAATGAGAAAATGAAATCATATATATTAGGAGCTGACTTGGCAAGGATTTTAGAGTAGTTGATTCTATTCTAACCTTATGGGACAAGACAGCTCAGTGTTCATTATCATCGAACAGGGAGAACCACACCGAGTAGTGTTCATCAAGGAACTCAAGAAGAACACAATGGACCAAGCGATTGACTATATCAAATACTTACACGCTAAGTTTAAGTTCAAGAAGATAGTATGTGATAGCACCGGACTTGGTGCAGGAGTGGTTGATGTATTAGCTAAAGAGTTTAATCACAACCCCGCAATAAGACAAACATCATATAACATCACACCAGAGCTACACGATGTGGTTGTTGGGTTAACATTCACAGTAAAGAGTAAAGAGGACGTGTTCTCTAATCTCAAACTAATGATGGAACAGGGTAAGCTCAAGATCCCTAATCATAAGAAACTCATATATGAACTTAAAGATTTCAGATATGAGATAACAGCAGCAGGTAACATTAAACTACACCACAGTGAGGGAGGTCACGACGATTTTGTTGATGCTTTGGCGTGTGCTGCACACGGCTTACGAGCAACCAAGGTACACAATTTCTTCTTTGGATAAAATGGTAGATTGTATAAAAAATTTAGATAAATGTAACGCAGATTGCTGTAAGTATATCAGCATTCAACACGGCTTTATGTCAGAGGAACGTAAGAGATACTACGAACTGCATAATTGCAAGATTGTAAGAATAACAAGAGAGAAGTTCTTGATCCTTGTTCCGCTCAGATGTTCAGCACTTGGTGAAGATAACCTATGCACATTACACAACGAAAACAAGCCGTCAATGTGTAAACAATTTGATGATGGGAACACGCACGGATATTGGATCCCTCCAAACTGTTTGGTAAAATAAGAATATTATTTATAAACCTTGAACGATATTAAACATATAAACATCTATCACCTCTTTTTCCTGGGGGGTGTATAAAATCACCTCACAGGTTTCCCTCTTATGAATAAAGCATTTGACTGGTACAAAAAAACGAAATCTTACTTTGCTAAAGAGATCCGTTTATTTAGTGGTAGCAACGAAGTAGTTGATACCCAAAACCTCCCATTCTTAGGCAATTGGATGTACGCAGCAAAGATGGGGATGCCCCGTGCAATTAACGTTGTCGAACTTAGACAATTTGCTAAATCTTCCTGGGTACAGATGATAACTAACGCTATCTGTAAACAGGTTATGACAACCGAATGGGCCATTATTTCTGATGATGAAGATGAAGATGTTATGAAGAAGTACGAAGAGAACATTGAACGAGCAACTACATTTTTAAAACAACCCAACCGTAACGGAGATTCGTTCTGGGACATTTGGGTTCCGTGGTTACGGGATGTCCTTGAGATCGATGCAGGAGTTATGTATAAAGGAAGAAACGTTGCTGGTGATTTAGTTGAACTATATTCTTATGATGGGGCAAGGTTCTTAATAAGTCTTAATGAACACGGGATCATTGGTGAAGACTCTAAAGGAGAACCAGCACCAGGATACTATCAATATTCATTCAGACAAGTAAGCGCAGCACCAATACCATTCAAGAAGAACGAAATAGTATATGGGCGGGTTAACACAAACAACGAACTATACCCATACGGTTTCTCACCATTACAAAGCATTCAACAAGAAGTAGAGTTAATGATCCAATCTACTCGATTCAACAAAGAACGATTCAAAAACAGTGCGGTCCCCGATGGTATTGTTAGTGTTCCAATGGACACAGATCAGATGTTAACATTTAAGAACGCTTGGGAAACTGAACTTAAAGGAAGACCCCACAAACTCCTATTCCATAATAGTGATGCATCGTTTACTCCTCTATCAATGACCAATAAAGATATGGAATGGTTAGAGGGGCAGAAATGGTACTTCCACCTTGTCTTTGCTGCATACGGGTTAAGTCCTCAAGAAGTGGGATTCTATGAAAATAGTAATCGTTCAACAGGAGAGTCACAAGAGAGGATAACTGTTAAGAACGCAATTAAACCGTACCTTGAACTTATATCTGCAAAGATCAACAGAGAAATTCTACCTGACTTATTGGGCCACGATGAACTGAAGTTTAAATGGTTCCCAAAAGATGACTCAGCTGAAAAGATTGAACACGAACAAATGATGAGTAAACTTACAGCTGGTGTCTTAACAATTAACGAAGTCAGAGCAATTGAAGGGTTAGATCCAGTAGACTGGGGCGACCAGCCAATGAATATATTTATGCAAGACAGATTTATGGAAAATAACGAAGGAGAAGAGGGAGAAGATAATCCTAAAGACGATAAGGAAGATGATAAGAAACCTAAGTCTGAAGATAAAGAGAAAGAACGTTCAAAACGTGAAATGGAACGTGCAACTCCTGACCTATATCAAAAACTGTTTAATAAATATATGAAAAATGGCGAATGAAGATTCTAATCAACCAGCAGTGGACCAGAATCGTGAGTCCTATGCTGATGATGCAAAAGCACGACGAGTATTGAATGTATTAGATGATGGTACACCTGTTGATGCTCTTAATCCATTACCTGTAGACGCTGGTTCTTTAAGTGGTTCTGTCACATTAAAAGATGGAGATGGGGCAACTCTTGCCGATATTGAAACTGATGGTACTAAAAACGCTTTATATGTTCAAGCAAACGATTTAGATATTAGAGATTTAGCTTCTGGAAGTGATAGTGTTGCCGCAGTACAAAGTGGAACGTGGAACATAACTAATGTAAGCGGAACAATATCATTGCCAACAGGGGCAGCAACTTCAGCATTACAATTACCAGATGGTCATAATGTTACTGTTGATAACGCCTCACTTGTTGTAACAGCCACAGATTTAGATATTAGAGATTTAACAAGTGCAAGTGATGATGTTAGTGTAACCACAATTAAACCTGACGGAACTAACACTATGCCAAGTCTTGACGCTGTTGGCAGAGCTGGTTTTGTTAAAATAACTGATGGAACGAACACTGCATCAGTTAATACTGACGGGCAAATACACACAGTTTTACGAGGAAAAATTGATACTAACAATTCTACAAGTTCTAATTTAGGTGCAGGAGCAGCGTTTACTGGAACAGCAACAGACACGTTAGATTATTCGTCTTTATCTTTTATGGTTTATTCAGACGTAGCAAGTGCTACTGATGGTTTTGACATACAATATTCTACTGATGGTTCAACAGATTGGCATTCAGGAGAAAAATATACAATTATTGCTGGTGCTACAAAATTCTTTACACCAACATTACAAAACAGATATATGCGTATTGTTTATACTAATGGTGCAGCACCACAAGGAGATTTTCACATTCACGCAATATTAAGAAAAGTTCCAATGAAACCATCGTCGCACAATATTGATGACCCGATTATGGACGAAGATGATGCTGAATTAGTTAAAGCCGTTATAACAGGTAAAAAAGCTAATGGTATTTATGATAATGTAAGTTTAACTAACGGCGGAAATATGAAAGTTTCGCTTGAAGAAATGGACTCCGGTGCGTTAGGTCAAGATACAATGGCCAATTCTTTACCAGTAGTTATTGCAAGTGACCAATCAGATATAAGTATTGATGACGGTGGTAATTCTATCACTGTTGATGGTACTTTCTGGCAGGCAACTCAACCCGTTTCAATAGCACAAGATGTTATGTTGGGTACAGATTTCTCTAACGTGTTAGGTGCAGCGAGTCTTATTCTTGCAACTCAAGCTGACGATATAGCAAACACAGTTGATGGATTACAAACAAGTTCTTTCGGTTATGTTTTTGATGGTACTACCTGGGACAGAATGCGTGGAACTTCTGCTGATGGTGTGTTAGTAAATCTTGGTGCTAACAACGACGTTACTATAACAAGTGGAACAGTTACAACTATTACAAACAATGTTAATGTGAATCTTCAAGATGGTTCAGGGACAGATATAACTTCTTCTGGTGGGGCGTTAGATGTTAATCTTGCAAGTAGTGATATAACTATTACTGCCAATATCGAAGGTGATTATGTAGATGACGCTACTTTTACTGTTGCTTCAGACAGAGGTTTAGCAGTAGGCGGTGTTTTCACAACGGACACTATTGATGCTAACGATTTCGGTGCATTCAAGATTAATTCTAAAAGAGAACAATTTGTTGTTCAAGATACTGCTGGAAATCTAAATATGACAGAAGTAAACTCTGGCACTATTGCTGGAGATACAACTTCTATTGATGGTAAGATTACCGCTTGTAACACTGGTGCAGTTGTAATATCTTCAGGCACAGTAACAACTATCACTAATGATGTTAATATTGCAGATGGTGGAAATTCAATCACTGTTGACCAAGGAACTCACGATAACTTTAACGCTAATGCAAACATTCAAGTTGCTGATACAGATGCAAGTACATCTAATCCAGTTCCAATAAAACACTCAATAACAGGAATAGGAGATGGGGTTAAAACAGTTACAAGTGCAGGGACTGATGTGGTGTTAGCAGGTTCAACTGCTTGTAAGAGAGTTACTATTCAAGCACAAACAGATAACACAGGACTTATTGCTGTTGGTGCAACGGGAGTAGATGCAACTGAAGCTACAGGCACAGGTATAATTCTCTTTCCAGGCGACTATTTTGAATTTGAGATAGATAATCTTGCAGATGTTTTCATAGATTCAACAGTAAGTGGGGAGGGTGTGAGATTCACATACTTTACATAAGATGCCAATTGAAAGAGCAAGATTGAAAATTGAAGAAGAAGATGGTACACCAACAGGTAGACCAATAACTTTGAAAGTAAGTAATACCACATTAACTGATAACGGAGATTATACTTCTACTTTATTCAGTTCAGGCGTTGCTGTTGATAGTTCGGCAACCTCTGGTTATCTTGGGAACGCAATCGGTGACGGAGTATTAAGGGCGTCAGCACCATTAACTTATACTGATGGTGGAAATTTTGTAACATTAGGAGTTGACCAATCAGCAATAGACCACGGAACTCTTGCAGGATTAGGAGACGACGACCATACACAATATTTGTTATTAGCAGGTCGAGCAGGAAGTCAAACAGCTTATGGTGGAACTGCAAGTGGCGAAGATATGATAATATATTCAACAGCACACGCAACTAAAGGAAGAATTAAATTAGAAGATAACACATTTATTGGAGATTATGCAACTTATGCTGCAACTTATGGAGCACCAGCAAGTAATAGAAAATTGATAGTTTATGGTCAGATTGAAGAACATAGACTTACAAACTTCACATTTAAACCGATTGGAACTTCTGTTGCTTGGCAGAATTATGGGTATCAAGGTATTGGTGGATTAGATTTCTTTAGAGCACAAGGTTCTGATGGTGCAGAAGCAAGTATAGTTAATGGTGCAATTCTAAACGAAACACGTGTGTGGGGTTATCACGAGAATGGTGGCGGTGTTGCTGGTGGTGCATATTATCAAGCGGCAGAAATGGGTTTTACTGTTGATGCAGCTATCGGTGCAAGTGCAGAAGTGCCTTGTAGGTGGGAATTATCATTAACAGCTGACGGAGCAAGTACACCAACACAAGCATTAAGAGTTGGGAATGATGGTAATATGCGTGTTGGTTCAACTAATAGTGCGGCTGTAAGTAAACTTCACGTTGAAGGAGATATTCGATTAGGTACAGGTGCAGGAGACCCTTTCATTTACTTTGATTCAACAAGTGATGGACTAATTACTTGGGACGTTAGTGAGACCGAGTTTGACTTTTCAGCAGACATTAATGTTACTGGTGGTGGAATATTCACAGACGTTGTTGATGTTACATTTACTACTTCAACCATTGATGATAGTGGTTTTGTATCTGATATAACTATGGGTGCAGATGTCGATGGTATTGGTTGTTATGCTGCAACATTAACGGGACTTGCAGCTGGTGGGTCTGGAGGAAATCTAAGTTATTGTTATGCAGCAGAACCTATAGGGGATAATAATGATTCCAACCATAGTTATGTAAGTTATCTTGCAGAGTCGTTTGTATCAAATGGTGGTGCTGGTTCAGCAACAGCATTTAAAGCAGATTCAGGATATTTCTATTCATTCTTTTCTGATAGCGGGAATGTAAAGTTTGTTCTTAACGCAGATGAAATTATTGAGATTAATGCACTAAACACAACGCACTCACTGGATGCAGTAGTTACTTATTTCAATATAGATACAACTGAAAAGTCTGCTTACAACACCACTTTAACATTAATGGCAGATGTTGATGCTTGTACGGCGTATAGTGCAAGTCTTGTTGGATTAGCTGCGGGAGGGACATTAGGAAATACAACTGCAGGATATAGTGTTGACATTCAAGGAGACGCACAAGATTCTGACCACAATTATGTTGGTTTTGTTATAGCTAACGTTATAAAAAACGGAACCAATCAAACAACTGGTTTTTCAAATATTGATGCGGATTTGGACACCTTTTTATATTCCCTTGGTGGTGATGCCCAGATTACGTTCGGGGCAACAGAATTTTTTAATGTAACCGCTTCTGCACATACAAATAATGAAGGGATTATGAATATAAATGTAACTTCTGGAACGGATGGGGTGTCTGGTATTGATGTTACTATGACTTCTACAGAACTGTCTGGAAGTGAGAAAGAATTGTTGGGAATTATATCTACACCTGTCGGTCACGCAAGTGATGACGAAGATGCGTTCCTTGCTGCGTATGAAGCAGGTAGTTTTGTATCTAATGGCGGAAGTGCTGCGTCAGCAGGATATGTTGTTGGAACTGGTTACGAGTTAGCTTTGGTTATGGAAAGTGGCGTTGTTGCTTGGGAAGGCACACAGGGAAGAATATTAGTTATTAATGAATCTGAAGGTAACGGGCCAGATTTAGTAATCTATCCAAGTGATGGTTATACAGAAATTGCTGGAAATACTGACGGCGGTAATTTAATTTTATTTGGTGGTTCAAAAACCAACTCTGGTAACGATGGTTTTGTTGCTGTTGATTCGAGTGAGGCACCAAACCCAACACAGACACTTGACCCTGACAGTTTATATGTTAAGAATATATTAGAAGTTACAGGCATATCTGCATTATATGGTGGAATGGTTATGAACAGGACAACTGTAAACGCTGCAACGTATGCCGTTTTAACTGCTGACCAACATATTTCTGTTACTTATACTGCAACAGGAACAGTGGTGGTAACTCTCCCAGCAATATCAGCAACTAACGAAGGACAAGTTTATCACATTAAAGACGCAGGATATAACGCATCTACAAATAACATAACAATAAATCCGACAGGGGCAGATACTGTTGAAAACACTACAAGTGCAACGATTAACGCATCTGGCACTTGTTTAACTTTTGTTGCTAATAATGCAACGAAGAATTGGGAGGTACAATAGAAAATGACATTTATACCAGGACAAAATTTTAATTTAGAAATTGCCAGAGGGAACGTTTCAGGAATGACAGTTATTCATAAGTTTGGTAACGCACCAGACTTTGACACAACTGATGCAGAAATTACTGTTTGGGACGGAGCAGACGATGGTGGAATTAACGAAATGAATTATAACTATTCGTCTTCAGCAGACATTGATTCAATAGTTTCAACCTCTGCGGGTGATTCAGAAGATATTGAAATTCACGGATTAGATACAAGTTATAACGTTGTTACTCAAACAGCAACATTAAATGGTCAAACACGAGTTGCTCTTGGAACAAGTTTAATACGAGTTTACAGAATGATTTGTACTGGTAGTACGGATTTGGTTGGAACAATCAGTTGTTACGTAAATTCTTCAACTACTGGTGGTGTGGTTGATGACAGTACAAAAGTTCGAGCATTAAT
>Ga0233437_1004105_pt1 | contig 17744 bp, 11 predicted proteins | sample SI_122_August201_FD_182714 | JGI IMG/M metagenome (GOLD analysis project Ga0233437, IMG submission 182714) | Seawater microbial communities from Saanich Inlet, British Columbia, Canada - SI_122_August2016_200_MG | ecosystem: Environmental > Aquatic > Marine > Inlet | place: Canada: British...
ACATCATGTTATTTTCTTGATATAATTTTTTGATTTGGTCAACGGGTTGTCTGTAAACTTGAGACAATGTGAGAAGTCTAAACTCAAGGTCTTGTTGTGTGGCTTGGATGTTTTCGGCTTTTGCAATGGCATCAAGAATGAGTTCTACTTTAAAACGCTCAACAACGTCTTTCTTTTCTTGTTTAGAGCGTTTTACTTCTTCTTCGACAAGGCTGTCTGGAACATCAAATTTGTATTCTTTTAGAAGGGTTTTTTTAATTTCTTCTGCATAAGCATTTCTAAATTCATTTTCTTTTTTTTGTTCTAATGATTTTTTAAGCTCTTCAGTGACTTGCGCCATGTTTTCTTTTCCAATGTCTTTGGCAAGTTCATTATCAATAGGGGGTAGGGTTTTTGTGTGAAGGTTTTTCAATTCAACATCAAAAGTAGCTTTTTTATCAGCAAGATCTTTTTCAAAATAATCCTTTGGAAAGGTCACTTCGATTGTTTTTTTCTCGCCCTTTTTCATGCCACTGATATTTTTTTCAAAGTCAGGTAAGAATTGTCCGACACCGTATTCAAAAACATAATCTTTTGCCGTGCCGCCTTTAAAGGCTTTGCCGTCAACTTTTCCCAAGAAATCAATTGTGGCAACAAATCCTTTTTTTAAGGCTTCATCACCTTCAACAGGAGCAAGTTGTGCCATGCTTTCTTGTAATCGTTTTAACTCAGCATCAATTTCTTCGTCTTTAATATTGGCTGTTTGTTTTTTGATTTTGAAGCCCTTGTACTCTTTGAGATCAAATTTAGGTTTGATTTCAAGCTCAACTGAATAATCATAGTCTTCATCTTTTTTGAGAGCCCCAGTATTAAATTTAGGTTCTGTCATGGGCGTTAAGTCATGTTCTTTAAGAGCGGCAATGTACGTATCTGTGATCATAAAGTTTAAACATTCATAATCAATTTCCGGGCCATAATAAGCATCGAGAATATTGGCTGGAATTTTGCCAGAGCGAAAGCCTTTTACTTTAGCTTTGCTGCCTACTTTTTGATAAGCTTTTTTACGATAGTCATTAATTTTATCTTTGGGGACAGAGATAGTAATTTCTTTTTTTGTGCTGCTGATATCTTTGAGTTTTGTTGTAGCCATGATTTTTCCTTATTTACAGTAAGTCGTCGTTAATCATCATTTTCTATTGTTTCTTTATCAATGATTCTAAACTCATAGATAAAGTAGAAAATGGAAAAAAAAAGGGAGCTCACTTGCTTTTACAAACAAGCGAGCTCTGTGCGAGAGGGGGGACTTGAACCCCCATGCCTTGCGGCGCTAGGTTCTAAGCCTAGTGCGTCTACCAGTTCCGCCACCCCCGCAAATGAAATAAAGCAAGGCCCCAGTATCAGGGTAAATTAAATAAATCAATGGTTTGGAACGCTGTATTTATTAGGATTGTGTTAGGTCGTGAAACATAATAAAAACAAGCATTTAATACCGGCAATGGCGTGAAACGCCCAAAAACAATAGTCATACAGCGAAATATAGTGTATAATATATGTATGTAGCGGGTTTTAGTCAGGAATGATAATGATAAATGCAAAAACTACAATATTCTTCCTCATCCTGTTTATTACAATGCTATTTGTATCCTGTGGCGGGCAGTTAAGCGCAGCACATTCGCCAGCAGCGTCAAATCAGCAACTAGACTTTGAGAGTCTGGGTGATGACTGGGAAAATGATGAACGATCGGCAGAAGATAATGAACTTCGGTTAGAAGATGAAGCCCCCACGTATACGGCTTAAGATAAGAGATAAAATCTCTTATAAATTTTTCTAACGTCTTCTCGTAAATCTTTAATATATTCCTTTACAGATGTAAGGTTAAGTTTTTCTGTTATCAATTCAGAAAGACTTGTATCAAATTGTAAAAAAGAGTCAGATCTTTTTTTGTCTAAATGCAAAAGAGATTCAATGCTTCTAAAATATAGGTGGGCTTGAGATAGAGTTGTTCGTTCTGACACTGACAAAATATCATGTTTTTTTAGTGCATCAAAAAGCTCAAACAGAGATCGTTGTTGCAGGTTTGGGTGAATGAGACCGTATTTAAGTTGAATGAGATGTGCTATAAACTCAATGTCCATTAAGCCACCCTCTCCGAGTTTTATATCAAAACCATTTGTTTCTTGTGCCGCTCTTTCTTTAATCACTTGTTTTCTGATTTTATGCATGTGGGGAATGATGTCTTTGTTGACAATGTACTGATATGTAAGCTTGTTTATTTGTTTATCAAGCTGATCTTGAAATTCCCAGCTTGAAGCCATGGCTCGAGCCCTTAAAAGTGCATAGCGTTCCCATGTTTGTGCTTTATTCATTTGGTGATCAAGGAAGTGATCATAGGAAATAACGAGAGCGCCCGCGTTTCCTGAAGGGCGTAGTTCTGTGTCTATTTCATAGCAGCGTCCAGCACTTGTCATAACTGACAGGACGTTAATGTATTTTTGAGCAAGTTTAACAAAAAATTGTCTGTTGTCCATGGCTGGTGAGCTCAACGTTTCACCACGATGAGAATACACAAAAATAATATCTAGATCTGAGTAATAATTAATTTCCTGTCCACCCAATTTTCCCATGCCTAATATAGCAAGGTTTGCTGGAACTGTTTGCTTATAAGAACTCAGGAAGCAAGGCATGCCGTGTTTTGCTTTCATGATTTGAAAAACACGTTCATAAGTTACAAATAAAATACTATCAGCTAAAGTTGAAAGAGCCTTAAGAATGCGTGGGCGATTTTGCAGAGGGCTGCTTTCTAGTTCGTTAATGATTCTGTTTTTTTGCTCTGTTTTATATTGTCTAATGGCATCAAAGAAATTTTCATCATCTTTGTACTGAGAAAATTCTTGAGAAAGATCTACGCGTAAATCTTGAGATTTCTTTTTTGAAGCTAATTGATAAACACTTGTATTGAGGCGCGGATCTTTTTTGAATAACGTAAAGGAATCTTTCTTAGGTTCGTTTATGACAGGTGTGTTTTCGTTCATTGTAATGTATAAAAATCTTTAAATATACGGGTGACAGCATTGCGCACATTAAATAGACGTTCCTCTAAAATAGCAATAGCTTCTGTGACGTCATGCGTGATTCCCATACGACGGGCGACTTTTAATTTGTGGTGCAAGCATGTCTTAAGTATATGAGTTTGTTGTTCGTTTTCCATTTGCAAACAAGTCTCTATACGTCTGAGAAACAAATAACTTTGCAAGAGGGTGTTTTTAGTTTGTGTATTTATGAGCGAGTGTTGTGCAAGAAGATCAAGAGCTTCTAGTGTATTGGTGTTTTGAAGGGCTGTGATTTTGCCTCCATAAAGAAGTTGAAAGCCCTGAATAAAAAATTCAATGTCGCGAATGCCGCCATCATCCAGCTTAATGCTGATGCCTTCTGCTCCTGCGTTTTGTCTTTCTTGTGTCATGCGCGCGCGCATGTTCCATATATTGTGAATAGTTTTTTCATCAAAATATTTTCGATAGACAAAAGGTTTTAGCATTTGAATAAGCTCATCACCAAGATTTTGTTTGTGGTAAAGGACAGAAGCTTTGATATAGGCCTGTCTTTCCCATTCTTCTCCAAACGTTTGGTAATAGCGCTCCATGGCGCTAATTGAGTTAGCTAAAACACCGGACCGCCCTTCAGGTCTGAGATCCCAGTCTACCCGAAAGAAAAAACCATCACGGTCTGTGAGCGCAAGATCTCGTCCTGTTTGGCTAAAAAGCTGATTGAAAAATTGGTGGTTGGAAACAGTGTTTTGTTCTTTGTCTTCGCTGTATAAGCCAATAAGATCTATATCAGAACTATAATTCAGTTCATAACCGCCAAGCTTGCCAAGGGCCATGAGGGCAAAGTCTCCCAGCTTGCTATTATCTAAAGAATATTTTTGGCACAGATTGTGTACATTAGTTGTGAGATAGTAAGGGACAATAGCATAGGCCAAATGTGAAATTTCTCGATATGTTTGGCGCTGATCGTAGCCAAGAAGCTCTTTTATTGTGATGCGAATAAATTCTTGATACTTATATTTCTTGAGTGCTGTCGTCGGTTGCGCATGAGTTTTAGTGATGTTTTTGATATCGAGCACAAACTGTTCAAATGGTTTTTCTTTTTCCCTGAATGGCGAGTTTTGGTATTGTTCAAAAGTCCAGGTATTGTTGATGATAAACTGTGTTAGAAAACGTGTGTTGCCAAATATTTTTAAAAAAGAATGGTATTCTTTATTGGCTATAAAATCTTTATGATGATTGTTTTTGTATTCTTTGCAGAAGTCATGAAATGTGTTTTCAGCTTCATTAGGGTTAGCGGCGTATTTGAAGAGGTCCTTTTGCATCGGTGAATATAACTATTAGATTAGTAATTGTTTATCAATGTTGAATATTTATTTTGAATAGCGAATATCGAATAACGAATAATGAATAATGAAGGACAATAACTTCGTAATTCCTTGTTCGTTATTCGATATTCATGATTCGTTTTGATAGAGTCTAGTTATACTTAGGCTGGGGATAATCGTGACGGTAAACAAATCGTTCTTTGTTTTTTATGATTTCTAATTTCACGGGAACGACACCATCTTCTACCATTTTGAGGTGTTTGGCAGCTTCAAATGATAAGTCAATATTACGTCCTTTTATGTAAGGGCCGCGATCATTAATACGCACAATAACAGTTTCACCATTATTTAAGTTTGTGACCTTCACAATGGAATCAAACTTAAGTTTTTTATGAGCAGCACTAAGGCTAAACATATTATAGTATTCACCATTAGCGGTTCTTTTTTTGTGAAATTGTTTGCCATACCAGCTAGCTTTTCCATAAACTTTTTTATCAAAAGTGACTGGGATACCCGGTACCTTTATAGTGGCTCTTAACGTCTCATTTGGCACTTTTGTTGCCTGTGACGTGTGTGCGGGGGCGAAAAGGACCAAAAACAGGCTCAGGAGCAAAGGTAGAAATAGCAAGGCTTTGATTTGTGTCTTACAATGTTGCATGCGCTATTAATCGGCTAAAATGAGCAAAAGTTGCGCAACTAAAGCAAATTTGCTAAACAATAAAAAATAGAAAAAACAACAAGATAGGCAAATTATGGCTAAAATAATAATAATGTGCTCCCTGTTTTTAAGTCTTTTTATGGTTTCAACGGCTGAAGCGAGTGATATTTCAGACATGTTTCGGGAGCATAAGTATCAACAGGTGATTGTTTATTTTGCGGCATTGCCTGATTATCAACAGAATGAAGAATCTCTCTATTATTTAGCTTTAAGCTACTTGAAGTTGAAGAAATATGATCAGGCAAAGAATACGATTATAGCTCTTTATCAGCGCGACCCTAGTTTTTATGATTATCGTTTGCAGTTTGATTTGGATTTTGCTGAACTTTTTGAGCAAACGGATTTGAAAAAACAAGTGGCTCATTTTCCAAAAGGTGAGCTCATGGCCCAGTTGCCTCATGCTGGTCATAAAGTTGTTAGAACAAGCAAAGGTCTTTATCTTTATCGAAATGGTGTGCGTATGCGCTTGTCAGAGAACACAGACGCTTCTCAGGTTCGCTTTATAAATGATGATCTTGTTTATGTTGTTTCAGATAAGCTGACGCTATTTTCAGGCAAACAGAAAAAGTTCATTAAAGCACTTGAGCTCAAAGGTGGCGTCGAACGTGTGTGGGTTGATAAGGTGGGGCGGGTGAATGTGAAGACTGCGGAAGATTTGAAAATAATGAATATCGATTAACGATATTAGATTTTTGATCTGTTTCACTTTCTAAATTCTTAAATCGTTAATCAATATTCGATATTTATATATTATTTTCTCCTTCTCACAACTAACGGCACAAACACCATCAACCACATCCAGAAAAGCGAAATGCCAGATGTTGCTGTTGCATTGAGCGAACACGCACCACCAGATAAATAGGCAGTTCCCATCGTAACATCTTCAATGCCTCCTTCATCTGTTGCTTGTGTGTCAACATCTTCTGCTACAGGATCATCTGTTGTCACTGTTGGTGTTACAGAACACATATCAGGATCATCAACTTTTATGCCATCAGCGCAGACATACTCGGTAATAGTATTTGTTTCTGTTTCTGTTTCTGTAATTGTTACGTATGATGTTGGTGTGATGCATTCAGAAACATCAGAAACTTCTGTGCCATCACCACAAACAACTATTGTTGTGCATGCGCAGGTTTGACAGCAGTTAGAACATTGACGAGGTTCCATGATCACTGGTTGTGGACAAATATATGTCCACTCAGTTAATGATGGTGCTGTTGGTCTTTCCAGCGCATCTGATGGGAAAGGAATATAAGGTGTCGGCTCATCTGTTGTTGAATCTACTGGAGGCCTAATATTTAGCGTGTCTGGATCGACCATAACAAGTGTGTCTGTGTCGGGTCTAATATTAACAGTACCAACATCAATAACCTGTGGTAAAGGTTCACGCGTGATATTAAGTGTTGGCAAATCAAGTTCAATGTATTCTTGTGGTAGAGCCACAAGAAGTTCTTGATCACCTGTCAGAACAAGTTGTCCACCACTTTGTTGGGCTAAGGGTTGTATAGCAACCTCTTCAGTGGGTGGGGCATTTTTTGTACTGAATCGCGATGTTGTGGGCGCGACTAATTGTGTTTTGCTTGGCGCATTTTGTACTGCCAGGCTTGTTGTGTCGATATCAAGAGAGACCAGTTTGCGTGTTCCCTGATCGTCAATTTCCAGGACATCTTGACCAGCTAAAGCATACAGAGTACCATTTTCTGCTGCTACAACGCTTTCAATGGGGTTGTCTGAGGTCACATTACGATTAGTAACCTTACCATTACGAAGTGTTGTGATTGTATTTTGATTCCAGGTTAATAGGGCGCCATCAGGTGTTTTTGTAATGCCTTCAGCTTCTAGGGTGTTACCGCCGATAGAGACTTGGCCTATTGTCGTATCTTTTGACGGATCTAGAGGAACTCTGAAGACTTGGTTTTGATCATTTGTGACGTAAATCAAATCATTTGTGGTGACAATATCGGTAACAGTTCCAATATTAGCGAGTTCAAACTGATTAATGATCTGACCATCATCTGTTACACATTGCAGTTTGCGTTGCCCTTTAGTGTAACTACACATGGCCATTACAGGTTCGTCGCCATTTTCACACTGCATGTTTTCTTCACAGTAAATAGCGCCAGAATTGTTTTCAGCACGCGCATAAGTATCATTGCATATGATTTCACAGTTATCTGTGCAGCTTGAATTTGCCACAGGGCTAGAGTCATCGCACTCTTCTGAGTCATTCTTAATACCATCACCACAGTACTCACCTTGTGCGATGGTACATTTACCAGAACATGTTTGGCTTTGAGAGGCATCAATGCCATCAGTCCCATCACATTCTTCGCTACCGTTTTTCACGCCATCACCACAATTCTCACCTTGTGCGATTGTACAATTTGCCGTGCATGATTGGCTTTGAGAGGCATCAATGCCATCAGTCCCATCACATTCCTCGCTACCGTTTTTCACGCCATCACCACAGTATTCACCTTGAACGATGGTACATTTTCCAGAACATGATTGGTTTTGAGCGCTATTAATACCATCTGAACCATCACACTCTTCTGAACCATTTTTGATGCCATCACCACAAGACTCATCTGGTACACATTCTCTTGTTCCAGAAGCTGTGCTTAATGAATACCCTGGTGAGCAGGATAATGTGCAGTTATTGCATAAGCCATGAGCAATATTAGTTGTTGTGTCACATTCTTCTGAACCATTTATAATTCCATCGCCACAATAGGTGTCAGGAATACAAGCAGGTCTACCCGTGTTGTCTTGTCCTAGGGTTGTTCCATTTGGACAAACATTTTCACAATTAGAACAGTCAGCACCGGGTACTGTTGCTGTTGGATCACATTCTTCACCAGCATCTATTGTTCCGTTGCCACAAAGGTTTTCACACACGGGTGGTTTTGTTGTCATGTCTAATGTTGCCCCATCGCGACAAACAATTCTACAGTTCAGGCAATCGGCATTGGCAGGAGCATTGCCATCGCACATTTCGCCAGCTTCTAAAATGCCATTGCCGCACTCTGGTTGGGCTTGCTCAATAGTACAGTTTGCACTACAGCCATCACCTTCAGCATTATTACCATCATCACATTGTTCCGGGCTTCTTATGTTAGGGTTGTTTTTTAGATAACCATCGCCACAATAGGCTTCTTCACAATCAATGCAACCATCATCAGTGGCATTATTACCATCATCACAAGTTTCCCCTGTTTCTAAAATACCATTGCCACATTCTGGCTGGGCTTCAAGTTGACAACGATTAGAACAGCCATCACCCTCAACATTGTTTCCATCATCACAGGCTTCAAAATGGGTGTAATTGTCTAAACTGCGTGCATTTGCTGGGCCATCATAATTTTGCACAATACCGTCACCGCACACAGGGCGTGTGCAGTCGTTCATACAGCCATCTGTTTCATTTGTGTTTCCATCATCACAGTCTTCAGCAGTAACATAGGTGCCATCAGTTTGCGTATAATTAATAGTCAGTGTGCGCGCATCACCACAAACATTGTACTTACAATCTTGCTTACAATAAGTATCATTTGGTGGATCACATTCTTCAAAACCATTGAGATCACCATCACCACAGACAGCTGTGGGGTTCACGACTCCCCCTGGATCTACAGTATGGTCTGGATTAAGAGGGTTTTTACTTGGTGAGGTGTCAATTAGAACAGGTCTCTCTGTTGCCATTGATCTTGTTTGTCCCATGGTATTTGCAGGGACTGTGATCAAAAATAAGATTAAACCAAAAAATAAGCCCAAAAGTGTTTTGTTTATGTGATGTGTTTTCATGCACTATTACTATGCAATATGCGTACCATGTGTTTTATTAAAAATATCAATAATTATAAGTTGTTAGAGGGAGGCTTGTTTGGCTGGTGGTGACTTTATATGACATTATTTTCAAAATGATAATGATGTCATTGAGAGCTACACCAGGCGCTGCTTAAGTTTGATTGTTTTTTGTAGGATTTATGATGACCCTGATGTTCTTGGGGAAAAAAATCCACAACAATAAAATGATCAAGGCCCACAGAAGAAGCAGAGAAAAAATCCAAAACATGGCATCATGTAAGACAAATTTTGTTGCGGCAAAATTTTTAATTTGCATGAGAACAGAGGGGTCCATGAGTTTATCTGGATTTGTTTTTAGTTGTGCAATGAGTGGTTCCAGCATTGTTGTGCTTTTAATAGACCATAAGTTTTTGTTAAATTGCCAGATGAGGACTAGTCCCATAAGTGATGTGCCTAAAGTGCTGCCAATGCTCCTGATCCAAAAAATTGCTGAAGTCGAAAGACCGATCATGTTCTTGGGAACATCATATTGTGTTGTGATGAGAACAATGGGGTAATTGAAAGCCATGCCTATTCCCACCAGGCACAGTCCTAAAATGATTGTTGTTGTTGTGAGGCTGTAAAAATAAAATAAAATAACACTCATGCCAGCTAACAATAAAATAAATCCAAATAAGAGGAGTTTTTTATAGTGAAAAGTTAACAAGAGGCGTGTGCTAAAGATGCTGGATAGTAGCCAGGCAAATGTAAAAGGAACAAGCAACATACCTGACTCAGTTGGTGTGTAGTCATAAACAGTTTGGCAGAGAAGAGGAAAAAAACTGACAATGCCAATTAAAATAGCTGAGCCTAAAAAACCTGTGACACACGTCATGATGAAAATGCGATGTTTGAGCAGGTTGTGCGGAATAAGTGGGTAAGGTGATTTTCTTTCAGCATAGATAAAGACGATAAAGCCAATGAATGCCATGAGGCCAACGATGGAAACATAGGGTATTTGATCTGTTTTAAATGTGGTGACAGTGACAAGAAGGAAAACAATAAAGAGAACAGAACTAACAAGTGATAAAGGAGATAGTTTGAGTTCAGCATCTTTAATGGCAATGTCTTTAAAGTATTTTAGAACAAAAACAAGAGCAAAAATTCCAGGGGCAATATTGATAAAGAAAATCCAACGCCACCCAATTGATTCTGCGAGAGCGCCGCCAATGAAGGGCCCCAAAATACTGGCCACACCCCAAACAGAAGATATGGCTCCTTGCATTTTTGTTCGGGCTTTAATGTCAAAGATGTCAGCAATGATGGTGAAGGCGAGTGGAAGCAAGCCGCCGCCACCAAGACCTTGGATGCCGCGAAAGACAATAAGTTGAGTGAATGTTTGGGCCATGCCACAAAGAAAACAGCCAATCAGAAAAATGACCATGGCCAAAATAAAAAGAGGTTTTCGTCCCCACCGATCAGCAGCTCTGCCCCAAAAGGGCATGCCAATGGTACTGGTGAGCAGATAAATCGTAAAGATCCACGCATAGGATTCAAACCCACCCAGATCACGAACAATGATGGGCGCCGCTGTGGCCACAATAGTAATTTCAAGAGCTGATAGAAAAATACCCAAAAGGGCGCTGATCGTAATGAGTAGACGAAACCGTTGTGACATTTCTTACTTCCTCATCACACAATACAGTGCTTTGGGGTTTGTTGGTCGTTTAGAGCGAAATTCAGAATCACTGATTGTGATGTTTTTTAAAAAAGGTGAAAAGACTTCTAGAATCATTTCTTTTGAAAAACGATTAGGGCCTTCGGTTCCTGGTTCTTGTGTGCTGAAACATTTTAATAATAAAGAACCTGTTTCTGTGAGTCTGTCCTGAATCATTTTTGCGTAAACAGGTCTGTTTTCAGGTGTTAAGCTGTGAAAACAGCCGCGATCAATAATAAGATCAAAACAACCAGTGAGGTGACTTTGTCTCACATCGTCTTGTTCTAAGTGTATGGTCACACCTTCCTTTTGTGCGCGTAATGTTGCGCTGTCTATGGCGGCTTGTGAAATATCAACTGCTGTGACGTGAAAACCTTTTTTGGCAAGATGTATGGCTTGCGTGCCAGGGCCAGTACCCAAATCAAGGGCATTCACATTTGTGTTTTCAAGGGTTTTGATTGTGGTATCAAAATCATGATCAAAGTGCTCGGCAAACCAAGGCATGTTTTCCACCTCGTTTTCTCTGTAATACTGATCCCAATTTTTTACTGTTGGTCTGTCTCTGTCTTTGTTTTGATTGTTATTTAATGTGGTCATGTTCTGTATATAGGCTATGTATATGTAAGTAATCAATAAACAAAAGCAAACTGACAAAATATTGACTCGTCATCCAAAAAGCGTAATAGGGTTGACTGGGTATATAGGATGAAAAGGCGTAGGGCTTAGGGCATAAGGCTTACGGGAAAAATCCTATAGTAAAATAAACAATAGATCATATTTATTATATTTAGGAGGCAACTATGTCAGGAATATTACCTGTATATGCATCTTTGGTTAGCTCTGTTAATCCAGCTGTAGCTAATTTAGCCTTAGCATCTTCGAGTGCTGCAGGCACAACAAAATCATTTTTTGATTCACTTAGTAAGCGTGCAAATAGTCGAAATGCACAAAATGCTTATATGGCTGGAGTCAATATTAAGCATTCAAAAGAGGTTTGGGATTTGCCCGGAAGTGGTGGGCAGATTATGTATACTCGTGGTGCTTGGATTCAAAGTAGAGTTGAGCGCCCAGCCTATGCTTTTAGAGCAAAAGATCAAATACCTGGGGTGGCTGTTGTTCATATGCGTGAGCGTGTTCCCAGAAGTGATACGCGTTTTATGGCTGAAAAATTTATGAATGGTGTGCGTGGGATGTTTGTTATTGATCCAGGGCACCTGGCCTATTTTGAACGAGGGCAAGATGATGCGCGCTTTGCTTATGTAAGAGGTATATCACCTGAAGTGGGCCTTGACAGTGAAGATGGGAGGCCATTCTTACATTTATCGGCTATTCATTTATTAAGTACTTTTATACAGCACCCACAGCATTTTCCTAGTGGCTCTTTTACTTTAGAGGCTAAACGTCCAGATAGATTTTTCCCTGTTCCTGGTTTACAAGTAGATAAGGGTGATGCTGATGCTGTTGAATTAACTGAGGAGAGTATTTCTGAGCTTGAAACTTAAGAGTTGTTTTAGAGATAGCTTCCAATCAATTTTATATTCTTATCATTTGATTCTGAATCTTGTAATTCAACCAGGGCGTTTTTCGCGTCCTGGTTTTTTTGTGCTTGTTTGCCCAAAATCTTGATCATTTCTTTTCGTAACAGGTTATTTGATTCTTTGTGGATGGTGTTGGCAAGTGAGTCAATTGTATCTTTTGAAGGGTTATCATATTTATTTAATGCTTTGAGTATTGATAGACGAACATCTGAAGATTCTTCTGACGCGAGTGTTATGTGTAAGGATATTTCATTTTCTGGTGTTCTGATTGAGCCTAGCGTTCTGGCAGCAGCTGAACGCACAGTATCTGAAGGATCTTCTAAATAAGAAGACACGGCATCGCTTAATTCAGGATCCTTTGTGTTGCCCAGAGCTGTAAGATACAACGCTTTGTTATCTGGGTTGGCTTCTGTTTCTAAAGACCCTAGTAGCGCGTTTTCAGTTTGTTCTAAGTATTCAGGGTGTGTGTTTTTATTTTTTCCAGATAATGTGCCTAAAGAAAGAAGTGCTGTGCTGGCCACATCATTGTTTTTTTCTGATGCCCCAAAAGTACTGGCTTGTTCAAAAAGTGTTTGAACTGCTTCTGGTTGGGGGTTGGGTACATCTTGCAAGGCAATCATGGCGCGCATACGATTCATTTTGCTAAAACGGGCATTGGGAATCACGTGGCTTAAGGCTGTTTGCGCTTCACGATTTCCAGAAAGTTCCAGGGCAAGAAAAGCGCGTGATTGATGTGTTTTATCGAGCTCACTTTTTTGAATGGCTTGAATAAGTGTTTGGGCACCGCCTTTAACATGCGTGATGTATTGCACCATGAGATCCAGGGCTTTTCTTTTGTCACCAGGCGTATTTGTGTCCATGTTTAATTGAAACTCTGAGAGAATTGAATGCCAATCGCGATCCATGACATCTTCTTTGGCATATTTTGGGGTATATTTTATATCGTGTGTGTATTTTTCAATGTCTTCAAAAGTTACTAAAGAGTCATTAAAGGCGTCAATCTGTTGAAAGGCTGTGTCAAACATGTGGTCTATCATGGTGATTTCAAACTGCGTGTGTGCTTTCATAAAAGGTTTGTTGTTGGCTTCAATGAGAATTTCTTCTGAACCTATCATGGACTCTAACCAGGGGACATCTTCTGATATAATAATTTCAAAATGTGATGACGTGATGTCTGATGTTGTTTGTGCATTAGGGACTTGTGTGTTTATTGTGGTGTATTTTATTTTGTTTTTGTTCAGTGTGACCGTTTTATTGTCTGTATTGTTTATTGAGTAGGTGGCTTCATACGTGCCTAAAGCATTTGATTGGCGCGATTCCCAGTCTTTTGTTTTTTTGTTTTGAGGAAGATTGATTTGCATTTCTTGCAAAATGTTTTTGATTATTTGGGCATCAGTCCTGGTAATGTTTTTAGAAAAACGAAAGTTTGTGATGTGGCAATCAGAAGACAGATCAAAAAACAGGGGCTGTGACAAATTTTTGGCACGCATTTTATCTTGAGTTTCATTTATCGTGTAGTCTAATTCTGTGAATTGCGCTTTTAAAACGATATTTTGATCATGTGCTTTAATAGCTAATAAACTTAAGTCACCATTGAGAGATGTTCGTGTTTTTTGAGAACGGTTAGTAGAGGCATTGCCAGCAAGGATTTGTTCTACAGATAAGTCGAGTTCCATGTGAGCCTGGATATTATAATTGATTCTGTCTCCAGGTTCAAAAGAACAAACTTCTTGGGGGTCAAAAGGAAATGAGCTTTGAGTTAAGTTTTTTATGAGAAGCACACTCATGAGTGTGAGACCCATGAGTGTGCTCAGAAGAATAACTTTTGTTTTTCGATGGTGCATGTTTATAAATCAAGTGTTTCTGTTGATGAGCGATTGAGTAAAGTATGGTCATACGAATAACCATGCCAGCTCACAATTTTCTTTTCTTCCACAGTGTGCCAATAAGTGTGACAGGACCATGGTTCATACCAGTGTTTACAATGTACATGCTTATCTTTGACATAGACTTCAATATAGCCATCAAGAGCAGTGATTTCAGTAGAGAAATCAATGTCGCCTGTTACATCAATGTGTGTGGAATCTGTTTCTTCAAAAGAGAACGTGCCTGATAAGGGCGCTCGTGCATCTAAAATTGTGATGTCAGCTTTAACACCAGCTTCAGCAATGAGGGCATTGACAGAGGCTGTGGCACTGCCATCAAAGTCTAAGTATGGCGTGAGAGTGGGACCTGCTGAGCCAGAGGCATTGCCATCATCATCGAGGGCGGCATGGATAGCAAAGTCGGCTTCAAAGCCCAATGTTCCTGAAGCACAGGCTTTTACATCAACACTCACAATCCAAATGCCATAAGAAAAAGTGGCACAAATGCTCTTGTCTACATCCCAATCTTCTTCCCATTCAAAAGAAGGCACTGATCGGTGATAATCATATAACGTGTAGTCAAGGGCATCGAGTGTAAAGCTTAAGTAACTGTCTTCAATAGATGTGTTGGCTTGAGCTTTAGCATAGGCACCCAGAATTGTGGCTTCAATCCAACCTTTGAGTTCGACTTCTGCCCATGTGTGGGTGTAAGCGCCAGTAAAATCAAGAGTGTTATCTGTGCCAAAGTCAGCATAGACAGCCATGGTTCTGGTGGAACCCCAGGTATTAGAATACGAGCGGTCAAAGCTTAAGCTGGGAGAATTACCTTCAGGTCTGGGATCAATGACTGTGAACTCAATGTATTGACAGTTGTTATCATTGGCTTCGTCATAACCATAAGTTGTGGCTTCAGTGATGGGTGCAAAAGCTTCTAAACTAAATTCTGCTTCAGCATCACGAGGGATATTGATACAACCACGCAGAGAGAATATTGAGTGATCATCCCAGGCGCCATTTGTTTGGATAGCTTCCAAAGTGTCGCCTTCCATGTAAAGATCAAAAGTATAGTAATGTTTGTGACCGGGTGTCATGCTGGTGACTTCTTCGACGCGATCGTGGCCAGAAGCGGCATCTTTAACTGAATGGATAGTGACCGGGCGCCAGTCACCATAACTGCAGGTTGGATTGGCACCGCTTTTGGGACAAATATCAAAACGCATTTCTGTATCAGCGGTTAAAGCATTATCTCCAGTGATGGCAACACCGCTCATTTTAACAGCAGCATTAGCTCTGATGTGAGGGGAATTGTATTCGTCTTCTTCAATCGGTACGTCATCATGGTCAGTGTCATCATAGAGAACAATATTGGAAGACTGAATAATAAGGTCTGTAAAAGACAAATCAAGACCAGGGTTTTCAACAACAGTTACATCAAAAACGCAACCGGTTTCACCAGCACTGCTTGTACAGGCTTGGTTTTCTGTGTCTGTGAGAAAGTAATTGGCAAAAGCTGTGACATTGTTTTCTTCAGCATTTTCTTCTGCTTCTGTGATTTCGTTGTAGGGATCAATTTGTGTGAAAACATTAAAGGTGAGACCATCGCTAATATCCTGACAGTCGCTGTGAACAATAAATTCTTTTGTAAGAGTTGTGGCTTTTTCAGCAACAAGGTTTTCAAATCGTATGATGCCTAGACCACAGGTTTCAAGCGCTGCCATCTCTTCATCTGTAGCATCTTCAGGAGGCGCTTCTAAGAGACCGACAATGACATCTAAATAACTTAAAGCATCTGTGGCTGTGACCGTGAGTGTTACCGTGACTTTGTGGTTCACTTTTAAGGTCAAAGGCGTGATGCCTAACCCTGTAACGGTAATATCACCGGAAAGTGTCCCGCCCGCACCTGTTGTGGCACAGCTGGTGAATAGCGCGATGATAAAAAATGGTAATAAAATATATGTGTATAATGATTTCAAAAAGCCCCCTTTAGATTTTATTAACTGCTTGATAGTTAATGAGATTTTAATACTAAAAATGAAGAAAAAGAGAAGTGTTTTTTCATGTTATTGTTTGTTGCCATTGTTTCAGAGTTCTTGTGACTTTTCTCAGGAACCTTGGTTCTTTGGAACTTTGGTACTTCGGCGGCACTAACAGTGGACACATTTGTGTACACTAATTTTAAAAAATAAGAACCTTTTACGGTGTTTGTACGACTAAGAGGGTAATGAAAATATTATTAAAGGAGAAGTTTATGTCGTACTTTCAAAAGTTTTATTTTGTTGTCTTAATAGTTTTTGCAACAGTTGGTCTGTCTTTTAATGTTGATGCGAAAAGTTGGTCTGATCCGTTACCAATCAGTACTTCTGAAAACATGTCTATTTCTTATGCTCAGGTCAAGACCAGTGATGATGGATTGAAAATGGCTGTGTGGCAAGAATATGGGAGTGGTGATTGGATTATTAATTACAGGGTGTATTCTGATGGTGTCTGGTCTGCTGTGGGACGTCTTGATGATGAAGCCAATACCAATAATGCCTATAGCCCCAAGATGGCTATGAATGCTGATGGTGATGCGCTTGTTGGTTGGGTACAATCTGATGGGACATCTCAAAGGCTTTATGTTAACAAATTTATCGATGGCACTTGGTCAGGACCTGAGGCTGTCGATGAAGCAACCAATTTTTATGATGTCGAAACAAAATTTAGTGTGGACATCAATGATAGTGATGTGATGGTGGCTTGTTGGGTCCAATTAGATGGTTCTTCTAATCGCTTGTATGCCAAAGTTTATCGTGAAGAGGCGTGGGACACGCTGGCAACTTTAGATGGTGGAACTTATAGCGTGCTTGAACCTGAAGCGCATATTAATAATTATGGAACAGCTTTAGTGAGTTGGCGTCAGTCTAATGGAACAAGCTACCGCGCTTACGCCAGTTTACACAATTATGTTTACAAAACGTGGTCTGCGGTATTGGAATTAAGTGCTGCTTCAAACACAAATGGTGTCTCTGGTATTCGTTCTGACCTAAAAAATGATGATGATGCGGTTGTGGCTTGGGAGCAATCTGATGGGACCTCTGATCGTATTTATGCAAAATATTATAATGGGTCATCGTGGAGCACTACGCCTCAAGCTCTTGACGATACCAGCAATACAAATGATGCTCATTTGGGCAACGTTGTTATGAGTGATGCTAATCGCGCTATTGTATCCTGGGTTCAACTGGGACTAGCAGGTGTAGAAACTCAGTTATATACGAATTACTACACGTCAAGTTGGCAGGGTGCTGAAGCTGTCAGTTTAACAATTTTTGGTTTTGGGTCTATTCACTCAGGCGAATTTAGAAATTTTGTGACCATGAATGGTGATGGTGATGGTTTGGCAGGCTGGAACCAGGAACACTCATCTGATGTGAATGCTTATGCCCGTTGGTTTGAGGATGGATCTTGGGGTTCTTCGTTAATTTCTTTGAATGATGCCGGCACAGAACCAAATCAAAGTTCTTACCCCTCCTTGGATGAAGAGGGTAATGCTGTGATTGTTTGGGTGTATACGAACATAACCTATCAAGTAGTTTATGCCAAAGTTTATGGTCCTGTTTGTGGTGACGATGAGCTTGATGATGATGAAGAGTGTGATGATGGTAATCTTGATGATGGTGATGGTTGTGCTTCAGATTGTTCATTAGAAAATGATGCTGATGGTGATGGTTATTACGCTGAAATTGATGACTGTGATGACACCGATGCCACGGTTTCTCCTGAGGC
>Ga0233437_1004107_pt1 | contig 17738 bp, 21 predicted proteins | sample SI_122_August201_FD_182714 | JGI IMG/M metagenome (GOLD analysis project Ga0233437, IMG submission 182714) | Seawater microbial communities from Saanich Inlet, British Columbia, Canada - SI_122_August2016_200_MG | ecosystem: Environmental > Aquatic > Marine > Inlet | place: Canada: British...
ATAATTTTAGGTATAAAAGTTGGAGCAATATTTAGACCTAAAATTATTATTACTAGTACAATTAATTCAATAGCTTTTTTCTTAATAAGTTTTTTTAAATCCACAGTAATAAAATTAGCAACCACTGTACTATTTAAACTTTGTTTAATAGAATAAATTTAGAATGCAGTTTAGGTAATATAATGAAATTTAAGAATAAAAAGTTAAGTTTTATACTTCACCAATGATTCTATCATTAATTAGTTTTTCAAGTCTAGTCTCTACTTTTTTATCTATATCTTGCGAATTTTCCATTCGTGTACACCCCCGTGTAGTAATAATTATTGAGTTTGCAATATATAAATGTTTCTATAATTTATAGCTTTAACTTGATTGAAGCCCTAAAAAATTAATTAATTTTTGGGTCTTAAGATAACTTCAAGTTATCTTGTAGTGTTAATAATGTTTAAATAGATATTATAATATTCTTTTAATTAGGTGATTAAATTATGAAAAAAATTATGATGTTAGTATTGATTGTTAGTATTTTTGTTTCTTCTTGTTTAGTTAAAACTGGTGGAGATAGTGGTGAGTATGGATGTTTACCTAGTGCAGGTTATGTGTGGGACGAAGACATTGAAGCTTGTGTAAGGGAATGGGAACTTGACAAAGAACAGATAAATGCAGCAAAAGTGGCAGTGGACTATATGTCTCATGATTCTACTGTATATTATAACACCATACTAAGTGTTGAAAAAAAGGATTGTTTGGGATGTTACGATGTTTTAATGAAGATAAATGCACTAGATAAAGGTATAGTTGTTACAGTTGAAAATTGGGAAGCTGTTGATTTACAAAATGCTGAAATTGCTAATTTGGATGAAATTGATTCGTTTGAAGAATGTGCTGCTGCTGGTAATCCAATTATGGAGAGTCATCCAAGACAATGTGCAGCTAATGGTGAAACATTTATTGAAGATCTTGATATTGGACTTGAGCCTGAACCTTTGCCTAGTGTAGAACAGATGTGTTTACAGTATCAAGGAATTTGGGTTGACGCTGCTAGTGAATGTGAAGGAATATCTGAACAAAATTGTGAAGATTTAGGTGGTAATTTTAATGAATGTGCGTCAGCTTGCAGAAATAATCCTGAAGCAACAATCTGTACAATGCAATGTGTTTTAGTATGTGAGTTTGATAATTCTCATCTATGTACTGACAATGAAAAAACCAATAGGATGTGTACAAGGGAGTATATGCCTGTTTGTGGTGATGATGGAATAACTTATAGTAATGGATGTACTGCGTGTTCAAGTGAAGAGATTGATTCATATGTTGAAGGTGATTGTCCAACTCTTGAATCAGTGAATCAAGAATCTGTTTCATGTACAACCGAACAAAAATTTGCTAATGCATGTACCCTTGAATATGCTCCTGTATGTGGAGATGATGGTAAGGAATATGGGAATGCATGCGGTGCGTGTTCAAGTGGGGAAATAGAATCATACACTTTTGGTGAATGTGCACCCCTAATTGGTGGCGAGGTTGATGAAAATGGATGTCTTGGTGCTGCGGGGTTTGTTTGGAATGATAACATAGGTGCTTGTGTCAGAGAATGGGAATTAGATACTAATACAAGGCAAGCAGCAAAGATTGCTGTACAAGATCTTGATTTTCCTGCGACTGTAACTGAAGTTTTAGAAGAAGATTGTGATGGATGTTTTTCTGTAGGTGTTAAAAATAACGAGAATGGAGGAATATTAAATATTCCATTGAGTAATTGGATGGTAAGCCAGTCAAATCCAGGAGAACCTGTTGGATTAGCTAATCCTGCATCTGTCTATTGTGTTGAACAAAATGGGTTAATTGAGATTGTGGATACAGAATTAGGTCAAGTTGGATATTGTGAAATTCCTGATGGAAAAGTTTGTGAAGAATGGGCTTATTTTAATAGCAAAGGTAAAGAATGTATTAATGACCTAAAAGCTATATGAATAAACAATGTCATAAAAAAATAAACTTATATAATTTCTTTTTTTTATATTATCTTATATGAGAGATAATAATTTAGTTGTAGACTCAGTTGATCTTAGAAAGAAATATGAAGACAAGGGTCAAAGATATGAGCGATTTATTGGATTAGTTTCATTAATTCTGAATTCTGCAATTAAGAATAATAGAATTAAGATTCATTCTTATAAATCGAGAGTTAAAGATTATTCAAGTTTCCTTGAAAAAGTTGAAAGGAAGAATTATAAAGATCCATTTAAAGAATGTACTGATCTTGCAGGTGTAAGGATTGTGTGTTTGTTTCTTAGTCAAGTCAAACAAATTGAAAAGATTATTAGAGATGAGTTTGAAGTTGTTGAAGTTACAAATAAGATGAGTTCAAAAAAATATGATCAATTTGGATATTTAAGTTTACATCTCCTTGTAAAAATTCCAAAAAAAAGGATTAAATTTATTGAATATAATGATCTTGATGATTTAACTTGTGAGATACAGGTTAGGACAATTTTACAAGAAGCATGGGCAGAAATTGAACATTACCTTAATTATAAATCAACTAAGGAAGAGAAGAATGAAGCATTATTAAGAAAAATATTTTCTTTAGCTGGTATGTTTGAAGTAGCGGATTCAACGTTTGAACAGATTAATAAAGGATTTAGTCAGATGGTTGAACGTAAAGTAAAAATTTCTGAAGGGACCATTACTGCACTCAATTTATACAAATTTTCAAAAGCTTATTTTTCATGGTTTGAGGAAGAATGGGATAAAAGTCAAGAAAGGAAATTCTTCAAATTAAGTAATGGTGTAAAAAAACTTAATGTCCATAAAATTCTGCAATTAAAAGCAATATTGGACAAAAACAAAGAATTTGTTTCAAGATTAATGAAGAAACAAAAATCTAAAAAGATAGTACCATCAGAAATAATTAGAATGGCTCTCGCACTTGAATTTAGGCATAAGTTTGATTTAATATTTGGACAAAAAGGGTTTAGTGATAAATTGATAAAGAATCTAAATGGTTCAAACTATAGTAAATTTTAATTTATAGTTAATTTTTTGTTTAGTAAAAATTAAATAAAAAAATAGAAAAAATTAAATTACTTTTTTTTAGTAACTCTTTTTATTACTTTTTCAACCAAAGATTCCTTTTTTTTAACAGGTTTTTTTGTTATAGCTTTTTTCTTAGGAATACTTTTTTTAGCAGCAGGTTTTTTAATTGCTTCTTTTGTTGCTTTTTTTGTTGTAGCTTTTTTCTTAGGAATACTTTTTTTAGCTACTGGTTTTTTCACAACAGGTTTTTTCTTATCTCCTTTTGGCATCTGCAAATTAGTATCTTTTTTTGGAACTAAATCAGGTTGATCCATGTTAAGTTTTTGCAATAAAGATGCTTCGTCATTTGAGTCATTACTGTTATTGTCATATGACCTTCGCTGAAATGGTTTTTGCTGATAAGGTTTTTTATCATAAGACTTTTGTTGGAATGGTTTTTTTACAAAAGGCTTTTTTTGATAAGGTTTTTTTACAAAAGGCTTTTTTACAAAAGGCTTTTTTTGCACAAGTATTTTTTTACCAACAGTTTTTTGCACAGGCATCTCAATATCTAATTGAGCATTTTTATTATTTTTGGTAAGGTCAATTTGTCTATTTTGTGCAGGTTTGTTTTTATAATCTCTAATTAGCACTTTATCTAGTTCTTTTCCTAAATCTGTAAACTCATCAACTTCATTAAGTAATCTTGATGAACATGTTTTTTTGAATGCAATAGCTTCAGCTCTGCAACCTAATGCTTTACAGTGTTCCATTAAATCCTTAAAATCACCATCTCCACTGACTAGTACAACAACATCTAACTTTGATGCCATTCTCATAATGTCCATTGCAATTCCAACATCCCAGTCTCCTTTTTTCGCACCAGTGTAGAATGTTTGAAGATCTTTACTTCTAACATCATATCCAATTTTACTAAGTGCTTCAAAGAAATTGTTTTCTTCTTTTATGTCAGCCTTGATAACATATGCAATTGCTTTAATTAACTTACGTCCAGCAACTGCTCTCTTTAAAATATGTGCAAAGTTAACCTTTGCATTATAAAACTGTTTGGCGCTGTAATATAGATTTTGTATATCTATAAACACACCAACTCTTTGGTCTACATGTTTATTCACTTTTTATTCACCTTATATTCTCTAAATTTTTTATTTTTTTAAAGCCAATATTACTAATTATTTTTTAGGCTTCATTTTTTTATCTAATATATTTATTTATTTTGGAGTTCATAATTTTTTACCCCAATTATTAAAATATTTAAATAGTTAATAAAAAGAACCCTGCTAACAATATAAAGATTGCGATAATTTTTCTAATAGTTTCACTAACTGAGAAATTCTCTTTTAGAATTTTTGGGAAAAAGATAGTAAGTAAAAGAGTAATTATAAATGTAAACACTGGTCCAAATCCTCCAAGTAATGATACTAATGATGCTTGAGCCATACTCAAAGCTTTAAAAAAAGTCAATAAACCCATTAAACCACAAATGGACGGTAGGAACAAAAATATAAATTTTCCTTTACCAACCATCTTAAGATCTTTAAAAAAATTTGCTTGGCCTTTTTTATCTCTTAAAAAGGGAATTATTACTACTAAATGAATAATACCATTCAAAAAATATCCTTGTAATAGAGACACACCACCTAATAATATTTTCATCAAAACATTATTTAGTGCAATTGAAAATACCGTGCCTAAAATATATGGTAGTGCTTTTGTAATCTTGAATTTATGAAATGATACTAATATGCTTCCTAATAAAATAAATACAAATGCTAGTATTTGATAAAATGTTAATTTTTCATTTAAAAAAACTGCTGAGAGTATGAGTGTGAATACTGAGATAGTTTGGAATAAAATTACTAATGTTGATACATCTTCTTTTGATATTGCTTCAAAATAAAAAAATGATGCAACATAATGGATTAATCCTGCAATAATACCTACAATGACAAAGTACCATCCAATATTCTTTAAATCAGTGAAAAATAACAAAAATAAATAGATTATTGAAAAAAAATTTGCAAGATAAAACATTGTTTTTGGATGTTTAATGTATTTTGTTAAGATAATTTTGTCAAAAATATTTCCAAGTGAAAAAAACAAAGGAGATATTGCAGCAAAAAAAATCCAGTTCATAACTAAAACCAGATTAATCCAGACTATATATACTTATTGTCAGAAATAAAGAAATCATTTAGGTTTAGGCATATGTTTAATATAAACGTCTTGAGTAGGGAACGGGAACTCAATATTTTCTTTGAAAAATGTTTTATGAATGTCTTTAATCATATTACTTGTAAATCTTCCTTTATACACAGGTTTTTTTATCCAAAACAACAATTGAAGCCCAACACTAAAATCTTTAAATGCTCTAAATCTAATTCGTGGTTCAGGCTTCTTTTCAACATAATCTGATTCATCTGCTAATTTCATTAAAACTTTTTCTACCTTGTCCAAGTCTGAACCGTACGCAACATCAATATCTATTCTAACTCTAAGTTTTGGATGGATTCCAGATTCGTTTATTACTTTAGAGTTAGCCATAATTGAATTGGGAACAACAATTAAAACATCATCCCTTGTTCTTAGTTTTGTACTTCTAAGACCAATGTCCATTACTTCACCCCTATGTTGATCATCAACAATTATAAAATCTCCAATCTCATAAGCTTTGTCTCCAAATAGAGATAATCCTCCAAACACATTTGAAATAGTGTCTTGTGCAGCAAAAGCCATTGCAAGTCCAGCAACACCAGCACCTGCAAGAAGAGGAGTAATATCAATCTTCCAAATTTTAAATATTACGAATAAATATATTACACCAAGAAAAAGTTTTAGTCCTCTCTCAAAAAATGGGAATACTTTATTATCAAATAGTTTTACAGATTTTTTCCCAATTCCTTCTCTTAAACCATGAATTGTAATTAATATTACTTTAAAAAAAAGCCAAAAGATAAGAAATGACATTATAGTATAAAATGAATGATTAAACATGAGATTATCAATTTTTAATATTCTAGCTGAGAAAAATATCCCAAGAATTATGATTAAGAACAAAATTGGGCCCTTTGCTGTGTCAATAATAATGTCATCAATATCAGTTTTTGTTCCTTTAACTAATTTATATAAAAATTTTGTAAAAATGAATCTTACAACAAAAGCAATAGCAATAAACACAAAGAAGACTGCAATTGCATTATAATATACATTTTGAAAGTGTATAAAACCAAGGTAAGATTCAATATTTCTTAATATTACTGGAACTTTTTCAGTTACATTTGCAGTTGCTAATCCAGTTACATTGCTTACCATTATATATTGAGTAGGGTTTAGTTAGAAGTTTAAATATTTTGCTTTGAATATCTTTTTAACTTTGAATATCTTTTTAAATTAATTAATTCTACCATTTAATTATGGGATTAGCATCATGGATGATAAGTGCAATCATTACTGTAGTTGTATTTATATTGTCAGCTTTGCCATTATATTTTGCTGTTAAGTTTTTAGGAGGCAAAGGATCTTTAGTCAAAGTTTTATTTGTGTCGTTAATATCAGGTCTAATAATTTCAGCAATTAAAGAAACTTTTAAGTGGGGTTGGTTGTTAGCATTTTTTGTTTTAATTTGGATTTATCATGAAACTTTTAGATTAAAATGGTGGAAGGCGTCAATCGTATGGATTGTTCAATTAGGTTTCTTTTTAGTATTAACATTTTTGGCAACATTACTTGTTTTAGCAGTTACAGGCATATCAATTGCTTTGATATAGATAACCTTTAAATAATTCTCAATACTATACTCATTAGATGAAACAAGAATCAGTGCTTTTTTTAATAGCACATAATGATGATCAATTGTTAGGCGCAGGTGGAACTATTGCTAAGTATGCTAAAGAAGGAAAAAAAGTAATAACCATTATTTTTTCTTTTGGAGAAAGTTCACAACCATTTATTCAAGATCATCATACTCGAAAAGTTAGAGTAAAAGAATCAAAACGTGCTCAAAAAATTTTAGGAGAAGAAGAGTTATATTATTTGGGACTGACTGAAACAAAATTTCCAGAAGAAATTAAACAAAGAGATATTCATACAAAGATTAAAAATATTATAAAAAAAAACAAACCTAGTAAGATTTTTACTCATTCAATGGATGATCCACATCCAGATCACAGAGCTGTGTATAACTTTGTTATGAATTTGGTTGAAAAAATTAATTTTAAAGGAAATATTTATTCGTTTAATATATGGAATTATTTTATTAATTTTAGACAGAGGAATCAACCAAAATTAGTTGTTGATATTTCTGACACATTTAAAATAAAAGTTGAAGCTTTTAAAAAGCATAAAAGTCAGTTTAATACAATTATTATGCATATGTGGTATGTATATTTTCAAGCATTTTTACAGGGTCTCATGCATGGTGTAAAATGTGCAGAGGTTTTTTATAAACTTAAATAAGAATTAAGAATTAAGAAAATTAAAATGACTAAATTATTAATTGCAACAGATAATTTGTTACCAAGACTTGATGGTATATCAGTTTTTTTAGATAAAATCATTCCTTTACTTGAAAAAAAAATTGATGTGAGTGTTGTTGCTCCAGATTATGGTAAGTATGACTATTCATACAAAAATAAGGTAACTAAATTTAAACTAGTAAATGTACGACTTGGTGATTTTTTCCCTAGTTCTGTGAAGTTAAGAAAACTAGCTAAGTTAGTAAAGAATTGTGATGTTGTATTTGTTCAAGCTCTGGGTCCAATTGGAATAATTGCATCTTTTTTTGCAAAAATATATAGAAAACCTTTGATAAGATATAATCATTCTATGGAATGGGAATTGTTCCCAAATTCATTGAATATTAAATATGTACAAATACTTGCAAATATATTAACAAAAATTGTTAGTTTAATTACATATAACATGAGTTCAAGAGTATTAGTTCCGTCAATTGAACATGCAGAACTTTTGACAGTGATTGGAATTAGGCCAAGAAAGGAAGTTGTGCATTTAGGAATTGATGAAAAACACTATAAACCACCAAAAAGTAAAGCAATTGCAAAACATGAATTGGGTATAGATCCAAGAACATTTGTCATTGGATATGCTGGTAGAATAGGGTATGAAAAAAATTTAATTACACTTTATAGGGCTTTTAAACGAATATCTAAAAAATTTAATAATGTAATTTTATTGATTGCTGGAGGAGGACATCCAAAAATTGAGAAGTTGTTTACAGGTAAATCAAACATTATTCTAACAGGACCAAAAAATGATTTGTTACCATATTATCAAGCAATGGACGTTTATGTGCTTCCAAGTCTTACAGAAACTAGTTCAATGACTACGATGGAAGCTATGGCTACTGGGTTACCGGTTGTTGTGACACCTGTAGGGTTTATCAAAGAATATATTGATGATGGAGTAAATGGATTACTATTTCCAAAAAAAAATTCATATATGTTATATAAAAAATTATTTCATTTGATTGAACATGATGCATCACGAGATAAATTAGGTAGAAAAGCTAGAGAAACAATGGTAGAACATTATACTTGGGATGACACAGTAAAAATTATAATTAAAATAATTGAGTCAGTTTCTGTCAAGAACAGCTGAAATTTCTTGCATCAACTGAGCAACTTTTCTAAGATCTTTTTCTAATTGCATATTATGGATATGATCACCATGTTCTTCTTGCAAAATTGCTTTAAACTCAAACGTTAAATGCTCTAGAAAATGTTGATAATGATGTAATGTTTCCTTGTCAATTGTGTTTCCACTTCTCAAAGCCTCTTCAATTTCATTAATACTTTCTTTTTCATGAGGTTTTAAATTGTAAGCTCTGCTACCTAATTCTTTTAAAATTTCTTCTTCTGGAAAGTGACCATGATCATCAGCATGTTTTAAACCATGAGCTCCTTGTCCTCCTTGACCGCCTGACATTGTATTCTTGTTGTAATTAGGTTGCTATATATATATTTTGTTTAGTTGTCAATTTTTGTAGAGATTTTATTTTGAAGATCTACAATTTTTCTTAAATCATTTTCTAAATTTAAATTTCTAATTTGGACCATTTTTTCTTCTTGTAAAATTTCACGTACATTATATGAAAGCTTACTAAGAAATGATCTGTATGCAAGTAATTCAGCTATGGATAAATCAAAACCAGAACCTATTTTTTCTTCAATTTCAACTATACTTGATTTTTCATGAGGTTGCAATCTGTAAGCACGGGAACCCATTTGGCTGATATATTCATCATTACCGTAATGAAAATTGTTCGTAGAAACATTATAGTCATCCGGATTCTGCTTGTTTTGCATTATCTAAGTAGATTGGATATATTTATATTTAAATATTATTGTTATTAAAGAATGGTTAATTATTTTTTATTATTTTGTGGTTTTTTATGATGAGAACTTGTTTTTTTTATCAAATATGATGAGATTGCACAAAAAATAATCACTATCCAAAACATTAGTTCTGTAATTTTTCCTAAAGCTAATAATATTGTGTTAGCTATTAAAATAAAAATAAAAAATATTGCAAGTATTTTGATTAATTTCAATTTATTTCTTTTTTTTTGATTTTTTCTCAGGAGCTTTGTAGCATTCTTCATCATCTCCTTTACAGCATTCTTTACCATGTCCTTTACATAAGAACATGTGTTTGATTCCTGTTAAAACAAGTAATCCACCAAATAAGTACCACCAGTTAATTCTTAGATAGTATTCGTTTGTAATTAGGATTAATCCTAAGAAAATCATTGCACAAGATTTATGTTTCATATGTCTCATTATAATATCACCAAGAAAACTGGTTGGGAATCTGCTTTATAATTGTTTTGTATATTTTGTATTTTAACAGAAAAAATCACCTAGATTTAAATTTAAGGATTAAATTCTTTAGTAAAATGTACATCGAACAGAAATTTTCTAAAGTAATTAGGCTACCAATTGAATCTCTATTATCAATACCTGGATTACATAATTTAAATGAATTTCAAGGAATGGAAGCTAATGTCGAATTGAAATATCCTATTGAGCAACCATATAATTATGGATATCTAATTCAGAGATATTCATGAATGTGGCATTTGGATCAAGTAACAATTTCAAAAATTATAATTAGGGATAAAATAGTTGAACCAGGGCTACAAATTTCTCCAAAAGAATTGTTGCCATCAACTCTAAGAAATTTTTACGGGTTTCAAAATCCCTATAGTCTTGGTGGTGAGGGAATAACAACTATGAGTTGTCATGGTGTTAGTCATGCGTTTCATTTTGGAGTTCATGAAATTCAATCACTTTCAAGATTTCCAGATGAAGTATTACATGAATTTTATAGTCCACTTAAACAAGATGATAAACTTAGTTATGGAGATTTTCTTGCATTAAAGCATGGAAATGAGGAAAGAGAATGGCCTCATTCAGTAATTTTCATGTATGCTATTAATAATGTCCCATATGTATTAACTAGGAAATACATAGAAAACAGTTCAGGTACTGAATTTTCCTTATTTGTGCAGCCTTTGGAGGGATTAACTTCAAGATTTAGTTTTTGGAATGTTGATGCATTCAGATTAAATGATGATACCTAGTTTTATTTAGATAAAAAAAGAAAATAAAACGCCGAGGGTGGGATTTGAACCCACAATCCCGATGGGACAGGATTAGCAATCCTGCGCAATACCAGATTATGCGACCGCGGCATTATATTTAGACTCTAAAATCTATATTTTCAGGAGAATTCAAAGCTCTTTAAATGCTTTTTGATACAAAAACAGAAAAATAATCAAATAATTAGAAAATAATTATTTTTCGTTCTTATCAACAGCCAAATTATGTGCTTCAATATACTGCTTAGCTAGCATATTCCAATCTGCCATATCTGCAAGATGTTTAGCTTTAAGCTTATTCTCAATTCTGTCTTGTTTTGTTGCCAGACAAAACTCTTTGAATATATTTACAAGATTTCCAACAATTTCTTCATGGGGCTTATCTTGACGCTCTAAGACATAGATTCCAGGATTTTTCTTATTTACACTGTGGTTTTGAATGTATCTACCAAATCCTGCTAAATCGGTTGTAACAGATGCTACACCAAGCCCTCCAGCTTCCATTGGTGTATAACCCCAAGGTTCATAGTAACTCGGGAATACACCTAAGTGAGATGCCATAATTGCTTCATAATAGTTTAAATCTGTTAATCTATCAGCACCATTTAAGTAGATTGGATAGAATATTACTTTTACATTGTCATCTTTTGAATTGTTTAATCCATTTGCTTTGAATCTATTTAATGTCTTATCATTTTCTTCATTATAGATATTATGGGTGCATGTAGGAGGATTTCCTTTTTGTTTGAATCTTGCTAATTTTTTTTGGGTTTGTTTTAACATTGGCTTTCCCATTAAAAATTCATCAGTAATATCTTGTTTACTTGTTAATCCATAAATTAGTCTTTCCTTCATGTCTCCAATTAGATCATGAATTGAGTCGTCGATATCCTCAAAAAAGGTTCTATTTTCAAGTATTTGAGGTTTAATTTCTTTAGTTCCACTTGGTACCCAGACAAAAGCAACAATTGTTTTATTACAACCTTTTTCTTTTAATTCTTTATTGAGATTCCCTAATGCATCAATGTAAACATCCATTCCTTTGTTTTCAAATTCATATCTTCCTGCAAGGAAAAAGATTAATGTTTCATCCAAATCGAATTGATAATATGGGAAGAAGTAAAACATAAGGAATTTTTTGATTTTCCTTTTTAGATTTTTATGTAGAACTGATACTTCATCAAATGTTGGAAATACATGTGTGTCAAGTCCATTGAATAGTAAAACATCTGGTTTCACACCAAAAAAGTGTGTTGCTTCAATTCCAGTAATTTCACTAACTGTTGTGAAAACGTCTGCTGTCTTTGCACAAGCCCTTTCTGTATGAAATTTCTCAACAATGTTAAATTTATATGCTTGTTCCTCAGGATTAATTTGATCAAGTAATCCGTATAAATTAACATTATTACCTGCTAAAGTTCGTCCAAGGATTGTTGCGTGAGTTGTAAACACAGATGCAACCTTAACATTTTTTGATTTAAGATATAATAATGCTCCACCGGCCATCCATTCATGACATTGTGCAACAATTTTTTCATTTTTTAAATTTTTCTTAATCTCTTCAAGCATGATACCAACACAAGTTGACCAAACCATAGGTTCATCATAATCATGATATTGAGACTTTATTGAATCTATTTGATAATTTTCCCATAGACTTTTTTTTAATTCATCTACATTTTTGCTGTAATCTGAATAGTCTACAAGTATTGCTTGTTGGTCACCTTCAACTAGCCATTCTCCAAAATAACATCTTATGCCCATTTTATGAAGATTTTCAAAAGCTTCTTTCAAAAAATCGGGAGGTGTTTTTTGTTTAAATTTGTCATCAATATTTTTTTCTGGAAAATAAGGTCCTACTGCTATATAATTTGATTTATAGTGTAGAAGCATCTGTTGTATTTTTGAGGTTATAACAGTGTAGATTCCCCCAACTTTGTTACATACTTCCCAACTGATTTCAAAAAAGTAGTCTGCTTTAGCTTTTATCATTTTTTAAAACACCTTTGATAATATTAATCCACAGATTATACCAATTGCAAACCCATATATGAATTCTTTAGCAATGTGCCATGAATAATGTTTCCATAGGAAATGTTTAATTTCAGACTCATCCATTGCAATTCTTTTAATTAATTCTTCAGACTCTAGATTTGAAATATCTGCAATCTTGTCAGGAGCAACAAATTCAGTTTTTTTTACCGGAGTTATTTTTTTTTCTTTTAGACTAGCAACAGGTTTTTCTTGAATCTCTTCTGTTGTTTTCTTTTTAAGACTCTCCTCAATAGCTTTTTGCGCTTGTGCTAGATCTTTGGCGTTAATTAATTTATTGGCTAATTCATTGTGTTTGACAACATGTAACACCCAATCTGCAAAATAATTGTGATTTTTATTTGCATAATGTGAATATGTTTGACTGTCCATTTTTTTTAATTGGACTGATAAATCTGATAGACTAAGTATTTTAATGTCTCCTAAAATAAACGCATCCTCTATTGGAACATCTGTTAGATAATCCATATCTTACACCTCTTTTTTTTTTAATTTTGTACAGTTAATATTAAATATAATTATTGACTAAGTATTTTAATATTTTTAGTTCAAGTTCTCTTATGCTTTTTGTCTCAATAATTTCTTCACTTAGACCTGTCTCATTTAGGACTTCTTTTGCCCATGCAGCAAAGTCATTTCTTGATTCATTAACATGATGGTTAAATACCCAATCATTCATAGTTTCTAGTGCACTAGCTAATTCCTTTAAATTTTTTAGCGGCACACCTGTAACTAAAATAAAATATTGGTCTGGTTTTGCAGACTTTGGTTTAACTCTTTTTTTTTTAACTATTCTCTTTTTTGGCATTAATTATCACCTGGCGATTTGTGCAACAAACACTATTTTATGTGTGTTGCAATTTCAATAATCCTCGCGTTTTTTGCCGATTGGGTTATTGATTAATAATTTTGGATTCTCTGAAATCCTAAATTTGGTTTGTATATTACTTTTTTTGTTATTTATTCTTACAACCATATCGTTTAAAATGTTCATGAAAGCTACATATGAATCATATGGTGTGTCATAGGGGTTAAAATATTTATGAACATCTCCGTCTGAAAAATATTTTGTACACATGTAATAAAAATGATCACTTGTACTTAATTTTCTCCAATCTTCAATTAGTTTTTTGTCCTTTGTTGCTTTTATATCTGATTCAAGTTCAAAAAGCTCTTTGATTGCAGTTTTTTGGATATTGTTTCCTAACCATGCAGAAAGATCACGTTCCATATCAGCCCATGAAACAGGTTCATGGATATCTAGTTCATCAACTGGATCGTGATTATTAATAATTTGACTTGGTGTCTTGAATGTAATATTGTCTTTGAATAATTCTTCGGGAAGAAGTTTCATAAAGTTAAAAATTCCTGTGTCTTCCCATTGATGTTCTCCAAAAGTTTCATAATCCATAAATAAATTCAAACTGTGACCTTTATTTCCCTTTACCCATTTAGCAAATTTTGTTGTTGTTAAAGGCCATTCATTCCATCCTTTGTTAGAAAATCTAAATGCAATGTCATCACTTAATTTATAATTTTTTAAAAGTAATTTCAATTTATCTGTAGTTTTTGCTTTGTAGACGTAATTAGGACTTCTCCAATCAAGAACTCTGTCAACTCCTTCAGCTAATATGCCTTGATAGCCCATATTTTCTACATGATGGGCTAATTCATTGTTAAATATTAATTCTGTATTTCTAAATATTTTTGGAGTTTGACCAAATAATTTTTTAATTTCATTTTTATGTTTATTAACTTGTTCAACAAATTCAGGTTTTGAATAAAGGAAAGATAAGCTGTGGTAGTAAGTTTCCGACAAGAATTCAACATTACCAGTTTTTGCAAGTGCTACAAAACTTTTTAGAACATCAGGTGCATATTTTTTGAACTGCTCTAATGCAGTACCTGTTATTGAATATGAAATTTTAAATTTGTCTTTATATTTATGAATTAAATTTAGCATTAAATTATTTGTAGGTAAATAACATTTTCGAGCAACTTTTTGCATGATTTTTTTATTTAGTGCATCATCAAAATAATCATGGTTTTTTCCAATGTCAAAAATTTTATAATTTTTCAATCTGTATGGTTGATGTACTTGAAAGTAAAAACAAATACTGTTCATTTTGTCCCCTCTAAAACATTGCTGTAAACATTTATACATTTTTTTGCAGCAACGTTCCAATTTAATTTTCTAACATCCATTTGACCATGTTCAGTTAATGTTTTATGTAAATTACTGTAATTCAAGACAGAGACAATTTTATTTGTCATTTCATCTGTGTCCCAAAAATCAACTTTCAATGCATTTGATAATACTTCAGATACTCCTGATGTCTTTGAGATAAGAACTGGAGTATTATTTTTCAATGCTTCAAGAGGGGTAATACCAAATGGTTCAGAAATTGATGGCATGACATATAAATCAGCCATTTGATAAGCTTTATTGACATCATTTCCTTTTAGATGCCCTGTGAACATAATATTTTTACCAAGTCCATAATCAGCAGCCATTCTAATCATTTTGCTATACATGTCTCCAGTTCCTGCCATTACAAATTTTACATTAGGCATGACATCTAAGACTTTTTTTGCAGTTTCAATAAAATAATCAGGTCCTTTTTGAATAGTTAATCTACCTAAAAATAATACAACTTTATCATCTGACTTGAAAACATCTTCTTCTTTCTGAACAAATTCAACACCATTATGGACAACTTCTACTTTGTCAGGATGAATTCCATAATGTTTTACAACCATTTTTTTTGTATAATTACTTACTGCAATTATATTGTCAGCAGCATGCATTCCTTCTCGTTCAATATCATACACTGCTTGATTTGGAGAACCTCCAGTTCTATCAAAGTCAGTTGCATGCACATGTATTACAAGGGGCTTTTTTGAATGCTTTTTAGCTTTTATTCCGGCTTTGTAGGTCATCCAATCATGGCAGTGGATTAAATCAAAATCTTCAAAATCAGCAATAATTTTTGCTTTATTTGCATATCTTGATACTTCTTCAAACAAATCTTTCCCATAAAGTTCACCGGTATCGGATTTACCTTGCATCATTTTTGCATGTTCCGAGTATTTGGCAGAATATTCTTCTTGTGTTGCATAGCCATATAAAAGGGAATCAACATGTTTTATCTTTATTTTTTCATTACCTATGTACAAATTATCAGTTACAATGATGTTTACATGGTCATGATTTGAATTTTTTTTGGGAAGTACAAAAGTTACATCTACACCGTTTTTGTGAAGACCTTTAGTAAGGCCATAACAAGCAGTACCTAATCCTCCCTGATTATTTGGTGGAAATTCCCAACCAAACATAAGAACCTTCAAAATGAATTCACCTCATTTTGTAGGAACCAAAATTTTCCTAAAATTTTTAGTGCTTTCAAAATCTATTCACCTTATTTTGGGAATTAATAGAATTCAAAATAACTTGACACCTCATTTTTGATACTAACATAAGTTACCTTCCCACCTCTAAACATAAGCATTGTAAATACTTAATTCTATATGAGGCAATATGTGCCTTATATACTTTTCGAATATTGGTGGTGTATTTCAATTGTTATTAAACTATTAAACTTGAATAATTACAAAATATGTCGAAACATTTAAATAGGTAAAGCTCACCTCTTATAACTTATGGATATTGAGTCAATCTTTTCAGATTCTAAATGGAAAATTCTAACTGAATTATCACATTCACCACTTTCTCCAACTGAACTTGCAAATAGAACTGGTACTAGTATATCCAATATTAGTACTCAGATAAGACTTCTTGAAGCTTTAGAGTTTGTACATAAGGAAAAAGTTGCAAATATTGAACGAGGAGAACCAAGAAAATTATATTCATTAAAAAAAGAATTTGGATATTTGGTATTGGGCACAAAATCTGTTATTGGAAAAAAGATGTTTAAACTTGATGAAGATTCTTTGTTTTTTTTTAAAGTGTGGATGATAAATGACAAAAATGCACCACAAGCATTAATTAAATTTTATACTGAATATGAAGAACAACTGAGAAGTGTTGAGTCTATTGGATATTTGGGTATTAGGGGAGATGAGCTTGAAATATTAATTATTCATGAGTCTCCAAACGATTTGGCATTTTTTAAAGAAAAATCAATTAAGTGGTCTGGAAAAGACTATAAGCTTAGAATACATGTTCATAAACTATATGATGTTGAGAATGGCCTTAATATGCGAGATGAATATTTTACATCAATCATAAAAAAAGTGTTTATTCTTACAGACAACGAAAATAAATTATCTGAGTTAAAAAAGAGGTAAACAAAAATGAACAAATTAGCAGGAATCATTAACTCAATGAACTATAGAGAATTAAAATTAGTTGAAAAGGATCTTTATGACGGGAATTTATCAATGATTGTCAAAAGACGAAAACAGAATTTTGAGAATTTAATTGATTCTAAAACATGTCCAACTTGTGGTCATCAGCATAGTGAGGATGAAGCCCACTTTACATTAATCTTTGGTCCAAAGGGGTTTAAGAAGAAAGCAAGTTTTTGTGGGATGGATTGTTTATGTTTTTTTGTTAAAAAGATTAAACAAAGCGATGAAACTGTTAAAAACTTTTGATTAAGGTAGTAAAGTATATAAAACAAATTTAATTCTTTTGTGACTATAATCAAACTAGACTAAGTTTTTATGGGCCCATAGCTTAGTCTGGTGGAGCGCTGGTCTTATATGACGGTGTTTCAAACAAAATGAAACCGGCTTTTCTAGGAGAGCCAGTGGTCGGGAGTTCAAATCTCCTTGGGCCCATCTTTTTTTCTTCTGTTCTCGAGAACAAAATGTTCGATGACGTAAATCATTTAAAATTTTAGATATTTGTTCTCTGAAAAATAAATATATCAAACATAAATTTAATACAAAAGTTTTGAGAATTCTCCATGCTTTAGCGTGGGGATGAATAAAACGACTCCTTTATGGAGTCAAGAAAAATCGTTAGATTTTTCAAGATGGTTTCTATAATTCTTATTGTTGTTGC
>Ga0233437_1004108_pt1 | contig 17735 bp, 15 predicted proteins | sample SI_122_August201_FD_182714 | JGI IMG/M metagenome (GOLD analysis project Ga0233437, IMG submission 182714) | Seawater microbial communities from Saanich Inlet, British Columbia, Canada - SI_122_August2016_200_MG | ecosystem: Environmental > Aquatic > Marine > Inlet | place: Canada: British...
GGAAACCTGAAACGTTTTTCTTTACTATTTATTCTGGTTTTTGCTGTCGCAGCTTTCGGTCAGGAAGCTATGGAAGCACCTGCTGAAGAAATGGCAACTGAGATGGTAGCAGATTCTGCTGCTGTTGACACTATGGCCATGGACGAGATGCTCATGGACGAAACGGAAACCGTCGTTGAAGAAGCTGTTGTTGAAGAAGAAGATGCAGGCGATGCTCTGGAAGCCATGCTGGCTGAAGAAGGCACCATGGAGACTGAGGTTACTAGTGGATCTGCTATGATTGGATATACAGCTGGATTAGACCTTGGCTATCCGGCCTACCGTCATGGTGGTCTCGGAGCAAACTATGATAGTGGATTAAGTTATAGCGTTGCCGTCAATACACCTTTTGGAGCTTCAATTGGGCCTTTTGAAATTGGATTTGGCGCACAATTGGGGTTGTACTCCTTTGAAAGTTCTAACTCAGATAGAGAAATTTCAGGTGTATTTGTTCTCGGCACTGCGAATACTTCTATTTTTGAGACACAGCAAGGTACCCTTTCAATGCAGATAGGTGCCGGATATTTTGGTGCAAGTGTTGGCATTACGGCCGGGCTGGCATTTGATTATGCTGTTCCTAATATTCCATTGGTCGTGAGACCATACACACGTTTCAATGGAACTCTTGATAGTGGTGCTGACGTTGGGAACCCAGATGAAAACGCAGCTTATTCATGGCTCAATGCCGGACTGCAATTAAGCTACGACATCAGTACGCTGTTTTAAGAATTAGTTGTTAGTTTTACCATAGAGAACCCCACCTAGATGGTGGGGTTCTCTATCTATGGACTTAAATACACAAATATATATTCTTTTTATCCGGTGAGTTTAACCCAATTCCGAGCCGGTCCTCATGCAACTCAAAAGATCGAAATGCACACATCCTTACAGATTTCCAATGTCCCTAATCCTGAGCTTACTGAACCAAGTTCCATACAGTGAGAATATTTATGGATTCGCAATATAGATTATACTGGGTGACCAAAAATAGGATTAGCTGTAATGAATAAGTTCTCACAAACCATCGATGGTTCTTTTCAAAGCTTGTCCGATCCTGTCCTTATCTTCCTCGGAGAGGTTTGAACCCGAAGGTAAACAGAGCCCAAGTTCAAATAACCTATCAGATACACCTACTCCATAATAAGGGGCATCGTTAAAAATAGGCTGAAGATGCATAGGCTTCCACAGGGGCCTTGATTCAATATTATCACGCGATAGACACAGACGAATATCTTCTCGTGATATGCCAACAATAGTTGGATCAATAGTGATTGCTGTCAGCCAAAAATTGGAGTAATAATCAGAATCTGGCTCTGAAAGGAAGGTAATTCCATCAACATCTTGGAGAAAGGAACGATACCATTGATTTATTGCCCGACGTTCTTGAACTCTTTGCGGTAGGACTTCCATCTGCCCTCTTCCAATGCCAGCAAGAATATTACTCATTCTATAATTATATCCAATACGAGAGTGTTGATAATGGGGGGCATCATCGCGAGCTTGTGTAGCCAAATTTTTTGCTTGCTCAATGATCAGCTTATCTTCAGAAATTAGTGCGCCGCCACCAGAAGTCGTGATGATCTTGTTACCGTTAAATGACAAAATGCCCATTTCCCCATATACACCAGTCGATTTACCCTTATAGGTTGACCCCAACGATTCAGCAGCATCTTCGATAATGGGGATATCGTATCGATCTGCGATCTCAACAAGCGCATCCAAATTTGCAGGCATTCCATACATGTGTACTGGAATAATTGCTTTGGGTTTTCCTGCAGTTAGTCGACGCCCAGTTTGTGGTGAGACCAATTTTCCATCCAAGGCATCTTTGATAGCCCTTTCCAGGAGCTCGGGTGACATATTCCAACTTTCGATTTCTGAATCAATAAATATGGGAGTTGCACCGAGGTAAGCTATTGGGTTAGCTGAGGCAGAAAAAGTTAAACTCTGGCAGATCACATAATCTCCTGGCTGCACGTCAGAAAGTACCAAGGCAAGGTGCAGTGCAGCAGTCCCAGACGAAAGCGCTGCGCAATGGTTCGAACCAGAATAATTTTGTATATCATTTTCAAAATTATCCACGTTCGGTCCAAGCGGAGCTATCCAATTCGTTTCATAAGCATCATTTATATACTTTAATTCTTTACCACTCATATGGGGAGGGGAGAGCCAGATTTTATCAAACATATTGGATCCTAATATCTGCAAATGATTTTATGGTTACTTTTGGGAGACTCTTGCACCCCAAAGTAAAAACCTGTTTATGGATATTCCTACCATCATCAATCAAACCAATTGTATTCCAACCAAACATGTTTGGGACCGAAAAATCTTTGCTAAAATTATCACCAATATATGTTTTCTTTTTATCTGTATATTTATTTTCAAAATATTGATAATTCCTTTTACAAGGTTTCTCACTTCCGAATTCTTCAGATATAATAATATCTTGAAAATAACCATCGATCCCCAAAGATCGTATCTTGTTACGCTGTGTTAATGACCTTCCGTTTGTTAGTAAGGACATTGGGACATCGTATATTTTAAGGGCATTTAAGACATCTACCACGCCGGGACTCAGATTAATATCAGGCCAATGATTTCTATATATTTTTAGCAAATCATTCTTCGTTAATTTTGGAGCAAATGCTTTAATTATTCCTTCAAAAACATCCTTCCGCTCAGTATATAAATGCTTCATAAACTCGAATGAAGCGTTCGTATTTGAGGGTCTGACAACAGATGCAATTTCTCTAAAAGCGGAATAAAGAAAATCTATCTCCTTGTAGATTGTATCATCTAAATCGAAAACAATAAGATCGTGTTTACTTACAATCAGATTCATGTACAATGACTTCCTGGTCAAATCGTAGCATCAACAGGTTGTTTTCCCATTTCTTGAAATAAGGGATTTCTTCTCCCAAGAAATATTCTCGAATTATCCAATTAGGGAAGTTAGCCCCAGCATGATAGCTAAGGGGAAATCCACCACCAAATCTTGGGTTAATCTCAATTCCATAATATTCATTTGAAGCTTCATTAACAAACAATTGCAGAGTTAGGCAGCCTCTCGCACCCAACATATTGCCTAATCTCTGCCGTAGAAATGGGACTATATTATTCTTTTTAGTGACTGCCTTGACAACCTCACCGGCGCGAACTTCAATTCTTTTCCTTGGTATTATGCATTTAAGAGTTGAGCTTTTATCGTAGTAAAGATCGATTGTGTATTCCTCATAAATATTTTGATCTAAATATTCCATAAATATCAACCTGCTATTATTCATCAGGGTTGATGTGATTTCAGATTCATTTATTATGATATGCAAATCAGAACTACTACTGCCATCATAAGGTTTAATAAATAGTGGGAACTTCAAATTATCTCGTTTATATATGGTTGGGGTACTTATACTCTTATCCTGAAACAGCTTACTTGTCAATCTTTTATCATTACATCTCTTTACTAAATTGAAATCTGAAACTACTATATTTATCCCATGTTGCAGAAATGCTTCCCTACTTAATGCAAGCATCTCCAGCTCAGTATCAATAGTCGGGATAACCAAAGATATGTTTTCCAATATGCATAATTCTAATAATTTCTTGATATAGTCAGCACTCTTCAATAAAGGCATGCAGAAACTTTTCTTAGCCAATTGACATGCTGATGAAAGCTTTGGAAAAGCATCAGCTGCATAAACTTTACTATCCGGTAATAGCTTATCTAATTCTAATTCAAACCCTCTCAATAAAGAGACTCGCCTGCCTGCAGACGTAATCAAAATATTCATCTTAACCGCGGAATTTAGCCATCGATCTATCCTTTTGCGTATTGACGCCTTCGCGAATAGCGACCTTTTTGATTGTTAGTAGAAGTATTTTTATATCAAACAGAAATGATGAGTTATCCACATAAAAGAGGTCAAACTTAAATTTCTCTTCCCATGAAATAGCGTTTCTGCCATTAATTTGAGCCCATCCGGTAATTCCAGGTAGCATTTCATGCCTGCGATCCTGCTCTTTTGTATACAGAGCAAGGTATTCTATCAATAAAGGGCGAGGACCTACAAAGCTCATCTCACCCCTTAACACGTTGAACAGGCTCGGTAGCTCGTCGAGGCTGTTTTTCCTCAAGAGGTTGCCAAACCTGGTCAATCGTTCCTCATCAGGGAGCAGTGTTCCTGTAGGGTCTCTACCAGTGCTCATAGTACGGAATTTAAAAAGCGTGAATTCTTGCCCACCTTTACCTGGTCTTTGTTGCTTAAACAATATTGGTCTCCCCAAATCGATGAATATCAGTCCAGCGATTATCAGCATTACAGGAGTCAGAATGATTAAACCAATTATTGATACCAGTCTATCAAATATCCACTTAATCATGATTTTAGTACCGCTAATATTTTTTTATTCACCAAATTGACGTCATATTTACGTTCAGCAAATTCTCGACTTGCCTCTCCCATGGGTTTAATCAATTCTGGAGAATTGATAAATCTCATCATTGACTCGGCTATAGCTTCTGATTCTCCTTGGGGGACTAAAAAACCATTTACACCTTCCTCAACCGTATCTCGGCAACCTGGCACATCGGTAGTAATAATCGGACGTCCTATAGCCATTGCCTCAAGTACGGTTCGCGGCATGCCCTCATGATAGCTTGGCAAAACATATACACTATGATTCCTAATTACATGTCTAACATCTAAATGTTTCCCCAGATACTCCACTTTGCTGTTCTTGATGAGTGAGAAGAAATCTACCTGCGAAATCCCATCAGGATTACCTGTGTCGAACCAGCCCACGATAGAAAAACTTGCCTGCGAAAAGGTTTTCGAGACTTGGTTGGCGGCTTCAATGTATTCTAGGATACCTTTTTGATATAGCAATCTACTGATAAGCAAAAATGAAACAGGTGCTATAGATGATGGAGGATAATATTTATATTTTTCTAAGTTGATACCTGAACCGTTAATGCGAACAGATTGTCCTGCATGAAGGTATCGATTTTGAGCAAAGAATTGCTCATCGTCAGAATTTTGAAATAATATTTTTGAATTCCCTCGCATTACTTCTTTCACAACAAATCGACTCAATGAATAGTGACTTAATCTGTGCAAAATAGATGGCATTCCTGTAATCATAGCAAGATGGGTTATGTTAGGGAAAAAGAGAGATATCATGGATCCGTAGAGCACGGGTTTTGCTGTATAGCTTATCACGAAGGAATTCGAAATCTTACGAAATATTTTAGCCAAACCGATTAACGTTTTTAAATCCGCCAAAATACCAGTCCCAGTTCTTTCCAAAGAGTATAAATACGTTTCGACGCCAATACTTCTTAGTTCATTGAATGCATTCACATGTTGCCCTTCTGGCGAAAAGCAGGTCACCTTGTATCCATTTCGGATAAAAGCTGCTATCATGTCACCTCGAAAAATAGTCAACGAGGGTGCAAAGCTACTCAGAATTGTAATATTTTTCTTTTTAATCTTTGACATATTTAATCGTTGTAATCCATCCCATTTTTGCACCAGTAAATAATGGAGTTTTTTGTGGTTATTTTCAGTGGGAATTATTTAATAATCATGCTCACGATTCAAATATACAATTCATATTTATTGTTTCAGATTAAAATAATTTTCCAAATATGATCTTTTTTCTCTTGGAGATTTATTTTTAATCTGAAAATAGTTGTCCTGGTTTTTATTGTAATATGTATCTAAGTCACAGATGAATCTTGCTGGTGTCCCGCCAACGACTGTATTCTTTTCCACGTTACTCGCGACTACAGACCCAGCTCCAATTATTACATTATTCCCAATTGTAACGTTAGGAAGGATGACCGAATTTATTCCAATAAAAACATTATCACCTATTATTATTGGACCGAATATATCGATATCGGGCTCATTCTCTCTGAAACACCAGACTCCACCATCATGTGTAATAAACTGGACATTATTAGTTATCTCGACATGGTTACCCATAGATATTAGATACGGTTCAGTACCAAAATTAGGACGAATAAATTTACACCCATCACCATATTTTACACCTAAAATTGATGCGTATTTCAATGGCCATAATATCCGAATAATGGCCGCTACTAGTTTATGTACTACTGCATACATCTTCATAAACTCTAGTATATTTGTAAACCATTTCCTCAATTGAATTATTCTTAATAATTAGTTCTCTGTTTGAAACACCACATTTCTCTCGTTTATTTTCATCATTAAGAAATAATCGACATCTAGATGCTAATTTAACATGATCATTCGGTGCGACTATATATTCATTCTCTAATAAATGTGGGACATCGCCAACGTTTGTCCCAATGCAAGGTAATCCACTACTCATAGCTTCAACTAGAACGTTGGGGAATCCTTCACTGTGTGACGAGAGCACGAATATATCTAATGAATTATAATACTCGCTCATATTTCTTATCGATCCGTGAAGACTAGTAATATCTAACAAGCCATATTCCTTTAACAACCTCAACAATTTTTGGTTGTTGGGGTCGACATGATTCCCTGCCATAGCTAGACTTATATCATATTGGTTAGCCAATAATGACATGGCTTGCAAAAAGACGGAATGGCCTTTAATTTTCCTATAATTTCCTACATGACCAATGACAATATTATTTGCATCTTCTAATTTTCTTTTTGACTTAGGTTTGAAAACGTTTATGTCAATTCCATTCTGTACTGTAATCAGATTCTTATGAATATAATTTGCAATTTGATAATGTTGTTGACGACTATTGTGAGAGTTAAAGATAATCGCATTGGGATGTTTTGAATATAGGCCACAAATACGAATAATTAATTTTGTATGTATTTTTTCGGAATGATAAAATTCTAGAGAATGACGAATATTCCAGACAATCCTATATTTATATTTGAATAGAATGGAAATAAGACAGGCATGATACATCCAGGCAAGAATAATGTCCGGACGAAATTCAAGTAGTTTCTTATGTAAAAGAATACCTGAGGCAAGGACTGATAGCGGATTATTTCTTTTTATGTTTAAAGCAATCACCTTAAAACCACTTTCCTGTAGCTTCACACCCATTGGTCCAATATCAGATAACGATACGATGAGGGAGTTCTCCATATTTCTTTTTTCATTCAGTAGTAATCGCCACAGAGTCGTCTCTGCACCGCCGACATCTAAATCTGTGATTATATGACAAACCCTTCTATTCACATTATTGCCGCTTTGAATATTTTGTTATATGAATAAGCCATGGAATCCCAATTGAACCTATTTTGAATGTGCTGATTATCAATCCCTTTAATAATTGTATTTGAATATTGACCATCGACGCAATCCTGCAATATCCTAATCAAAGTGTCCTTATCGTATTTACATAAGAGACCCGTAAGATTATTTTCTATTATTTCAGGAATACCAACTGTAGATGTTGCAACAGTAAATGTTTTTGAATATTGTGCCTCTATTACTGCACGTGGCATGCTATCTGAGGAATGAGGTGGAGTAACATACAAAAATAGGAATGATTTATTCAAAAACTCCTCAACGCTGCTATTGTTGAATAATATTTGTAATCTATCATCACCTTTTCCCTCTTTGTAATGATCACTAATGATTTCCATAATAAGGGAGCTTGAGGATTTAACCAGTAAGGTGGCACTAACATCTTTGTTTGCTTTTAATAATTCGCTCAATACCTCAATAGTTAATAAAATACCTTCTAGTTTTGTAGCACCGTTTGCAGAAGTAATTGAGCATATATTCATGTCTGTTTGCTGTTTCTGTTCGATAATACTATTCTCAGTAAATTTATTTTCATTGATACCATTATAAATGGCTTGGGTTTTCAAATAAATACTTGGGTATTTCTCTGTGAGAGCCCTTTGTAGATAGATTGAATTCGTAATTACATAATATGCTCTATTAAGGATTACCAACAACAACATATCATATATCATGATTTTTAATTTCATTGATATCGGATTTAATTTAGGATCAATGTTATAAAATTGCCATTTAGGAGAATTCAATGTGATAATGTAAGGTTTACTTGTTAGAATATTTAACAGACATAATTGGAGGGCTGGAATAAATAATTTTGATGTAAAGTAGATCTCATGGTTCGTTCTCAATAAATATTTAAGGCCAGTAAATAGATTGCTTCGTAGCCTAACGTTGATTTTATTATAGCTTACAGCTGATTCTGGAACATTCAAGTTATGATAAATTGTAACATCATTACCATACTGCAGTAACCTTTTACCAAGTTGTGTACCTCGGTATGCTCGTGATAACCAGAAACCTATATTCATTTATCGAATCTCTCTAGATATAGCCACAATTATGTTGCACACTTGCAGTCCGCCTGTATAGATAGATATTTAGTTATTGGAATACTATGTTATCTTATAATTGATTTCGTTTGTTCATAGTGCTTTGCTGTTCAAGTACATAATGTTTAATTTGATCTTAGTCTTAGAAACTTTTTAGAATGCCTTGCCATAAGCCCATGTTCACTCATACCTGAAATTATTCCACTTATCATAAAGAACAATTCAATATTTCCATGAAAAAGAATTTTCGGGTAGTGCAAATTTGACGCATAAACAATTATGAAACCGAGAGCAGCAAGACCCATCGTTTGGTTCAGGATATTATTCAAGCGATTATAAATTAGCTTCCGACAAGTACTTAGGTATTCCTTCAATCCGACAATCACAATGATAGACCATATTAATCCGTATTCAAATGGTAAGAGCAAGAGATCAAGCTCAGTGAGTGGTGTCATAGGAAAATGACTGGGCAATGTATGACTTCCAAATATTAATGGTAAAATATTTACATCCGTAACATAATCAATTAATGAATCCAATGAAAATATATATTCGACAGCAGATAAATTATTTATGTTATATGTAAATAAGCGTAACATAATTTGTTGATTAATATTTTCATAAAATATTACATAGGTGATTAAATAAACACCAATTAGTGTAATACCTCCCTTGACTCTCCGGCTTGAAACTAAAGTTAAAATAGGCAACGCAAACAATAAAGATAGTGTGTTAGAAGTGCTTGGAAGCAGAATAGAGGCAGTAACTAACATCATAAATAGTATTCTTATATAGATTGTTGGTAAGATTATGATATTACTTGAATCTTTCTTCTTAAATAGAAATGGGTATATAAAAGCACCAAGCGAGGCAATAGCTAAACCGGCAGCCTTGCTGTTTCCCATAATTGAATAATAATAATGTGTTTTTTTATATATTTGCCCTTGAGTATCCCACATAATATTACCAGCTAATTCACTGTTTTGCAAACTGAACTTCATCCATGGAATCTTCTCAGGGAGGTCCAACACAGAAATAATGTATATCTCAATAATGATATCAATTGCCAGCACGAATGAAATGAAAACAATAAATTTAAAAAGGAAGACTGTTTTCTTGGGATTTGTTACAATTATGTGCTTCGATAGAAAATAGAATATTACTGGTAAATAGATATGAACGTAATCTCGAAAAATAATTTTCATATCCTCAGCAATAAGCGAATTGAAGAATAAAAACACTAACCCATATATTGCATAAACAGTGAAAACAATATCAAGTCGATTGCTAAAATTTGCCAGATTAAAACTATTTCTAATTATATAGAACATTAATCCCAATATTGGAACTATCATGACCCACAAATAAGTGTCAATAATGAATGTTCTTAAAAGCAAATAGGTGTATGCAGTTATTATCCCTGCTACCAACAGTTTTACATATGTTGAAGTATCGTTATTCAGAGGATCCTCACATGTTGTCCATAATTGTAGCCGACACCGTTAAAGGCGACTAAACTCTCTAACAAAGAAGTAACATCCGATGTAATGGCTATACAGCTTTTAATTCTATTATCGTTATTTCTGAAATAGGTCATAGATATTATGATTTGCTTGAGGGTTCTCACTAAATTAGGCCTAAGGTGCAGATTACTTGCCGCTTACATAACAAATTTCCATTATTTGCTTGTTTAGCCCATTTGTCAGTAATTTTATCACGTTTCCAGTAGCTCAATAAATTCCTGGCGATTTGATTTCATTATTTCTCACCCATTATATTGTAGCTATCATTGATACGTCCTCTATCAGGAGTTGTTATTCTACTAATTAAATCTTTTGTAAATTTTTCTGCCCCAAGATAATTCAAGTGCGCAATATCACGAAACATATTTCGATGGTTAATGATAATTGTATCGTCAGAATTGTAAATCAGCAAAGTATATTGGATCTTATTACATGATTTTCTAAGAGATACGTTTGGGTCACCCTTAAAGCATAAAAGGATCTAGAACTATAATAAAATGCAGAATGGCATGTTGAAGGTATACATAGAAAAACCCGCAAGAAATACTCAGCAGACAAATAAATCAGAAAAATACCGAAGGTTTGAGAAATGAAGAGGCCATAAAAACACTATTTTGAAATATCCTTAAATAATTTAGGGGTTGATGATTCATCATGATGGGCAACGTACTAAAAAATCATTCAAGTATTTTTAAGATAGGTGAAGAAGCTATAAGACTTAATATTTAATCTCTTCGGACAAAACTATTTCTTCAATTAATTTAGTCGAAAATTTTTCTGCACCGATAGAAGAAAGGTGGCTTAAATCTTTCCAATCTTCCGGTTGATAATAATTAAAATAATTAGAATAATCATAATACTCCAATTGTCTATTATCAAAATATCCTTTTACGCTTGGACCATTGTAGGGTACCAATGTTGGCGATGAGAAGAATATCAATCTTGCTCGATTCCGTGCACATTTTTCAAGAATATTTGTTAGATGCTCCTCGTAGTTGATACTTGTCTCTCGTAAGGTGATATCACTATTGGGTAATGTATCCAAATTTAATGCTGAATACTGTTTGGTTAAAATCTCCTTCTGTGTTTCTGTCGGAAATAAGGGCTCATACCCCTTATTTTTTAAAAGTTTGGTCTGGGGGAAAAAATAATTTTTTAAAATGCCAAGAGCTTTTCCATTGTAAGAGTAAGTATGTGCAAACCGAATGATGCTAGCATCAAGGAACTGATACTTGTTAAAATAGGATCTTAAGCTTTGATCCCTTAGATAATAATTTGCAAGCACTCTAGCGGAATTGCTGACTCCTTGACTCTTGGTAATTATTTCATCAGGATCAACGTGTACTAGAATTATTTGGCCTTGTCGATTTAATGTTGAGACTAGCGCATCCACAAAGTCTATTTTACGACCATCCATGCCCATATTGAAAGAAGATATATTTAATAAATTATTATTAAAATGATGGCTTGCTCGAGAACTTCCAAAAACTATAACGTTGACAGAGTCCTTTTCTTTAAAAAATAAATTTGTCTTTCCTACATCCTGACCTGAGAATACGCTTGAATCTAATTTCAATAAAAAAAGGTATGTCGCTCTGTCAAATAAATAAAACGTAGCTAAAATGAATATTAGTAATATAGATGCTTTTTTCATCTTAGAATTGGAAATATATAAAATTAAGAGAGTTAGATTGAAAGAGAAATAAATTCACCATCATGAACGCGATAAAAGTAACAAATTTTATCAGAGGAAGACTCTCGCCAAGCACCTCAAGGTTTATATTTTTTCTGTACAAGTAGCTATCGATTAAGAACATCATAACTAGTCCCCATAAAACCATTGCAAGAGTTGCAGTATTAGGTATGAATGGTACCTGATTAGATTCAAATATAATTTTAGAGTATATTAATAGCGCATCATTCATTGAATTCGCTCTGAAAAATATCCAAATCATACTGACGATAACAAAAGTTGAAATATTTTTGATTATGTTGTATTGTTCATGTACTAGATTAAATTTTTTCTCAATCGAAAGTACAATCCCATGCAAACCGCCCCATATGACGAAAGTCCATGCACTACCGTGCCATAAGCCACCGATCAGCATCGTAAGGAGCAGGTTTCGATATAGCTTAAAAGTACCACCTCTATTTCCGCCCAACGGAATATACAAATAATCTCTTAGCCAGCTAGAAAGTGAAATATGCCAACGTCTCCAAAACTCTGTAATGGATGTAGAAAAGTATGGTAGTTTAAAATTGGCATTAAGTTTTATTCCAAAGAGTTTTGCAGTTCCGATGGCGATATCAGAATATCCAGCGAAATCACAATAAATTTGAAATGAAAACAACGCAATTGAAATTGCCAGGGTTGTGCCGTTGTACATCCAAGGATTCGACATACTGCTGCTGATATACCCACCAATGGCATCTGCTACTATTACTTTTCTAACCAATCCAACAAAAATCTGAAGAATCCCACTTTTGAAGTCGTTATATTTAAATATTCTTTTTTTTATTATTTGAGGCAAAAGGTGGCTCGCTCTCTCAATCGGACCAGCAACCAATTGAGGAAAAAAGCTCACAAATGTTGCAAACGCTACAAAATCATTAGTTGGTTTAAGTTTACCTCGATAGATATCAATTGAATATGAAAGCGTTTGAAAGGTATAAAATGATATTCCTACTGGCAAGATAATGCGGAGGGAGTAAGGTGACATCTCGTAACCAAAAGCAGAAAATGCCGTCACCCATGAATCTATAAAAAAATTAAAATATTTGAAAATACCAAGAAGTCCAAGATTGACACCAATGCTAAGATAAAGCCATTTTTTTTTAATGAATTGTTGCTGGGTAGATTCAATCCTTAATCCTACGGCATAATCAATAATGGTTGAAAAAGCTATAAGAGATAAAAATCGCCAATCCCACCAACCATAAAATACATAGCTGGAAACGAGCAACATGGCGTTTTGAGCTTTCAGATACCTATTGAAGACAAACCAATATATGAAGAATACGAGTGGTAAAAAGAATGCGAATTCTATTGAGTTAAATAGCACTTTATAAGAAACCTATCTGTTCTAAATATTATACACTCTAGTGGGATATTAATTTCTTGAATCTAAATTTGGTCACATTCAATATAGTATCTAAGTATTTCCATATTTTGTGTTTTTTAATGAATTTTGGAATTTAATATCTAAAAGTTAAGAGACGCGTATGTTTTATCCAGTTCATTATGCAAGACTTCTGTCTGGTGACCTCACATTGCATGTTTCTTTGGCTCTACTGACTAAATAGTCGTCCCTGTTAAACCCTGATTCATACTGCCTGCATTTGGACAACCAGGTATCCAGAGTCAATGTTTCTAATAACTTGCCCTATTTGAGCGATTTTGTCTTGAATAAAATCGGGCACAAAAAGGATGGCTCGTAGAACCTTCCTGAAATTGAAGCCACAACCGGCTAATATGGCATTTATCCGGTCACCCTCTTCTCCCTTGAGGTAATTCCGGTCTAATCCATTGTCTGTTTTCAAATGACCGATAACTGGCTCAATAGCATTCCTACGGTTTAGCCATCTCTTTAAACTCCGAGAGATTCTTTTCTTACCAGCAAGATGTACTTCTGCAGCTCCTGTGTAATCATGACCACGATACCCTCGGTCAACGAAAACTGTATCAATAACTCCATCTGACATAATCTCTGCCTGAGTTATTGCACCTGCCAGGGTATGACCGTCATAAGGATTGCCATGGAGCGCCTGGACTCCCAGCACCCAGTTATCTCTGGTCGTAGTAACAACACTTACCTTACAACCAAACTCATACTTTTTGTGAACTTTCCCTTTACTGATACACTCAACTTCAGGGGCATGAAAACTGTAGAGCTTATTGCTGTCACTTCGCTTCTGATTGAAAATGCGATGACATCTAGACAGTAGTTCATCCCATTCAGGATACTGCCCTGAAGATAGTTTCCGTTCAACATCCCTCAACACTCTGCCAAAATAATTCTTCAGCTTCTTCTGCTCCTTTTGGGCTCGCTTGTATTGACGGGCTCTACCGTAACGCCCTTGCATTATGGAAGCTCTAGGACCAAGCCTTGAATATGTCTGTCTTAAATTGATATCATATTCTTGGGCTTTCTCAACCAGTAGTTCTCGGCCTTTGCTGTACAGCTTACCATCTGTGGGAAAGGTCACAGCTTTCTCTTGTACGGTGGTATCTACTGTTACCCTGTGCATATCTGATGGTTTCAATAACTTCATCCTTTGAGCTGTTTCAAGAAGTTCTCTTTGCAACATCTCCATGGCTTCTGAGCCTATCCGTTGACGCCATCTTACCAGGGTGGCTGGATCAAAAGGAAAATAATGCTGGAAAAACTCAAAACCGCAGAAGTACTGCCAGTAACCATTTTCTATAAAGGCTTCAACAACACCTTCATCGCTGATATTGTAAGCACTTTTTAAATAATGAATACCAACCATCAGCCTGATCGGAAGAGCTGGTCTACCATTATCTTCACAATAATATTCACCATATTCTTTCTCAAAGAAATCCCAGTCTATCTGGTTCGTTAATACAAACATGGGATGTTTATTATTCAGAATCTGATCCAGTCTACTTTTAAACAGATTCTCTTGGTTCTGAATTTTTGCTTTTGCTTTCATAAATCACCATGTTTTGGATAGTTTTTATTGGTTTCTGGCAATTTAAGATTTATCAAACCTCATACAACACATTGTTATTATTATCGTTATATACTTTTACAGGGACGACTAAATAGAAATCCCATAGATCAAAAGAATACTTCCCATATATTATTACATCCGCAACGAGCGTTCATAATATTTAGAGTTTCATTTACTATCTCTAACATATAGTTTGAACATATTTTCTAACGAAATAGTAATAATATATAATTACTATACCTATGTGATAAAATAAGTATCCAATAATATCAATTATAATAAAATTAGTTAGTGATAGATTATCATGATAATATAGTATAAAAGATAGAACGTAAATTAATACTGTTGCTGAGATTTGAACAGGGGCAATTAGTTTTTGCTTATTTACTAGAGGAGAAATTATTGCAATGGAAAAGAAAGAGCCAATTATTCTAATAGCTGGGGCAATTGTGATGAGCTGCATAGCTGTAATGGCACTAGCATATTTTGACAAATATATCGGTACTAAGTAATTAACACCCAAGGCTATTACGGGCGCGATGACTAACAATGCTAGCGAAAATATCATAGATTCTTTTTTAATTATATTATGCGCTAAGCCATAATTACCTCGCCCTAAATGTGTAGATATCTGAATTTTTACAACTTTTATCCGAGTTAAGGCAATATGCAATGTGGATTGCATTATTTTCGTTGCAATCGCATAATATCCAAGCTCTTTCATCCCTATGAAAAACATGATTATGAACTTTTCAGAATATCTGTAAAACCCATAGGATAAAGTTCCAAATACTAATGGCACTCCAATACCTATCTGTCTAATTAATTCATTTATTTTTATCGAAAATTTATACTGATATTGGATGTATCTTTGGAATACTAAAATTGCAATTAGTGAACCTAGCGCAGTAAGAAATAGTATTCCATGCATTCCGTAATAAGGAACACTAAATATTATCAGAATTGAAATAATTGCACTTATCCATATATCCACCAAAGAAAGTGGAATGAATTTTTTCTCAAGAACCAACTCAGTACGATGTAGCTTCCCAATTTTCCCTAAAAAGAGTCCTATACTTGCTAGGAGAATTGCATATTTCAGCGACTTACTCTGAATAAACAGGACTGATATAATACCAATAGTTAGTAGTATCGTAGAGAATATTAATTCTGATGAATAAGCATTTTGCTTTACTTCATCAGCCTTCTCAAGCTCACCTTTTCCTTCAAGAAATGGGACTTCACGTCCAGCTATAGCATTAAAACCTAATGAACCATATTTATTTAGTTGGCTAATTAATTGGATAGCACTTAAGATACCAAAAGTTTCAGGTCCCAGGTATTGAGCTACAAACAGCCCTCTAAACAAATCAATTAGCTTAATACCCATTGTCGAAAAGAGTACGGAAAGCCAGTCCTTCTTTTGCTTTATTTTAGATATGATAGTTAAAAATATTTTAGGTCTTTTCATAATTAAAAGCTGTGGGTAATTTTGCTAAATATTTTCAGATGGTATTTTGTTAAACTTATATATTTGCAAATATTTTTTTGCTACATTTCCCCAGTCTTGCAATTCAGCAAATGCCAACGCATTTTTTATCAATTCAAGTTTAAATGACGGGTTGCTTTCGAGTTTATGCACTGTCCTGGCTATTTCCTTTGGTGAATTTTTGGGAATAATAATTCCATTCACGTTGTGTTTTACTCCTTCGTACGTGCCTGGCGTGTTAGTAACAATAATGGGGAGCCCTGCAGCCATCGCTTCGAGTTTTACATTCCCAAATGTTTCAAGCAATGATGGCATAATAAAATAATCAGCACTTTTATATAAGTGAACCAGCTCTTCCGAGGGGAATTGAGATACTCCCTTGTCAATGGTAGTAGATATTTCTTCAACTGGGAAGAAATTCTGCTCTTGGTTCTCATTTCTAGCTAATAACGATAGATCTTTTAGGTTTTTACCAACAATCGCAATTATGAATTTATTGTTGTCAGCATTAAGATACTTAAGAGCTTTAACTAGTGTAGAATATCCCTTCTTTGCGTGATTCCTTCCAACAGCAATTAATAATATTTTCTCGTTAGGCATTTTATACTTATCTCTTATCTCATCCTTTTTTGAAATGGCTTCATTGAAAATGAAATTATTCACACCCGGTATTATTAGTTTTATCTTATCCTCTTCCAATCCGATATTTTGATACTCTTTATATGTCGTTTCACTATTCGCTATTGCAAAGGATATTCTTTTGTATCCATCAAGAATCAATTCATTAATTGTTGCATTCCTTCTTATCCCGTAACCTATTATTTCGTCGATTTGTAAATCATCTCCGACGGCTCTTAATACAATCGGGACTCTTTGATTTTTATTGTTTAGCTTAGCTATTGCCCATGGCCAAGCATTAATTATTTGGACAACATCAAATTTGTTATTAGTGATAGATCTGTTAAAGAATAAATTGAGAAGATATCTCCATACAGATGGAAATGTGTGTAATAGTATCTCCGGTGGCGATATAATACTAGCTAGCCTATAATTAAACTCCCAAGATTTAGAAGCGCACAATTTGACCGAAGATGGTGATGTAAATATAGTTACTTTGTGTCCCAGATCAATGAAGCTGTTAGCAAGACAATGTGTTGAAACCTGCGCGCCGCCAATATTCGGAAAATATGATTTTATATAGATACCAATATTCATGTTGCTTCTTCTTTCAAAAGTTGTGTGTTGTCGGACCTATTCGGTTATTTTAATGCGCTATTGATCCGCACCTTGCGTGGCATATTTAAGAAAGGAGGAGCAAATGATGGGTGCATACACTCCTCAATCAGCTAATTATATTCCTAAATTGGTCATAATATTGAGCATCTATGACCTCCGTAGAAGCTACTTTTAGTATGTTCGCCGACGCTTTTTGCAATGAAGTTTTGGATATTTGAGAGGCCTTAACAATCCTATCGGCCCACAGTTCCTGGTCAAGAATGCAGGTAAAGCCATTAATGCCCTCATGGACCCATTGATCGAAGACACCTGGGATATCACTTGTTACTACTGGTAGTCCACAAGCAATCGCCTCCAGGACAGGCGTTCCAAGTGCTTCTCTTTTCGACGGGAAGACGAAAACATCAACAC
>Ga0233437_1004110_pt1 | contig 17723 bp, 14 predicted proteins | sample SI_122_August201_FD_182714 | JGI IMG/M metagenome (GOLD analysis project Ga0233437, IMG submission 182714) | Seawater microbial communities from Saanich Inlet, British Columbia, Canada - SI_122_August2016_200_MG | ecosystem: Environmental > Aquatic > Marine > Inlet | place: Canada: British...
CAACCAACGCTCAATAGTAAGTCAAAATAGCTAATATAGTATCGGTGAATTTTCAAAAAGGGTGTCTCATAATTCGAGTGCGATTTATGAGGCTTAAAAACGTAGGTATTTGGAATCACTTTGGCTAGGCTCCCTGATAACTGAAAGGTGTAATTACTTACTCCAATTACAGAGGTTAATCAGTACCAAATATGATGATAACCAAGATCATTTGATGAGTTTATTAAGATTATGTAATAGTTGTGAAAAGGTGAACAGGAAATACAGATAATGAATCATAAATACCAAATAGTCGAAGAAGCAATTAACACTGTCGGAGAAAAATTTACTAAAAGCCCTGGTCTTATATTGACAGAGGATGATTTGAAGTGTCTGATATTTCATGAATTAATGCAGAGTGATGAATTCAGTAGAATCGTGCGGACTGCCAACCCAGAAATAACAGGTTCAGTTCTGCATTCAGAGGTAACTTGGTATGATGAAGGAGGGGATTTAAGGTACAAACCGGATATATCCATCATTGATGCAGCACACCTCAGTATTCTTAATAACCTCGACCACAATATTGCATTACCCACCAAGGGCTTTAGTTTTGAAGGAAATGCAATAATAATCGAATTGAAATTTATCCGAGATAGAAGAGTGAGAAAAAGACAAATTCTTTCCATTATGAAAGACATTCAGAAAATTAATAGTTTAATCCATTTAAACTATGCACGTGGGAACAGTAATTGGATACGCGGAATTGTCGTGATCTTCTCAAAATATAGTGATAATCTGACGAGTCTTGATATGCTTCCTCAAGGTTTACAATACGCTTCCAATATTGCAATTATTGAATGTGGAGCTTTGTAAATAATTCTGATTTTGATCAAGAGTTTGTTACTGACCTGCCGAGGATTGAAGTGGCATTAATAAAATGATTGTTATAGATCTAATATTAAATGAAAATCAGTTATCCAGAAAGGGTAGCTAAAAGGAGAGACCATTGTGCAAACGAACATAATTGATGCAATTATCAGGGGTGTTCAGCGAGGTGTCCAAACGCAATGCGATTACAAGAGGCATCTAGTGCAGGTTAAACCTGAATACTTATTGACCGTATACGTGGCCGAAGAAATATTTAAAGTAAATGGATTCTCAAGTCGTCAAGATTTTTCAATTAACATTGAAGAGAAGACTAGCGAGGTTGCGCTTCATCTACATTTGCAGAAACACGGAATTAGGAATGCGGATAAATTAAATAGCGCTATCAAGAGAGTTGGAAAAGTTGATATATTCGCATTTGAACGCTTTAGCAAAAGATCAATGGTAGTAGAATTGAAGAATTATGACCCTCAAAAATCAGAGATAGTGAAGGAGCTAGAGAGGTTTAAAGACTTCGTAAGCATTCCGAACAATAAGACACTAGAGGGGTGTTTGTTAGCATTCCTGGCAAGTAAACCCAAGAATAAATGGATTAATGGGATAGTAAAACAATATGATAAATACTTCTCAAACGTATTGATCGAGGAAAAAAGAGTTGATTCTGGCATAAACCCAGATGATGGGTATCCCGAGTATTGGATTTATCTTGTGTGTGTCGAGTAATTGTGTATCACGCTTGAAACATTTATCCAATTGCGTTTATACTATTTGACAGTCGCATAAACGATGGTTATCGAGACAAGGGACAATCAATCTCGTAGTTCATTCGCATAGATAACTATAAATCAGCGCCCGAGTACCATGCCTAATTTATATTGTGCATTTGGTGATGAAAATTGCTTACTTTATAGATGCCTATTCGAATCATTCTTGGGAAAAATAACAACACCGACCTATTCTATTTGGATCTGACCCTTAATTGGATCATATTGCATGCCAAGAATTAGTATGTTCGTCAAAAATGGTAATGATGAGCAAGGGTTAGCTGAAAACCATACTCTCGTGAATATGAAGGCTAAGATTCAATAAAATATTTCGATGCAATTTGAGACAATTAATTGCGAGCGAAGGGTGAATAAGGATGGCAAAGAAACTGAAGGCAATTGATCTATACAGCGGAATTGGCGGCTGGACGCTTGGCCTCAAAATGGCAGGAATCAATATTGTCAAATCCTATGAATGGTGGTCTGTTGCGAATGAGACTCACAATAAAAATTTCGGAACAAATACACCGGAAATAGACATTCGGAAATTAGAACTCTCGGATCTTCCTCATGGTATAAATATCGTTGTTGGAAGTCCTCCATGTACTCAATTTTCGTTCTCAAATAGAGGGGGGAAAGGCGATATAGCAGATGGACTTAAAGATATTGCAAAATTCCTCAACATTGTTGAACACTATAAATCGAAGGGATCACTAAAATATTGGGCAATGGAGAATGTCCCACGGGTCTCAGAAATCCTGAAACGTGAGATCAAACCTGGCGGTCAACTTGAAAAGTATGCTAGCCTCATAAAAGTAAACAGGGTTGTTAATAGTGCTGACTATGGTCTTCCTCAGAGGCGTAAACGGATGATTGCGGGAGATTTTCCTGTAGCGTACTTTGAAGAATACAGAAATCAATTCACTGCACCCACACTAGGCCAAGTAATCGAGTCACTCACATCTGAGACAATAATTGATGCCAATTATGGGACAGGTTTAGATAAAAAGAAACTCACGGATCATGTTAAAGAGAAACCCTTGACACCTGAAGAGAAACGAATCAATGAGGCTCAAAAGAAGTTTCATACAGTATATAATAAAATGAACTTCCCTGAGTTATCAAATACAACCTCCAGGACTATAACGGCAACGTGTACGCGAGTATCCAGAGAAAGTGTAATTATTAAGGCTGGTAGAGGGGGTTTTCGACGACTAACCATTCGCGAAAGAGCAACATTACAGGGCTTCCCGATCACATATCAATTCTATGGGAAAACGTATTCCAATAGATTAAAAATGATAGGAAATGCAATCCCGCCACTACTAACATATTTTATTGCATCATCTATGCTTGAGCGAGGACTGAAATTTGTAAATCCTCGAACGAAACTTAAGTATCACCATGAAATTCCATTAGAAAAGCATTTGAAAGTCAAGCCCGAGAGGAATGCAAAGAAGTACTCTACTAAAAGGATGTTTAGATTTTCAATTCGACCGCTCAGATTCGGGAGTGGGGTTGGCTTTGAATTACGGAATGAAATCACGAATATCGATACTCAGTGGTCCATTCGATACTTTCATGGGTCATCAAAAGCGATTAAAGAGATTCCACTTCAAAAACGTATTCATACGAATTGCCTGAAACTGTTAAAAAACTTAGAGTTTGATCCAAACCTGGACGAATCAATGAAAAATGTGTTGGCGTTTCTGTCGAATACGTCAGGGCGAGCATTACAAAGTGCCTGGACACATTCGGTTGAAAGTTCTGCTGATAGTCATCCATTTATCCTGTTGGATGAGCTAGAGGCTGTTTCTGAATCAATGTATGTTAGAATTAAGGATTTGGACTATGAAGCTATATCGAAATTCGTACTTAGACTTCATTCGATGAACCCTGATGGCCGAGGCGGCTTTACTAAGAAGATTAGTGTAAATGCACACCGAATATTTATCGGGTTTCTAATGGGATCGTGGTTTAACTCAAAGATGAAGTAAAAGAAATTATACACTTCACCACTATAATCATGCTCACTCATTAAATCCAATAATCGATTGAGGGATTTATGAAGATATCGACATATTATTCGCACCTAAATGGGTATGAATGGCTTCACCATCATTATCCAGAGCTGTGGGATGAAATATCTGATACGGTCAGCTCTATTCAAGCGGAAAAATCCAAGATTTCTGAGGAAGATTCAATGCGAGGTAGACCCCTGTACAACCCCCCAGAGCTCAATGCAGAATTCGAGGAAATACTTGTCAAGAAACATCGTTGGTTTAAGGGGCGGCGGCATAATTATTACGTTACTGACGATGAGGACGTGACTCGCTCAATCATTAATGAGCCAAGCGAACGTCAATACCAGATTATCAAAGATGCTGGAAAAGAACCCATAAACACCTATAATGCCCCCGACTTTACTAAGAATAGGGTTTCTCTTGAGATTCAATTTGGAAAATACTCATTTGTTCAGTTTGATATATTCATTAAACATGCTGCCAATTTCATGCAAAATCGAATTGATTTGGGAATTGAGATAGTACCAATGAAAGCAATGGAGCGGGAGATGTCTAGCGGTCCACCATATTATGAAAAACATTTACATGAGATTATTCGTCAGGGAAGAATATGGCCACCTGTGCCGTTGATTCTGATCGGTATCGAACCGTAGTTTACTCAGCGGCAAGAATCTTAAACTAAGCGCTCTTTTTCGATTCCAACAACTAACAGCGGACAGGGGTCCCCGACTTTATTGTTGACTCGTTTTATCAGTTTGTCCCAGTGTGTGGTTGCTTGTCCAAACTTTGAGTTAAAGAGTGCCTTCGCAACAATATTTAGCTTGTTATTTGGCTTCTTCCGGACTCTCTCGGACAACCCCTTCAGTTTTACTATCTCTCCTTCAAGGGCATCATCATTGTTACCCAAAAACTCTCGGAACACTGACAAAAGCTGGCTCTGAAGTGATTCCCCTCTTGTGATTAAAATTCCTGCGCTGATTATACCAAACTTATGCATTTGCCTAAAATGTTCGAGATCACGGTCATAGAATGGATCCTTATTGTTCCACTCAATTACAAGAGATATTCCAGGAAGTGATCCCTTATTCAAATAGAAGAAGTCAGAAGAAAACTTAAATCGCTCTGAAATCTCATCATTGATTCTTGCTTCATAGAGGAAACTCTTTTCGTGCCATCCGTTCTCTTTTAAGGTTCTAGAGAAACCTTGCACTATTGGACTCAAGCCTCCGCCGCTGCTAACTATATCTTCTTTTCGAACGTCAAACTTTTCGAGCGAGTTACATAGATTCGTAACCACCTCGGGAAAGTCTGTTTCAATTATTCCTTTGGCGTGTCGAATAGACTTGAACGTGAAACCTGTAACTCCATCAAGATCATGCATAATTTGTACTCTTAGTCTAATTGTTATTGTGAATATAATACTTTACCAACAAGTTAGAAAGAAAACACTAAACTGGTTCAATTATAGATTGTTGATATGGGACAGTAATTGTCACTAACTTGCATCGACCATTGAGCTAATTATCTTCTGTAGTACTATGAAAGTATATTCCTAGGAATTAAAAATGACATACTCTGAATTTAATCTACAAATTTAACACGGAGATATAATGGATAGTAAAATTCGTCGTCAAATTCTTCAAGAGATTGCTGCCAACAAGGATTCAATTTGGATGACTGGCATCCGACTGCGATATCAAGGTGAAATGAAAGAGTGGACGGCTAATAAGATTCCGTTAGAATACCTAACATATAACCCCTATAACGGACGTATTGGTTCTAGAGTAAAAACTCACGAGAAGGAGCATGGTAAGCTTAATCCTGAGGACCCAGAACATATTGAAATTATTGAGGATTACCTGTGGAAATCAAACATCACCAGAAACGAAAATACATTAAAAGATTTGATTGATAATCACCAAGAGAAACCAGGAATTGTAACTCATGACGGCATAATTGTAGATGGAAATCGTAGAGCATCATTACTCAATAGGATTGCAAAGCATCCGGAGAGTTATCCAAACAAAAATATTGATCACACGAGATATTTCAAAGCCATAATTCTACCCTCCGATGCAGATGTAAAGGAGATAATGCGACTCGAGACAACTTATCAAATGGGTAGGGATGAGATTGTAGATTATGGTGCTATCGAAAAATATTTGAAATGTAAAGATTTAAAAGAAGCAGGGTTTTCCGAAATTGAAATTGCTGATTTCATGAGTGAAAAAGAGAGTGAAATATCAACGATATTGGGTGTTATGAATCTAATGGATGAATACCTACAATATTGTGGAATTGATAGTATTTACACAAGGCTAGATAAGAAAGAAGATCCACTCATTCGTCTTTTTAAGGATATTAAGGTTTACTCCAATCATTCTGGAGTCCCAGATTGGGGTTATGATCCTGAAATTGATGTATCCGACTTGAAAGCAATATGTTTTGACTATATCCGATCAGATTTTGATCGAAAAGATTTTAGAACCATAGGACTAAGAAGTCACAATAACGGTTTCTTTGCTACAGGTGAAGTCTGGGATCAATTTAGCAAGCAACATTTCGATCAAACAGAGCCGATTGCTTCAGAAGAGAAATCACTTGATGATTGGAGAAAAGATTATCCAGGCATCAGTCTTGACAAAGTAGCAGAAAAACGAGATAAGCACTGGCAAGACCAGACTGATGGTGCCCTAAAGAATAATTTCTACTTATCTCAGAACAAACTCACAGATATTAGTAACGCAGATCAACCATTGCAGCTGTTGGAGAAGGCAATTCAGGCAGTTGAGGCAGTAAACACAGACGCACGAAGTTTCTTTACAGAAGATGTAAAAGACCTCTGTACAAGGATATCCCAAACATGTTTTGAGTACAAAAAGATGATTGATCGAAATCGATGATTATATGCTTACCCTAAAAATAGATGCAGATAGTCCAGGGATTGTCGTCCTTAGCGGTGATATTAAAACTCTTCTTAAGTCCCGAAGAATCTCACTATACCTTACATCAAACTATAAGATTGTTTCAACTTCAGAGATTTCCCTAGTCATAGAAGTGCCGATATCTGAGTATCAGCATAAGCTAGAGGAGATTGACAGAGCTTTTAAACGATTTGGGATAGTAATTGAGTATTCAGATTCGGTAGATGCAGAATTCAATTCATTTAAAGAGGAAGCGGACAAGTTTGATTTGTTCTCAACCAGCGCTCTAAATATCCGCGACAATGAGCTAAATGATCAACATATAGAAGACTTTCGTGAGTTCACTGAAATGCTTGAAGTTGGCATGAAGAATAGAAGACTCTACGAATTGCAGCTTTTATCAGCGTACCACTTGGCATTTTCAATGAACAGCTGTAATTTTTCTGTCCCAGGAGCAGGTAAAACGAGCATTGTTTATGGAGCATATACATACCTAAAGAACCTGCCTAAGACAAATCCGAGACAGATCGAACGAATTATTATTGTAGGACCTCTTAGCTCTTTTGGTCCGTGGGAGGACGAGTATTTTGAATGTTTTGGGAAAAAGCCTACCGTAAAACGGGTAAGCGGCGAATTACCCCGGACTGAGCGAATCAATTACCTTACAGATATTGAGACCTGCGAGATAACATTGATATCTTATGTGACTGCTGCAATGCTAGTCCCTGAAATTGAACTATTCATGCAAAGATTTAATACCATGTTAGTCCTTGACGAGGCGCATAAAATCAAGAATACAGAAGGTGGTTTTATTGCTTCCAATATTCTAAAACTTGCTCCTTTGGCAAAGTCTCGGGTAATCTTGACAGGAACTCCGGCTCCAAATGGATATCAAGATTTACACAATCTATTTGAATTTATTTGGCCTAGAAAAAGAGTTTTAGGATACCACATTAATCAATTGAAAGTAATGACAGAAAATGGTGCAGATACTCGCGTATCAAGGCTGATAGACAACATAAGTCCATTTTTCATTCGTATCAGAAAAAGCCAGCTGGGTATCCCGGAAGCACTCATACATGAACCGATAAATGTCCCGATGGGGCCGATTCAGAGTAGGATTTATGCATATATTGAGCAATCGACGATGGATTATATGCAAAATGAAAGAATAGATTCATTTTCGGATAAATTGGCAAAAGCTCGGATGATACGATTACTACAGGCTTCAACAAATCCCACCCTACTACAGAATCCTCTTGACGAACATTATGCAAATCTCGGATTACAAGGGTTTGATCTTATTGATGACAGTGAGATCATTAAAGACATTCAAACCTATTCACTAAATGAAGTTCCGGCAAAGTTTATTGAGGCTGGAAAGTTAGTATCAGAAATTCTTAAGGACTTGAATGAACGAGTAATTATTTGGGCAATATTCATTAAAAACATTGAAGATTTACAATCCTATCTTGGTTCCATAGGGATCATTTCTGAGACACTTTATGGGGCAACACCTATCGAGAGTGACGAGGACGATCCAACTATTATGACACGTGAAAGGATAATCAGAGCCTTTCACAAACCAGATTCAAAATTCAAAGTTATTATTGCTAACCCTTTTGCGGTGAGTGAGTCAATCTCACTCCATAAAGTGTGCCACCATGCAATCTACTTAGAACGGTCTTTCAATGCTGCACACTATGTACAGTCAAAAGATAGAATTCATCGATACGGCCTTAAGCCGGGTGATTCGACTAATTACTACCATCTATTAAGCGAGAATAATATTGATTTGACAGTTCATCAAAGGTTAAGGGAGAAAGAGGAGAGGATGAATCTAATTATGGAAAGAGATGATATTCCTCTATTTGATCTTGCTCTTAATGTGGATGCAGATAACGATCTTCAAACTTTAATTAAAAACTACACTAATGGCATTAGTCGAACATAGCGATCTTGGAAGTTCTTACCTGATACACAGCTTTATACATCAGGTGCTTCCTGGTGAAGGTGAATTCCGTACAATTGATCTTAAAATTCGCACCCAAGCTATTTCGCGGAGACTTTTAGGTGCATTTACCGGAATCCTAGAGGTTATGAAAATTTGTTCAATACTAACCATCAATGATGAAAGTGTGCTTATTGATGCTGATTCTTTGAGGGATTGGAAGGAATTTACGCCTGATGAACAAATAGGAATTCAAATTGCCTCATGTTTATTCAGCCATATCGAGGATAATTACAAAAGAAACCCATTTACATCACCTGCTAATTTGATATTCGAGCCATCATATGATATGTATTCAATATCTAACTCTCTTATACCCGCTGAATTTCTCCCAGTGAGACATTTCCTTGTGGAGAGCGGGATATTGTTGCCAATCAACAATACATCAAGCGTATTAATAAATATAGAATATTGGACATTATGGTCGGCATTGATTATTAATAAAGGGGATGAGTATTCCTCCGGAGATAGTCATCACAACGATATGACTCTTGAGGAGCTTCTTTCTCTTAATGACCACCTTAGAAAGATAGGTAAAGAAGCAGAAGACTGGATTTTAGCATATGAAAAAGAGCGAATGAGAAATCATACTCTTGTTGATATGATTAAGATTATTAGCGAGCACTCTGTAAAATCAGGATATGATATAATTTCATTTGAAAATACAGATTCAGTAGAATATGATAGATATATAGAAGTAAAATCCTATAGTAAAAATTTGGGATTTTATTGGTCAAAGAATGAGGTGAATACGGCCCGGAAGAAGGGCCAGAATTATTGCCTCTATTTAGTAAATAGAGATAAAATGGAAGAGAATGGTTATGTCCCAACAATAATCACAAATGCTTTCTTCAATGTATTCCAGAACGAGAATTGGCAAAAGGAAGCTGAAACATATTTCGTGAAACATTCGAAGTAATCCGATTTAGAGAATGCAATCTCAATTAGAATGAGATTATCACTTAACGCCTGAGCATCCGCTTGGGCGTTTTCACATCTACTAAAACAAACAGAAAGGAGCCCAATATGAATATTGGCTATGCCCGCGTATCTACACAGGATCAGAATCTCGATCTCCAAAATGATGCACTGAAATCAGCGGGTTGTGAAAAGATATATACTGATAAAATGTCAGGTATTAAAACTAAACGACCCGGACTCGATCAGATACTGGGTATTCTCAGGAAGGGAGATACGCTAGTTGTATGGAAACTCGACCGTCTGGGACGATCATTAACACATTTAATCCAAGTGATGAATATTCTGGATGAGAGAGGTATCTACTTCAGGAGCGTCCAGGAGTCACTCGATACATCAACACCAGGTGGAAAGTTAATCTTCCACGTGTTCGGCGCATTGGCTGAGTTTGAACGTGACATTATTCGTGAAAGAACCCTGGCAGGTTTAGCAGCAGCTAGGGCAAGAGGTCGAGTAGGAGGTCGTCCCAGGAAACTATCAAAGAAGCAGGTCGAGATGGCGAAGAAGCTGATGAATGATCCTACGATTCCTATAATCGATATCTGCAAGACGTTGGGCGTATCGAAAGCGACTTTGTACCGATACGTTAAGTCGGAACTGTCGTAGTACTTATTGTTCGGTACTGACGACCAACGAGAGCTACTCAGATGGGAAGTGCCTAATAGAGGGGTGAAAATTCAAGTATACACAGAGGTGCCTAGTTCCAAAGTATGCTAAGATATGCTACGTTTCAAGGCTCCGTGAGTCGTTCTTCAGCTTGTAAGTACTTGGGTAGATACTAAATTTAACGTATAGTCATTTAATGATAACTGGAAATGAAAGTAGTTGAATCTAATATGCAAGAATCCATTATTATATGGCCCAAGCTTCATAGGTAACTCATTCTATCTGTGAGGAAAAGATGATTCCATTCTTCTCTTTTACGCTAATATTATATAGGATTGGGTAATGTTTATTAATCATTGGATTAAGCAGCTAAAAACTAAGTTTGCCCAATCTGCTACTAAAGAACAGAATAATCCAAAGCCAGATAAAGGAAGCGCGAATAAGATATTGTATTGGTTCGAAAAGGGAGAACCAGTTTTCCAGGAAAAACCATGGTTTCGTGATTTCCTAATCTCACTTGATAATAACAAGGGCAATCTCGCCACCCTGAGTGAACAGGGGGATGAGGACATTTCCCAAATAATAGCATTTATCAAAAAAGATAAAAGATTATGTACGATTACCCGAGAAATTATTAGTAAGTATTCTGTAAAACGTGATAAAAAGTACTTTGGGAAAGTACAAAAACAAGTATCTGAATCACAAGAACCAAAAACCACTACAAAAAGGGATCAAGAAGTCGCAACCCCATTGAGAAAAAAGCGACAAAGAACATCCCAGAAGAAAGATAACATTAATCATGATCAATGGAGTGATGTACGGATAGTTTTCAGCATAGTAATGTTTGGGATATTCACAATAGTGGTAATCAATATTTCAGTAACTATTTATGTGATATTTATGTTGTTGGCAATTATGTTTGGAATTTTTAAAGTACAGAAGAAAGGAGAAACTGCAACTAAAAGCCGCAGTATAGGAAAATTATCCTCAGAAAAGTCAGATCAACTTCACGAGCAAACATCTAACAGTCTCCTAGATAAACGTTACTTTTCCCAAGCTATGGAAACCTCAGTAAAAATTAGCTCACCCAATCTTAGAAAACGAATGTATAGACGAATAGTTTTACGTGGCATTAGTCTAAGTGAATACTTAGATGTGGTAAACGCCGCTCAAATTATTCCAGAGCCAAGAATTAGAATGGGATACATCAAAGAAATTGTCCATGAGGTTATTATGGGGAAGGAGGTAGATAGTGCAGAGTTAAACAATATTTATGATGTTTTGCTACCGACTGGACCAAGAAAATACCTCAAAAGTGAATTGGCTAAAGCATTTGGAATATCGAGTGATAGTGGGCGATATACAAAGCAATACAATAATAGACAGCACCAAAAGGAACAAACAAAAGGCACGACAAATGCATCAAAGTTACTAGACGCAATCCGGAATCAGGATTCTAAGAGAGTCAGTGCTATTATGAAAAGTATAAAGTCAGATAGCCAGGGGGGAAATCAGGGCTCAGCAATCACCAAAGATGGAATCATTTCTTTGTTCCTCGAGCGAACTCAACGTCAGTTAGGTGAGGCAGAAATACATTTATTAAAGCTCAATAGCTCTGTTGAAAGTGTGCATTACACGGAGTTTACTAATGAACTCAAAGGCATTATACAATTTATATCAGCTCATCAAAATTACACATATTATGATGCAGCAATGAAACTGTTCAAGGAATCTAGAGCCAATAACATTCGATATAAGGTAGCAAATTTAGAGCGAAACGTCGAATTTGAATCTGGAATTGCTGAAGCATATCGCTATGCTATACAAACATTAATTAATGTGATAGAATACACTCCATACCTCGCGGCAATAAAATTACCTGATAGTTCTGGTAATGGAGGAGATAGAACGATCAAGATGATTGGAGATATGTTCTACAAATCTCCATTTGGGTATGATACCATTATGACGGATTCATTACGCGGAGAATATTTGGAAGATAGAATCCGCTTTCGAAGAAAGAGCAGGTCCAATCTGAGGATAGGTGGAAATTCATATTGGCAATAAATGTTTTCCATGTGAATAGCAATATAGATTATACAATAGCAGGCTATTAGAAGGTTAAGAAAGTTGATACCGACTACTTCATAGAGGAATAGACCAAGTGACTTCATATCAGGATTTATCTCAGTTTATCAGAAGCAAAATGCGGATGTCCCACATCTACCAACCAGTCATGTTGAAGCGTCTCCTGGAATCAGGTGGAATCTCCCACGAGAAAGAAATTGCTAAGGCAATTCTCAGCTACGACCAATCACAGGAAGAATACTATGTGGATATTACAAACAAAATGGTTGGTAAGGTACTGCGATCCCATTCCCTCGTCGAGAAAGAGAAGAAACGATACTCGTTAACTGGGTATGATGACCTTACTGCCAGTGAGGTAACAGAACTCATTGCGTTGTGTGACCAAAAGATAGCTGAGTATGTCGCTAAGCGCGGTGAAGCAATATGGACCCACCGAAAGAAATCCAAAGGTATCGTAAGTGGAACAGTCCGGTACGAGGTACTAAAGCGAGCTAAATATCGTTGTGAATTATGTGGAATATCAGCGGAAGAGAAAGCGCTAGAAGTAGATCACATTGTTCCTCGAAACGTTGGTGGAATTGATGATATCAATAACTTTCAGGCACTCTGCTATAGTTGTAATGCCTCAAAGCGTGATCGGGATGATACAGATTTCAGAGAAAACAAAGAGTATTACGACAATCGAGTTCAAGATTGTCTGTTCTGTGAGATTGAAGATGAAAGAATTCTGCTGCAGAACGAGTTGGCCTACGCAATTCTAGATGGCTTCCCCGTCACAGAAATGCATACTCTAATTATTCCTAAACGCCATGCTGCTACCTACTTTGATTTGACCCAGGCAGAGATCAATGCTACAAATAGTCTTATGACTCAGCTGAAATTAGATATCGAGCAAGCTGATACAGCAGTTACTGGATTCAATATTGGCATGAATAGTGGCGAATCTGCAGGGCAAACCATATTCCATTGTCATATACACCTGATCCCAAGACGTAATGGTGATGTTGAGAATCCACGAGGTGGTGTGAGGCATTTGATTCCAGGGAAAGGGAGCTATTAACGGTGAATGAAATTCTAGGGAAGATAAAGAATAGACGAACCAATGTACTAGTGCGAGGATTGCTAGGTTCACAATCACATGATGATATGATTCCACCTAGATTCCTAGATACTCTAAAGACATTACCCATTCATTGTGATATTCAGAGTAATGGCCTCGTATACTGGTTTAAACAATTCGATCTAATAGATTCAGCAATCGATGATCGATTTGATTCATCAATACAACAACTACATCAAGATATTCAAAAGACAATTATGGTAATGTTGAACGAGCTTAGCGATGGACGGATTGAGCTTGATGAAAAGCTGGCTTATAGAATTACGTTTCTATTTGATTCTTATCGAAGTCTCTTGAGAAAACAGGGTGTCACAAAAACTCATGTTATGAAAGACTTGGTAACATATGATTCGAAAATTGAAAAGAAGTATCAAGTATATAATTCTTTAATCTCAAGTTCTAATTTTGCACACCAATTATACAACAGCAAGCTCGCAAAAGAACGGCTATCAAGGGACTTGGGGGATGATTATAATCCTGACAACAATTTCCACGGAATGGAATACATTTCGTCCTCAAATGTAAATAAAATCGAAATGATTAGAGATGTTGCTGTCTTCTTTGGCGCACTTTTCCGGAGTGGCCATCACTTCAAGTTTGATGGGACAAAAATAAGAAGAAGAAGTGATGCCCTGGACCTTTTTGCAGATGATAATGATGTTTACTATTTTTATCCATGTCCGCGTTGTAAGAACGGTTATAGAATTAATCTAATTACACTTGATTCTGAGTTTGACAATATTTCTGACCCTGTGACATATAAACCCACCGTTAGTATATCTACCCTAAGTGCAGATATTACTCAAATTCTCAAAGGAGGAGCTCCGTATGCCTTCCTTCCTGACAAGTTAAAATATATTCCTAAGTAAATTAATTTAACGATACAAAAATAGTAGTGACCTGGTACTCAGTAGGTTACAGCTGCTGTTATAGTATTTCCACTACGCCAAAATTTAGCCTTCACGTTTTACTATATGGTAACAGATGCGCTCATGGTGAGGCATACTGAAGCTAAAGGAGGCTACTGTGACTGATAATCATATAGCACCCCAAAAAGAAACGCCAATAGAGTTGATTGGTGGAAAATCAAAAGCTGATCAAACAGGTCAGTCTTTAACTGAGGAACAAGAACAGGCATTTATTGGAACATTATCCAGAGCTGAGGCCCAAGTTGCTGCAAAGTATTTAGATGCAAATGCGACTGATGAAGATGGAACAGACATAACTGAAGATCAGGACTATGTATCTCCTTATCCGAGAACTGATACCGGAAATGGTGAGATAATCAAAGATATTAGTGGAAATAATATCAGGTATGATCATGGGCTAGGGAAATACTTTACTTTTAATGGCCAGCTTTGGGAAGTTGATCACAAAGAGATTATTACTCAGTATGCCATTGACGCAGCACGCAAACGACAAGCGCTCAGTATTCTGATAAAGAATCCAACGGAAAGAAAAATCGAGTATGGATTTGGTGTTCATTCAGAAAATGGGGGTAAACTAAATTCAGCACTTAAGCTGTTTAGAACATTTAGTGGTATTGCTGTTGGTTCTGATGATTGGAATACGAATAACTTCCTCATTCAATTCAACAACGGTGTAGTTAATCTTAAAACTGGGAAATATCGTCCTGGAACTCCTGAAGATATGATCAGACAGACGGTCAATTTCGATTATGAAGCAGACGCAGAATGTCCGCTCTGGGTACAAACTATTTCGGAGATAATGGATAACAATTCTGATATGATCAAATATATGCAGGACATCATAGGATATTCACTCACGGGTGAAACATCAGAGCAATGTTTTTTCATTTTAACCGGCGATGGGAGTAACGGAAAGTCTATACTCTTAAATATGCTGTTAGCCCTCTTAGGCGACTACAGTATTCATACTCCCTTTTCTACTTTCGAAGCATGGAAATATCGCTTTTATTCAAACGATTTGGCGCGGATGACGGATGCTCGCTTAGTAACATCAAGTGAGTCCTCTCAATCAGGTGTATTGAATGAGGAGCGAGTGAAATCAATGACCGGTGGTGATCCTATCACAGCCAGGTTCCTTCGTAAGGAATACAATACATTTACTCCGAAGTTTAAGATAATGTTGGCAGTTAATACATTACCTGAAATCCAGGGAAATGACAACGGAATATGGCGACGTATAAAGGTGATACCGTTTAATGTGAGTTTTAGAGGTCGTGAAGATTTCACATTGGGTAAGAAGTTAGAACAAGAGTTGCCTGGCATTATGAATTGGGCAATCAAAGGTGCCCTGGCGTGGCAGCAACATGGTCTTATTGAACCTCAAATAGTTACCGATGCAGTGAATGCTTATCGGTCAGAATCAGGACCCATCACCGGGTTTCTATACAATATGACTGTCGCGGACAACTCAGCTAAGGTACAGGCAAGTGACCTTTATAATGCGTATTGTGCCTATTGTGTGCATGCAGACACAATACCTGGATCTCAAACACTGTTTGGTCGCCAAATGCGCACGATGGGGTATTCCAGCAGGAAATCAAATGGAACCAACTGGTACTTCGGGTTCTCTCTCACAGATTTCGATCTGTCACGTGATGTATATAAAGAGGAGTTAATTGTTGACGATCCTGAAGAGTTGGCAGACCCGTTTTGATGAACCTTGGGGAGTGGATGGATGGTTATGCAAGCTCATCCCTATTCAGTGTGATGGTAATAATATTGCCAGTGACACTACAGAACGCTCCATACGCTCCCCGATATTCAAAAAATACAGTCACACAGGGAGGGGTAGGGATGGTTTCGGTGGTTTTTAGATTATATTTCTATAGTGAGAGTCTCTATAGAATAGTATTCATAAATGCCCTGAACTGTCCCTGTTATCCCTCGATAGACAGAAAATGTTCATCAGGATTAGAACGAAAAATAACAATCTGACAAATATTATATTTGGTACCGCTGGTAAAATGTTTACCCGGTACACAATAATAGAGGATAATTGAAGTAATGACCCAAGTAGACAAGGAAAAACTAACAAGATCTATTCAGACGGTATTCAGTGATGTCTCGTACCGGCTAGCGGAGTTAACTCATCCACATCAGAGTCATCAACAACTGCCTTTTAGTGTAGCAGATAGTTACCTAGCACGTGAATTAGCTATAAAGTTGGCTAGAGAGACTCGAGACCCATCGTTATTGAGATATAGGAACATGGATACGGGTGCCAAATCCCACATTTTGGACTGGATATCAAAACAGGACCTAGGTACTGTAAAAGTTATTAGGGAAACAATCCTCAAACATGTTGAACAATGGTTGGTAGATTACAAATGCAATTCAAGCCTTAGTCTGGCTCACAGATGTAGAGTTTTGGATGCAGCTGAAATCAGGGAATTTGTATCTGATGTGAGATCATTTTTAGGTAGTCCAGAAGTCACTGAAACGCGCAATCCCTTCAAGACCATGAATGATTTACAATGGAACGAAGTTTCAATTGTGTTCGTAACAGATGAATCTGTTCGTGTTGGTGCTCGTAAGGAATCCAGAAACTATAATTATACTGAGCTGGGTTTTGCTGATAGTAGGAAAGCTGATATGCACGATACCCATTGGGGGTTATTAAGGGGGATCGCATATCTTGATGGGAAAATACCGACGAATCAACCTGATATCCTTGACCTAAAAACTAGAGGAACAACGGAGAAACAACTCCAACGCATGAGAAAACGATTGAAGGAATTCTTTAATATCTCTGAAAATCCAATTCCTGTTAAGAAGGGAAAGTTAGCTGAATTCAAATATGAAACGGAGTTCAAAATATCAGATGAACGTCCATCAGTTACCCAATCTTCTTATCCTGATCAGGCATATGCATCAAATGAAGATGGCTATATCGATGATAAAACAGGAGAATACATTTTGCCTGACTAATTCGGCTCATTCTGACATTTCGGTTTGAGCGTATTCAACTCTGGTCACCTGTATTCCCTTGTGGTCAACATTCTTACATAAGTTCATTCTGACATTTCGCAGAGACTAGGTGAACGGCTGGACAATAACAGCCATAACCTAAAGGAGTTCAAGATATGGACTTTCAAGAGTATAAGTATATTGATACGGCAGTAAATGGCTGGTCAAACAGAAACAAAGTTCGAGAACAGCTTGTAACGACCCCCGACATGGTAGATACAGGCTCCACGTATTTCAGATATCCCATAGAGTACTATGAGAATTGGACGAGTACCCATTCCGTGAGTGGTTACACAGGACCTGTATATGCAGATTATTTACCGCTAGACATAGATCGTTCTGATCTAGAAGAAGCAACAAAGATTGCAAAGGAATTTCACCATTG